>Ga0164318_10005004_pt1 | contig 12797 bp, 7 predicted proteins | sample GuaBasSedimGuay9_FD_113734 | JGI IMG/M metagenome (GOLD analysis project Ga0164318, IMG submission 113734) | Subseafloor sediment microbial communities from Guaymas Basin, Gulf of California, Mexico - Guay9, Core 4571-4, 0-3 cm | ecosystem: Environmental > Aquatic > Marine > Hydrothermal vents >... | reverse complement strand
TCAACATCTGCCCAAGCAGGAATATCATTCGGGCGTTTTGAAAAAGCAGTTGTACTATCAATTATTCCAAGTTCTAATAATTTATTATATCTATGTTGCCTGATACTATCCCAGCCAATATCATATTTACCATTGTACTTAGCAATATCTTGAGGTAGAGCATGTAATGGCCAGTGAGGAGCTGTGTATGCTACGTATAAAAAAAACGGCTTGTTATTATTATCACTTTCATTAATCCATTCAATTGCGTAATCAGTAACAGCATCCGTCATATAAAAACCTTCTGATGGAGGTTCCCAAGGATTGTTGTCAAGCGCCATTTGACGGCGGCGTTTTTGATTTTTTATTAGTTCGAAATAACTACTTGCGCCGCTAATTAGTCCAAAATATCTATCAAACCCACGTTGTAAAGGCCAATTTTGTACACCTTCGCCAACGTGCCATTTGCCTGATAAATAACTATTGTAACCAGCTGCTTTAAGTGCCTCAGCAATTGTTACAGCATTATTACTTAAATATCCCTGATAAGGTCCTTCTTTTCCCTCTTTTCCAGGAGCTAAAGTCATTTTTCCTACTCCAGCATTATGCGGATGTAAGCCTGTTAATAAAGAAGCACGATTAGGACAACAGCGTGAACCATTATATATTTGTGAAAATCGGATACGTTCATTAGCCAATTTGTCAATATTTGGAGTAAGTATTTCACCTCCATAGCATCCTAAATCAGAATATCCCATATCATCTGCCATGATAATAATGATGTTAGGTTTGTCGGCAGAAACATGTTTATTATTATTGCAACTAATTATCATTGAGGTAATTACAATTACACTGATTAATTTAGATATTATGCTTTTCATAGAGTTTTGTGATTAGTAAAAAAAAGGGCAATAAAAAATTTACTGCCCTTCAAATTTAAATAATAATTAACCAAACTACTACACTTATTACTAATTGAGATTTATTTTCTTAAATAATTAAAATCCTTCGTTTTGTACTAATTTTTTATTTGCATCGAGTTCGCTTTGAGGTATTGGCCATTTGTTATATCTATCTTGCCAAACTCTTTCAATCATATTTTTATAATATTTTTCGCCAGCAACACCCAAGTAATTATCATACTCATTATTATTATAATAATTGTATTTTTCTTGAATTTCGCCCCAACGTTTAATATCAAAATAGCGTAAGCCTTCAAATGCAGTTTCTACTCTTCTTTCGTGTTTTACCAAAGCAAGTAATTCGGGCTGAGATAAATTAGTTCCTTCAACATCTTCTACTTTTGGCATACCAACTCTGTCGCGTAATTGATTAATTAGAGAATAAACTTCGCCACTTGTACCTTGTTGTGCTAATGCTTCTGCTTTAATTAGTAGAATGTGAGCATAACGAATTAAATAAAAGTTCTGAGGACTATCTTTTCTTAATGCTTTATCTTTTATACGATATTTGTCTGGGAAATAAATACCAAAATTTTCCTTCTCTTTACCTTCCCAGCCTACAAATCCACGTGATGTAACAGTTGTAACTAGTCTTGGGTCTCTATTTGCCGAAACGCTATCAGGATTAAATAATGGACTTTCGGAAGTTGGTAGTCCATCAGTACAATAAAATTCATTTATTAAACTAGGTAAAGCAGAACGGTAGTTAACATAACCACGCCCACCATAATAGTCGATCCATCTTGAACCTTCGGTGCCTAAGCCAGTCATGAAAGTAACAGGAAAAATAACTTCACTATTATTTTCATTTTCGTATTTGAATAACTGAGTGTAATCAGGATAAAGAGTATAACCTAACCCCATAACCAAATCGGCAGTTGATGCTGCTTTTGCCCATTGTGCATCATATAAATAAATACGAGCTAACATACCAAGTGCTGCACCTTGAGTTATTCTTCCTTCTTTTGCCTGTGCAGGTAAATCTGCGTGACATGCTTCTAAATCAGCAATAATAAATTCAACTACTTCTGATTTTAGATTTTTTGGCACTTGAGCTTCATCTAATGTTTGTGTTTTAGTAATTAATGGCACATCACCATATGTCATGCTAAGCAAGTTGTAGATACTAGCTCTTAGCACTTTAGCTTCAGCTACTATTTTTTTACTGTCTTCTTCTTTAATATCAGGAATACCTGGTACAAAATCAATAACTCTATTTGCTCTTGCTATAACTATGTAACAAGCAGCCCAAAGCTGATCATTCCCCCAACTCGTGGCATCAAATTTCGCATCTGATATATGTACATACTTCATCCAAGTTGAAGTGCAGTAGCCATCATCACTTAAAAAATCGTATTGAGCAATACCGCTACCACTGGTATAACCACTACCTTTATATAACTCTCTGGCTTGCATACCATCATAAGCTCCCATTAATGCAAGTTCGGCATCTTTTACATCTTTCCAGAAAGTTGCATCAGAAATTGTTGAAAGAGGCTCTGTATCTAGGATTTCTTTAGTACAGCTTGTGAGGAGTACACCTATTATCGAAAATATTATAATTATTTTTTTCATTTTGTTCCTTTCTTTTAAAATGTTAAATTAAGTCCCATCGAGAATACTTTCGATTGTGGATATGAACTGGCTCTAAGATCTGTTGCACGTCTTTCGGGATCGTAATCTACCATTTTTGTAAATGTTAGTAAATTTTGACCAGAGAAATATACTCTAACACTCTTTATACCAACCTTTTTTGATGCCGATACTGGAATTGTGTATCCAATTTCAAGATTTTTCAATCTTAAATAGGAAGCATCTTTTACCCAGAATGATGAATATTTGTTATTATTTTGCTCATTACCTAAGCTTGGGAAGTTTGCATTAGTATTTATAGGAGTCCAATAATCAAGAATGGCATTTGTAAAGTTTCCACCAATTTCGTTGTTATACCACTGAAATCTATCAATACCATTAACACCTTGGAAGAAAATTGATAAGTCAATTCCTTTATATTTTCCACCAACTGCAAAGCCATATGAGTAATCTGCATAAGGATCTCCAATAACAACTCTATCCCAATCTTCAGAAATTTCACCATCAGGTACACCATCAGGGCCACTAATATCTCTATATTTTACATCACCTGGTTTTAGAGTTCCGTACTGAGATGGAAGATCAGGATTTAAGTTTCCATCAGCATCAAAGTCAGCTTCGGTTAAATATCCTTCTGCTTGCAAGCCATATAATGAACCCATTGCACTACCAACTTCATTTAAAAATGGTCCATCAATCCAATCTTCTAAGTCTCCAAGTTCCAAAATTTCATTATCAACCATTGAAATGTTTGCGTTTGCAAATAAGTATAAATCACCAAAATTATTTTGATATTGAATAGCAAATTCCCATCCTTTATTTTGAACTTTACCAACATTTTGATAAGGAGCAAGTTGTACACCAAGTGTTGATGGAATAGGTAATCTTACTAATACATCTGTTGATGTTTTGTTAAACCAATCAGCTACAATCATAACATTATCACCAAATAGATTAAAATCAACACCAATATCAGTAATAGTTGTTGTTTCCCATGTAATGTTTGGGTTTGCTAATTCAGTAACAGCAACACCACCAACCAATACATTGTTAACAACATAATTTAACCCAGTTGAAAAACCTTGCTCAAATGCATAGTTACCAATTTCTTGGTTTCCTAATTGTCCCCAACTACCTCTAAGTTTCAACATCGAAATTTGTTCAACTGAGGTAAAAAATGCCTCGTTTGAAACAACCCACCCTGCTGATAATGAAGGGAATACAGCAAAGCGATTATCTTCGGGCATACGAGAGCTACCATCACGACGAAGGTTAAACTCAAATAAGTATCTTTCGTCGTAGTTATAATTTGCACGACCAAAAAATGATAATAAGCTATGTTCAAAAGCATCGCCATCTACATTACGGTTATTTACACCAGCACCTAATACATAAATTTCGTTAGTTGCAAAATTTTCGGCATAACCCATAAAAAAATCTTCTCTAAACATTTGTGAAGACTGACCTAATAGAAATCCAAGATTATGTTTGTTTATTTTCTTTGTATATGTAAGTATGTTTTCAACTTTATATCTATGATTCCTGCGGTTTACATTTAATAAACTATTAACAGTATTTTCATTTACGATACCTCCTTCAGAGTCATATTTTACGTAAGTAGGAGTAAATTTTGTAGAATTAAGGTTGTTTGACGTAAAAGAGAAACTTGTATTGAAAACTAAATTTTCTATTATTTCCCATTCCAAATATGTTTTGGCCTCAACATGAAATAAATCAGTGTAATTTTTACCTTTTTGTGCTTCAAAAGGCATATTCATTGATGTTTTACCAGTTGTTTCGTAAGCTCCATCAACAAAACCATAATTTCCATCAGTATAATAAACTGGAACCGTTGGTAAAGTATTTCTTCTTAACAAATAATTTAAACCAGTTGCTCCATCACCTTCTGATGCCATTAAGTTTTCGTCAAGATGCTTTTTATATCCAAAAATATTAACACCTACTTTAAGTTTATCATTTATTTTTGCTTCAACATTACTTCTTAGGTTATATCTATTTGAAGATGTACCTAACATAATACCTTCTTGATCAAGTATTTCTGACGAAAAGCGATAACTTACTTTTTCGCCACCACCGCTAATGGCTAAATAGTATGTTTGCATTAAAGCTTTACGAAACGCTTCTTCTTCCCAATTTGTATTGGCATATAAGTTAGGAGCGAGTCCGTTTTGAATAGTATCAACTGCTCCCGCTGTGTACCATGGTTGCTCGCCATTTGCTTCAAGCCATCCGTTTGTAATGTTTGCAAAGTCATATGATTCGAGTAAATTACTTTTTACAAGATTTTGTTGCAAACTAAAGTTGGTATTAAAATCAACAGTTACTTGTCCTTTTTTTCCAGATTTTGTAGTAACTAATATAACACCATTTGCAGCTCTTACTCCATATATTGAAGCAGATGCAGCATCCTTAAGAACAGATACACTCTTAATATCACCTGGAGGAATTTGGCCTAACGAACTTTCAACTCCATCAACTAAAACCAAAGGAGCTTGCCCAGCATTAAATGTGCCGCTTCCTCTAATAATAATATTAGGATCTTCTTTACCAGGTTGAGTACCAAAATTACTGATACTAACTCCTGTCATTTTACCTTGAAGCAAGCTGGCTGTATTTGTGGATGGTAATGATTGCATATCATTAAAATCAACCGCAGATACTGAACCTGTAACATTTTCCTTTTTTACAGTGGCATAACCCAAAACAACCATTTCATCAAGCATAGTTGCAGAAGGCTCTAAACCAATATTTAAAGTTGTTTGCCCTGCCGTAACAGTAGCTTCAAATGTTTCGTATCCTACATAACTAAATTGTAAAATAACTCCTTCGGAAACAGTAATTGCGTAATTACCATCAACATCGGTAGTTACTCCCTGAACCGTGCCTTTTGTAATAACATTAACCCCAGGCAAGGGCTGACCATCATCTGCAGACGTAACTACACCTGTAATATTTACTTGCGCAAATAAAGATGCTGATGCTAACAGAATCACAAATAAAAACGTAATTTTTTTCATAAAACAGTTTGTTTGATTAGAATTATACTTTTTTAATGGTTTAGTAATAATGTACTAAATTTTTCATCAGCAAATATAATTGGCAGTATATTAATAATAGAAGCGAAATGATACAAACAGGTAGTTGATTTGTTACATTTACATTGATAATCAGTGGGTTTTGTTAAAAAGGTAACTTAATTGAGAGATAATAGTGGTACTATAATGAATTTAATGGAACGTTTTGACAAATGACAAAATGATTAAATGCTAAGCTATAAACTCCCAAAAATTATCAATTGTAATACATTTGTAATTATTACTATAGTTATCAACCCAGGTTTTTGGTGCGGTTAATTTTGGTTTTTTGTATTTTATTTCGTAGGCAAATAATACACCATTTTTTTCTTCTATGTAATCGAGCTCGGCACCAGTATATGTTCGCCAAAAATATGATGATGCAAATATCTCATTGTATGATAAATATTTCATGCGTTCGGCAATTATAAAATTCTCCCACATTGAGCCCACATCATTTCTCATGTTAATGGGCGAAAAATTATCGATAAGTGAATTTCTTATTCCTAAATCCCAAAAGTATATTTTGTCGCGTTTAGATATTTCTTTTCTAAGGTTGCGACTAAATCCGCTTAACCTAAAAATAATAAATGATTTTTCAAGAATGTTGATATATGTTGATACAGTTTCTTGATTTAAGCCTAGGCTATTGCCAAGCTCGTTTAACGACACTTCGGAGCCAATTTGAAACGCAAGCAATCGTAACAAATCACGTATTTTTGATGTATTACGAATGTTGGTAATATCAAAAATATCTTTGTATAAATATGAGCTTGATAATTCTCGCAAATACTTCTCTTTCTTTTTGTATGAATCATATTTAAATAAATCAGGATACATACCGTAAATCATAAACTCATCAAGTTGGTTTTGAAGCTCTATCGCATTGCTTGTTTTACTAAGCTCCATTATTGAAATAGGGAATAATGTATAAGTTGAAGTTCGACCAGTAAGTGGTTCTTTTACTTTATTTGCCAAATCAAATGAAGATGATCCAGTAACAATCAGCTTCATTTTTGGCATATTATCGTGAATTATTTTTAGATTTATTCCTATATCAGAAATCCTTTGTGCCTCATCAATAAAAAGCACATCATAACCTCCTAACAGCAATGTCATTTTTCTTAAATCTCGCGAAGAAAGGATATCAATGTATTTGAGTTCATCAGCATTTATTTTTAATATATTACCGTTTACTTGTTTTAAAATATCATTCGATAGTGTTGTTTTACCTGTTTGCCTGGCACCATATATAATGATGATTTTGTTGGTTTCGTCAAACTCTGTCAGTAATGTTGGTAATAGACTTCTGCTTATTTTCATCTCAAATTTTTAGTTTTAGATGGTAAAAGTAAACAATATTTTTGAATTCGGTAAATTAACGCTAATTTTTCTGATGTATTCGGTAAATTAGCGTTAATATTTATGGTGATTTTTTGTTTTTACTGTACAAAGTACAATAATTGGATTACATTAACTGTGAATTAATTTGTCAATTTCTTCAATTAATTCCTTAGCTGGTATAGCCATTGCTAATACATCATCTTTCTCATAATCAATAAAATCATCATAATCACCAGTAAGACGTTTGTCGAATATAATAGAATAAAACCTACCATGTTCTTTATTAATTATTCCTGTTTTTATAAAATGCAATCCAAACATTTGTCTGACTCCAGCATGGGTTTGAGTTTTAATTTTCAGGTTAATTAACAAAGCATTTACTGCATAATAACAAGCATAATACAGCCTGTTTATAGCTGTATTCCATAATTTATTCTCAATTAGAATATCAACTTCCCGTATTGTTTCGTGGGCTCTCAATAATCTATATTTAACAATTTCTTTTCTGTCTGCTTCTGTCATAATACAATCCCTTCGTTTGTGATATTTTCATAAAAAGGAGTAATAACATGTCGGTTTTTCCAATCTTTTTTTGATAAAATTAAAGGGCTGATTATCTTTCCAATATCAAATTCAATATCATATAGCGGATATGATACTTTCTTTTCATCCACCCATGTAACCCTGTCTTTATCAAGCAATATTAACAGATCAATATCCGACTCTTCTTTTTCTTCGCCACGAGCATACGAACCATACAGTATCACATCAGCATTTGGAACAATAGATGTTATTGATTTTTTTATTTTTTTCAATATGTCTTTTCTACCAATCATATTACAAAAGTATTATTTTTTTTTGTTTTATTGATTCTACCTCAATTTAAGAAGAAATATCAAATACAGAAAATGGTTTATCACAAAAGATTTTGCTCTAAACATTAGAGTACCAATCCTCTACGAGGAATACATCAAATATTTATTTATTACAATAATTTAAACTCTACGAGGTTTCCACTAAATAAACAGCATCGTCGAGGTGAATAAAATATAACACGAGCGTAACGAAGTTATTGACTTTTCTACAGGCATTATTTAGATAATTGCTTAATGTATTCAGATGGATTTACTCCGTATAATTTCTTGAATGAACTTCTAAAGTTTGTTGCATCGCCAATGCCTACATTATACCTAACTTCTTTAATGCTATGGTTGCCAGCTTCAAATAATTGTGCAGCTCTTTTTAGTCTAATATTTCTAATAAACTCAATTGCAGAAATATTAGTGATACCCTTTAGTTTGCGATACAAATGCACTCTACTAAGGCCTAAATGAAGACTTAAACTTTCTACTGATAATTGAGGGTTATCAATATTTTCTTCAATATAATGAATTGCATTTTTTATTAATGTTTGATCGAGTGTTGATATGCCAAGTTCTTTTGGCTGAATAATGCTATTTCTGAAAAAGTGATCTTGAATTTGTTTCCGTTGTTGCAAAAGAATTTTCACTCTCATGGCTAAGTATTTAGCACTAAATGGTTTACTGATATAATCATCAGCTCCAGTTTCCATGCCCTCGTACTTAAAAGTAACAGATGTACGTGCTGTTAATAGAATTACGGGGATATGACTGGTTCGTTTATCAAGTTTTATCATTCGGCATAATTCTAGCCCATCAATTTCGGGCATCATTATATCGCTAATTATAATATCAGGTATTTCTTTTATTATACTCTCCCAGCCATCTTTTCCATTTATTGCAGTTTTAACGTTGTAGTTATTGGTAAACAACCCTGCTACAAAATCTCTAACTTCTTTATTGTCTTCAACAACCAATAAAATGGGTTTATCTGTATCAAAATCCAATATTTCTTCGAGTGTATTATTATTTATATCATCCTCAAAATCATCGTATTCAGATACTAACAATTCTGTTGTAAATGTTTCTCTTATATTTGTCGATTCATTATCTTCTACTAACTGTGTATTATTTTGCAGATGAATAGTTTTTGGAATTAGAATGGTAAAAATCGTTTTTCCTAACTCAGTTTTTGTTGCTTCAGTGCTAATTACATTAATCTCGCCATTATGAAGCTTTACCATTCGCATTGCAAGCTCAAGTCCTATTCCACTACTGTTGGCATTTTTGTTATTATTTGGTTTTAACTGATAAAATCTATTAAAAATATTATCGATGAACTTTTTTGGAATTCCTTTGCCATTATCTTCAACTTCAATTTTAACAAACAAATTTAGATTTCCATTTTTGTTAGTATTTTCAATTACGCTTAATCTAACCTCAATTTTTCCATCAGTAATAATGGCTTTAAAAGCATTTGACAGTAAATTGTGAATAACTATCTCCATTTTGGCTCTGTCGAACCATAATGAAACATCATCGGCACTTGATGTGAAGCTAAATGTAAATCCTTTTGTAAGGGCTAACTCCCTAAAAGGCAAAGTAGTTTCTTTTATAAAATGTGTAATGTTTCCCTCTGCAATTTCTAATTTCGCATGTCCTTTTTCAAATTTCCTTAAATCCAATAACTGGTCGATTAATAAAAGCATTTTTTTGCTATTTCTTTCAATAGCTTTTACTTCTTTGTTAAAACGTAGGCTATCTTTTGAGTCTTCTACTAATTTTTCTAAGGGTGATATTATCAGCGTAAGAGGTGTTCGTAATTCATGCGAAACGTCGGTAAAAAAACGAAGTTTATTTTCGTGCAACTCTTGTTCTTTTATTTTACTAAGTTTTTCGAGTATTAATTTGTTTTTTAAACGAAGCCATTTAAAACTGTAGATTAAAACACCACTTATTACAGCAAATGTAAAAAGCAAGTAAATAATATATGCCCACCATGTACGCCAATAAGGAGGCAAAACTTTTATTTTTAAACTTGAAAAATTATCGCCCCACTCATTATTATTATCAGATGCTTTAACCCGTAATTCATAATCACCTTCTTTTATATGGGTATAAGTAAGTGTGCGCTGTTTGCCCGATTTTATCCAATCATCATCGGCTCCAACCAACATGTATGAGTAATAAGTATTTTTGGGGTTAATATAATTTTGACCAGCAAATGTTATTGAAACTGGCTGTTGGTCGTAGTTCAATGTAATATTCTTAGTTTGTGTAATGTCGGTTTTAAGAGGCGAATTAGGTTGGTTTGCTTTAACTTTTTGGTAATTGATTTCGAAATTGGTAAATTTTACATGAGGTGTGGCAATTGTTTCTGAAATTTGTTTTGGATAAAAAGCATTATAACCATGAATTCCACCAAAATAAATTTTCCCATCTTCATCTTTTAATGATGACCTATAAGAGAATTGATTTCCTTGCAAACCATCATTTTTCAAATAATTATTTACTCTAATTAAAGAAATGGAATCGGCACTATAATCTATTGTTAATTTCGACAAACCTTTGTTGGTACTTACCCAAATATTTTCCTCGTCATCTTGCTCTATTCCGTAAATTATTTTCCCAAAATCATCAATATCATCAGTAATATTATAGTAATCAAAACTATTGGTATTAATACAGTATAAGCCTCTACCTTCGGTTCCAATCCATAAATAATTATGATTATCAATAAAAAGTACAATAACTTTATTAGCTGGCAGTTTTTCTTGAAACTTAATAAATTCAGCTGTCCTTTTAAATGATTCACCATCAGATAACAAAAAGTCAATACCACTTTCGGTGCCAAGCCAAATTCCACCTTTTTTTTCTTTTAACAAATGATTAATGTTGTTTGATATAATTCCATTTGTGTTGTCAACTTTCTTATATGAATAAAACTTATTGTTGTTAATATTATACTTATTTAATCCACCGCCATTTGTTCCAATCCATAATGTACCCGAGTCGTAAATTACAGAGTGTATTTGATTGTGCGAAATACTGTTAGAATCTAATGGGTTATGAAAATAGTTTTTAAACTCACCAGTTTTTCTGTTAAATCTACTCAATCCGCCATTTGTTCCAATCCATAAATATGGGTAATCACCTTCGGTTATCGACTTAATATTATCAATGGCTCCGTAATATCCTGTATAATTTGAGTATGGCACTATTGTTCCATTTTCCTCATCAATTCTATTTAATCCACGCCCCTCAGTTCCAAGCCAAAGTATGCTTTGCTTGTCTTTGAATAAATAAGAAACTTTATCAGATGATATTGTATTTTGCTTGGTAAAATCCTTTTTAACATGCTCAAATTTCGAGTTTTGTTTGTGATAATAATCAACACCTCCAGCGTAAGTCCCCAACCAAATACCACCTTGATTATCACCATAAATTGTTTTTATACTATTATCGCTAATTGATTTTGAATTAATTGACTTGTGAATAAAGTTTTGAAACTTTCCAGTTATTTGGTTAAATATACTAAGTCCTTCACGAGTTCCTATCCAAATGTTTCCATTTTCGGATTGAAAAACAGACCTTACCCTGTTGTTTATTAATGAGTTGTTGTTATTCTTGTTGTATTGATAAACTTTTGTTGTTTCATTTATTTCGTTTAACAAAACCAATCCTGAGTTTTCAGTAGCAAAAGCTAATATTCCATTTTTTAAAGGATAAATATCATTTACATTAATATTCTTTAATTTTAAATCGTATTTGGTTAGTTTATCATTATCAAAAATAAACACTCCTTTTTTAGTACCTATCCAGAGCGTACCATTTTTATTAATATACATGCATTTTGCTCTATTGTCAATAAAGTTAACATGTTTAATTATTTCAAAACCAGCTACATTAGTTTTAGAAGATTTCAGTTTTACAAAATAATCTGGATTTAATAAATACATATTATCTTGCTTATCTTCAAGCATATCAACCCAAATATTATTCGTTAGAAATGAGCTGTCATCAGTTATTTCAACTCTTATAAATACATCATTTAATCTATCATATTTACAAATGCCATTATTTGTTAGTACCCATAGATTATTATTACTATCCTCAAAAATTTTATTTACATGGTTGCTATTTATTGTATTTGTATTATTTGGTATATTGTAATAATTAACAATTTCATATCCATCGTACTTATTTAAACCATAACGAGTACCAAACCACATAAAGCCTTCATAATCTTGATGGATTGTTAAAACAGAATTCCCCGAAAGACCATCCTCATTATCAATATGCTTAAAGCCAACAGTATTTTGAGCTGGCAGCACATTAAAGCCAAAGAGTAGTAAAAATATAAATTGTATAATTTGTTTCATGCAACTTTATACTACTTACGATTTTTTTAATATTACTTATTGAAAATTGTGATAAATGATTCTTAGTCAAAAATACTATTTTTTATTGTATAAAATGATGATACATTTATGTTCATTAATCCAACAAAATATCCTCGTATCAAAAAATATTTTCCCTTCTTTCTGTTAATAGTAGTGAGTAACAATCACATATTCCATATTGGAATATGTAATAATGATGAGATGAAAGCACAAACTACAATTGCTGATAATAATAGAATTCACATTTTTTTAAATTTTAGTATTTAATAAATCTGTTACTTACAAAACAATCAGGCATTTCAATTGTATAGAGATATATACCGGGTTTTAAACTCTCTGCATCGAATAAAACAGAATTAGTTTCACTACCAACTTTTATGTCCTCAATTTTCTGGATAAGTTGCCCAACTGAGTTGTAAATAGAAATTGAAGCAATACCTTTTACATTGTTGTAAAAACAAAATGTTGTAAATCTGTCTACAGGATTAGGGTAATTATTTATAGCAGAGATGGTTTGTTCAGTTTCATTAATATTTGTAATTCCTTCGGCATATGTCCGTA
>Ga0164318_10005002_pt1 | contig 12802 bp, 27 predicted proteins | sample GuaBasSedimGuay9_FD_113734 | JGI IMG/M metagenome (GOLD analysis project Ga0164318, IMG submission 113734) | Subseafloor sediment microbial communities from Guaymas Basin, Gulf of California, Mexico - Guay9, Core 4571-4, 0-3 cm | ecosystem: Environmental > Aquatic > Marine > Hydrothermal vents... | reverse complement strand
CTTTGCCTACATGGCCTAAATTTGTAAAGATTAAAGATATACAAGTAGGTCAAAAATTACCTTATAAAGTCAAATATTTTGATAATGTAGCTACTTTTAAAATAGGCGATATTCTTTTAATAGGGGCACGGCCTAAAGATGGCAAGACTACCCTGGCAATGAACTTTGCTAAACATTTCCTGGACCAAGGTGTAGAAACTTATTACTATTACACAGAAAGTGGGGGTAGATTTAAAAGATATGCAGAGCTTTTAGGATGTATGGACTTGAACGTAACTTTTTTACCAGACCCCGAAAAGATCATTTTAATGCCTAATGCTGCTAATATTTTAGATTGGTTGATGATTGAAGACAAAGCAGCAACTGATCTAATTTTTAAAAGTATCACCAGGCAATTAGAAGAGAAAGGTGGCTTTTGTATTGTATTTATGCAATTAAAAGAAGATTTTACATTTTTTGCTCCAAATATGGTTAAGCAATTTCCTGCCTTAGTAGCACGTTTTAAACCCTTAAACCCTGAAAAAACAAGAAGTGAATTTATTATAGATGTTGTACGTCAAGCTAAAGGAAAAGTGATAAATAAAATAAATTGTGTTTTTAATCCTGAAACTTGTAGATTAGAGCTTGCCTATGAAGAAGAAAATGATTATTTTTAAACAAAGGGTTTTAAAGGAGGTAACAAATGGTGAAAGAATACAAAGAAAATTACAAAGGTTTTGACATTTACTGGTTAAAAGATGAACCTCAATTAGGTTGTTTGGATGGATGTTTTGAGCTGATAAGTAAGGATAGCACATATTATGTTTATAGTAAAAAAATAGAAGAAGCTAAGAAGATAATAGATACTTTAGAAGCCAGAGAGGTAAGACAATGAAAAAAATAAATATTGATATTCTTAGAAAAAGTAGGATTATTGAGGAAAAACCTTATCACGGGGAAATGATACATACGTCTAAAAACAAATATAACCGTAAAAAAGAAAAACAAAAAATAAAAAAATTAATTAAAGAGGGTAAATATGATGAATGCTAATTTTTATTACAATGAAATTGTAAAGCCTCAATTAAAAAGACAAGCTGGTTGGATAGATTTAGATAATTTGGCCCCTAAGAATAGCCCCTGGAACAAGCACCTAGTAGATATGAATGAATCTACAAACGATGGTATGCTAGGAAATGAAGGAGAACATCTAGACCAATTATCGGGCCTTTTTAAAAAACAAGTAAAAATCTTTTAGGGGGTTAGAATGTTAAGTATTTATATTAATCAATTAGATACCCACGTACATTTAAAAGTTTATTACAACCATGGACTTTGTGGTGGATTGGTTTTGAGAACAGATGAATTTAAGGATTTTTTAGATGACTTAGAGATAGCCTTAGGCAGAATAAATATGGAAGGATCCACTGAGCACGTTTTTAAATGCAGTCCTGAAATTAGAGAGAAAATAGAAAAGCTAATTTTGGAGGATTAGAATGAAAACATATCACGTTTTTCTAGACCCAGGGCACGGGGGGAAAGACCCTGGAGCTTGTCAAGGAGAGTTAAAAGAGAAAAATGTTGTTTTAACAATTGCCTTTTTCACGGCAGCTTATTTATGGCAATATGCTATTGAATTAAATAAGTTTAAAATAAGCATTGATTTTACCCGTATAGACGATGAATATTTGTCTTTAAGGCAAAGAGTTATTATGGCTAATGTGAGTAATGCTAGGATTTTTGTATCTATTCATTGTAATGCTTGCCCGAATCATGATGCCTTAGGCAAGGAAATTTTTTATTATTATGGCAGCAAAAAAGGAGAAATTTTAGCAAAATGTATTGCTAATTATTTACATGCTGCTACGGGCACTGAAGTTAGAGGTATTAAACCCGCTGGTTTTTTTGTGCTTAGACATACAGAGATGCCTAGTGTATTAGTGGAATGTGATTTTATAGATAATCCTAATACACCTTTAAAAGACGTAGATAATCTTAGAAGAACGGGTTTAGCCATAGCCTGTGGGATAATAGATTATTTATCGGAGGTATAATAAAATGTTAATAGATGATCGCATTTATGTTTATTTGTTTAAACAAGAAACTCATTGTTTTCCTTTGGCACCTAACCTAAATGAACTTATAGGCCAAAAGTATAGAGAACTACTTAAAAAACCAACATGGCAGATAAGATTTTACCTGATTGGAGTTAAAGACAATTCTATTTGTTATCGTTTTAATTTTTATAGGCCCTTTAAAAAGAAAGAGGGATTTATAACCTACAAAGGACTTAATTTATGAAACTAAAAGATGTTAAATATCAAGACCTTAATCCTTTGCAAAGAGCCTTATATCTACAAGCTAAAAGAACCTATTGGGATAGAGACCCTGATAGCAATATTATTCACGTTACAAGTTTATTTACTCCACCAAGGCAATATTTTTTAAGAAAAAGGCATGGTAAAGAAATTTGGGAAAGCCTTACTCTTAGGGACTTGGATAATTTTTATTGGATGTTTTCAGGCACAATTATGCACCAATTTTTTGCTAGTTTTCATATTAAACATACCTGGCAAGATGTAAAAGTATTAAAATTAAAAATTAAAGATTATTGGATTGTGGGCAGACCTGACTTGTATTATCTTAGAAAAAGGTGGCTTATTGATTATAAATTAACCAGTATCTATGCCTTAACTCATATAGTGGACGATTATAAATATCAACTAAATTCATATAGACTCATGCTATGGCTACACGGGCATAGTGTTAAAAAAATGATGCTTGAGGTAATCCTCAAAGATTGGTTTGGAACAAAAGCTAGGATTGATAAGAATTATCCTCAAAGTTTTCATCTTACTTTACCCGTGCCTATGATTGACCTTAAAACTATGTACCAAAAGATTTATAATAGAGTGCTAATTTTTGATATTTGCAAAAATTTAAAAGACTCTCAATTACCTCTTTGTACACCTGAGGAAAGATGGAGCAAGCCTGATATGTGGGCAGTTTATGATAGAAAAGGTAAGGCACGAGCTAACAGGGTATTTTATGATAAAAAAGCAGCATTAGAATATGCCAAACAATTTAAAAATGGTTATGTAGAATACAGAAAAGGCATAGACAAAAAATGCGACATGTGTGATGTAAAACATTTTTGTAACTATTGGAGAAAACATTATGCCAAGAAGACCTAGAACACCAGAAGAAAAAGCTAAAGAAAGAGAAAGGCTAGATAATTTAAAAAAGTTAAAAGATGCAGAGTTTAGACAAGCATTGGATGAAGGCCAACAATTTGCCGTTGATAAATTCAAAAAGAAAATAACAGATTTAATTAAATGGTATGTTAAAGCAGAAAAAAGAATACCTGATAGCAAGATTTTAGCCAAAGCTATACGGGCTGAGGACCCGTGGCTTTTCCAAGAATTTATGAGTAAACATCCCGATTTGAAAGTTTATGTTAATAAAGAATTAAATAAGGGTAGAAAGTTAATTTTAGAGTTTTGTGAGCAAAGAATGTTAGAACTTGCTTTTGGCAATACTAAAGAAAAAGACATAAAAGCAAGACTTTTTGCCTTAGAACAAATACAAAGAGCTTATAAATCTATATTGAGTGAAGAAGAAGAGGAGGAAGCTATAAAGATGGGGGCAGACCTTTTAGAATTAATAGGAGAAGGAGAAAAAGATGAAGAACAATAAATTAGAAATAGGCAAAATTTACCGTGTTGAGTGGTACGACTCTTATTTTATTCACGGGTGGCACGGGCTTGATGAAATAAAAGATATAATAGCAGAAAATAAAAAAGAGCCTGATTTTACAGTAGGAGTTTTAATCTACCAAGACAAGGATTTTATTGCTTTAGCAGAGTCATGTTCAAGCATTAATAGCTATGCTGAGACTATGGTTATCCCTAAAAAAATGATTATTTCATATAAGGAGTTAACATAACAATGCGTGCACCTACTCTAAAAAAGAAAAAAGAAATAATTAAAAAGATTTTTGGTGACAGATGTTCTTTTTGTAGTAAACAACTTTTCAAACGTTCAAGAGACCATGTTATTTTACCTGTAAATAAAAAGAAAGATATTATAGTAGATTTAATTAATCAGAGTTTTGATACTTTGGAAAATCTTGATCCACAAAAATATATCATTTTGTGCAAAGATTGTCACGGGCTTGTTTTAACTTTACTTACTCTTGGCTGGAGCAAGAAAAAAATTGTTTCCACGTGTAAAAATACAGGTAAAACAAAAATAAGAAAAATAAAAATTAACGCCAGAAAAGAATTAAGAAAAGAAACCAAAAAAGCAACTAGACACAGAAAGTTGGAAATAATTAAGAAAAAATTTGGCAATAAGTGCTATATCTGCGAACGTGAAATTTTAAAAAAGAAAAGAGATTTTTGCTTGCATCACGTGAGCTATGAAGCCTATCAAGAACAACCTGGTAATCCTACGGCTTGGTCTTTAGATGATCTCAAAAAAATTAAAAAAGATAATTTTTTGTTACTTTGCCCCACGTGCCATAATCTTGTACATACAATGCTCAATTATCAAAGGTGGAAAAGACCCTGTCAACAAGAGTGTATCTTGGAAAAATTAAAAAAGCTAATGGATGAAGGTAAACTGCAATGGAAATTTTAAAAATAAAATATAAACCTCTACCTACTTGGAAGCAAGTACACAAGTGCCGTAAAAGAATTTTATACATACAGGGTGGCGTTGGTAGTGGTAAAACCACAGGGGCATTTATGCATCTATATTTATTAGCCATACGTAATGCTTTGAAGGGATTTAGAAGAAGTGTTTTTTATGTTATACGGGCTAGTTATCCTCAACTTAAAGACTCAACCTGGCATACATTTAGTGACACGTTTAATATTAATGAGAAATATCTAAACAAAACCAGATTTGAGTACATAATGAACTTAAAGTTTCATAAAATTATTTGGAGATTTAGGGCCCTCAAAGATGAAAAGAAAGAGCTAGATAAAATTGATGGTTATTCAATGACTGGTGCGTATATTGATGAGGTTATTCATTATTCCTCACCGGATATTATTCATAAGTGTAATATGAGAGCTAGGTGGCCCGTGAAGACTGTTTTTAAAGGTAAAGTACAGTACGCTGAGCACGTGGTTATTTGTACAAGTAACCCTCCACCTTCTGAGGAACATTGGATTAGAAAACTATTTTTTAGCGAAATACCAGACAAGAATTTATACCAGGGATGGGAACAGCCTTTAACAGAAAATATTGACAATTTACCACCTGATTACGTGCCAAGTCTTAAAGAAAGTTTGCCCGATTATTTAGTTAAAAGATACGTGGAAGGCAAAGCAGTACCTGCACCTACAGGAGCTGAGGTTTATATTAAATTCAAAAGAGAAAAACATATAAAAGAGATAGAGCCTATAAAACAAGAACCATTGCTTAGAGGATGGGATTTTGGTACAGCTAACCCTGCTTGTGTTATTTGCCAGATAATAGCAATAGATGACAATGGCAAGTATGTACAGGACCCGAAAATGATAGAAAATTATTACTTGCAATTAAGAATATATGATGAAATATGTTATCAAAATCTTAATATCAGAGAATTTGCTTCTATTGTCAAAAATTATTGCCAATCCAAATACGGGCTTGGCTGGAATTTTTTAGACTTTGCTGATCCTCACGGGCAAGCCCGTACAGAAAGCAGCCAACTTACAGCTTGGCAACAATTAATTGAGCAAGGAATTCATCCCATAGCAGGTGCTACCGAAATTAGAGAAAGAATTTTAGCCGTGCAAAGATTTTTGGATACAGAAAACGGGCTTTTAATTCATCCACGTTGTGTAAAATTAATCACGGGCTTTGAGGGTATGTACCATAAGGTAAAAATTAAAGGCGTTGTGATAGATAAAATAAATAAAAATGAGTACAGTCATCCCCATGACGCTCTACAAATGGTTTGTACCCGTTATCCAATGATTTTTGACCAAAAGAAAAAAAATAAAAGGCCAATAATAAAAGACTTAGGGAGGTTAAGGGTAATATGAAAAGAATTTGTCTTAAACCCTTTGAGTATCGTCATATTCATTGTGATTATAGGCGTGTTGTAGTTAATGGTACAGCCTTGTGTATATGCAATAATGAACGTTGTAAAGAATGCATGGAAAGATACTCTAAGCCCGTTGATGAAATTGATCCTCAACTTTTGGAGCTTTTGCAAAAAATCAATTTGAAGGGGTTAGAAAAATGAAAAACTTTTTGAATTATCTAAAAGAAAGCCTTACCGAAATAAAAGATAAACAAACCGATACACGGGCTAGTCTAAAAGTAATTGAATTACTGGATACTATTTACCGCATTGAACATGACAAGGAAAAAGAGATACTAGCAGCCTATGCTTTGGAATCCTCAATACAAAATAGAATCGTTAATGTAATCAAGATGCTTAGAAAAGATATGGATGAGGAAAGAATAGCCAAAATAAAAAGAAAATTGCAATTAATCTCAATTGACGTAGGGACTATTACTAATCTAGCAACCAAAATACGGGGACCTGAAAAACTATAAATAAAAAAGGAGGTGGAGACCCTATATATTGTATTATCTAGGGTCCCCGTAATCCTTTCTCTAAGGTGTCTAATTTCAATTTTGAGAGGGGGTTTAGACAAAATGAGTATTTTTATATGTACAAGCCCGTGAAACATGTCTTAAAACGCAAAATTGTTTGAAACCGTTGGTATATTTAGTTTTTAAAAGATATTGACTACAAACCTTAGAATGCTTATGTTTTATTAAAAAGACAAGAAAAATGAGAAATATCATTAAAAAAATCCAAAAAACCTGTGATTGTTGCCCTAGTCAATGGGAAATTACATTAAAAGATGGCAAGATGGTTTATGTTAGGTACAGGTGGGGACATTTGACTATTAGAATTTCAAAAGATAAGACAAACAAAATAGAAGATGCCATAAATGGCATAATAATATATCACAAACAATTAGGAAACGGGTTTGATGGGTATATGAAAACCAGAGTAATGAAGAGATATTTAAAAGCAGCCTTGATAAATTATCTTTACGATAAACGTTTAAGACCAACCCAAAACATGCTCTCTAAGGCCCCTAATTTCAAAAATTAGAGGGGGTTTATCAAAGATAAGTATTCTAATACTCATAAAGCCTAGAAACCCCTCTTAAAACGCAAAATCGTTGAAAAGCATTGATAGATAATAAAAAACGACCCCCTGCCAGAAGATGAAGGCAAAATCCTAGCATCCCCATAACGGCAGAAGGCCGCTAATAGCCTAAAGCTAGCCCCTGAAAAAAGGTGGCTAGAGAGGAAAGACAGGGACTAGCTAAAAAAACAACTCTCCAAACGTGTTTAAAACAAAAAAGAGTAAAAAACTAACAACAAAAATAGCAGCTATTTTTGTTAAAGTAAAACCAAAATAATTCAAAGCAATTGTGATAACCTCAGCAAGTAAACATACAAAAGAAACAAATAAAATAGGTACAATTATTAGCCAACACGCTGCAAAAAGATAACCTAAAAAATAACGCATCTTTAAAAAACTCCTTTTTCATTATTAAAAGATCAGGCAAACTCCGTTTGGAATTTTCATAAATTTCCTTGCTCTCTTTTACATCCTTGCCCGTGAGGAAAAAAGGTTTGGTCTTGTGCAATAAGTATTTGTTTATTACGCTTATTGGCACGTTACTTTTTAATTGTTCCATTGTTTAATACCTCCAATACTTTTTTAACTTTTAAACCATAATTATAGCCTTTTACAAAGGTATCATAAATTGTAGAAGGTGCAAGATTAGTAACTTCCTGCACATCTATACAAAGTGGAGTATTTTTAAAATCACTAAAAGGCATCAAAACAATGTCTTGAATTGCAAAGTGATAACCTCTATCCCAAACTATTCCTAAATAAAATCCCTGAAGTATTACTTGGTCGGTATATTGCTTCAATTTTTGCTTAAAATTTTCTAATCGTTCTTGCTCTTCTAATCCTCTTTGTAAACCCCAAAAGAAACCTTGCGCAAAATTTTCCCACGGATTAGGTTCAACTGCGTACCAATCGTTTAATTGTTGCACTCTACGTAACTGAGCAAAACTTATATTGCTTATTAATAAACTTAAAACCAAAACAAAAACTATAATCTTTTTCATGGCTTAATACCTCCTTCATTGATTGTTAATAGACCCTAAAGGATACATATTCCTATAAATCCAATAATTTTGATAAAGTGCATTTTGTGCTCTATTCAATTCCGCTTGCCTTTCTATGGCATAAATCTGCTTGCACATGATCTGGCATTGGATACGTTTATTTGTATCTGTCATTAATTGACAGTCCTGAAGACAAGCCCGATAATGTCTTACAGACCTAGGCGTAAAGCAAGCCGTTAAGCCTAAAAATAAAACTAAAATAAAAACTAGCTTTTTCATCTTGCATCTCCTTGTTTTCTTTTTATTTCAATTAAAGTTAATATAGCATACCCTGCTATATCCAAAATAGTATCATAAGCACTAGCACCGCTTTGACACAAAAACTTTAGCCTGTTTAACTTATCTGTTAACCGTATAATCACACTGACCTTTTTTCAAATTTTAATAAAACATCTCCGATAGTATCTAATTGCTGTTCAATGTTCTCTAGCGTCTCATACGTTTGTTGAATAACCCTATTAATTTCCTCAACCTGATCAAAAACTTTTTGATATTTACTCATGGCCCGTACATAATCATCTATTTTGTCACGGAGATTAGCAACCTCTTGCCAGTCTTTGTATTGCAAAGCAACTGTGAGATGAGATTTTAAATAGTATAAAAACTCTAGGATATTAGCTTGCCCTATTGTTATAGACATGCCGCACCCCCTATTTTTATTAATTAATAACCACGTCTATGCTGCCAAGGTATAAGACGTCCATGACTATAATTGTTATTATCACGCCAGATATAAAGAGTGCCCGTGTCAGGATTTATACGTCCATAAGAAGAGCTGCCATCACTATGCCATTCATAAATACTGCCATCCCTATGTATTTGGCCATAAGTATAACTACCGTCATCATGCCAAATATAATAATTTTGTGCCAAGGCCAGGCCCGTGAAGCAAAGACAAACAATTAACAAAACCATTAACAATTTAGGCCATTTAACATGCTTTTTCATAACTAACCTCCTTTCTTTTTTGTTTTCTAAAACGGCCCCTCCGATAGTGGAAGGTAACGTAGGGGGTGCGTACCTTTTAGGAAGGCGGAGAGGCCGTTTATTCCTCATTCTAATCTTCCCCATTCATCCCACGATAACCCACATTGTGGGCAATGCCAAGTCTCCGTATCCTCATCGTATATAAAATCAGTATAACCGCACTCTGGACAACTGTCAAAACTCCACGGGTCCCATTCAAACCCGTGCCGTGCTATATCATCCCCTTGCCTAAGGAAATTATCCCTGGTATCTGTCACCATATTGTCTAACCTGTTTAATATCCCCGCTAACTCCAATATTGCGTCCTTTTCCTCACTAGTTTTACCCGTTTGCCTATTTAGTAAATCTCTTATAATAAAGTTTTTATCTATCATTGCAATCCTTCCTAATTTATTATAACTCACCACTATAAATTTTAACCAGTTTTTTGGCTTCTTTAACAGCTTTATTAGAACCATTCAAACCAGGATACTCAAAATAAGTGAACCCTGTACCAGCACGATCAACACCTAGAATAGCCCCACCAATATCGTTTGGATGATCAAAAACAGCAATGGTAACAGTCCCTAAACACTCAACTTGTTTTTGCCATATCTTTTTACCTACTGCCCCTTTGTATAACCCTATTTGACTACCCTCATATCTCATCTTTACACCCCCTTTTTTGTTGAATAATCATTCTATCGGATGGAGTCAAGCCCCGTCCGATAAACTGCTAAAGAATTTGTTTTAAATGAATATCTGTTAACTCAAACCTGTTACCTCTTTTTAAATTTTTAAATCTAATTACACATGTAGTATCTGATAAACCAAAAATACCCTCATTAATAGTTATTAATTTAATATCCTCAATCCTGTAAAATACTTCTTTAAGAAAAACCACATTGTCAATTTTAAACATATAGCTATTTATTTTGTATTGATATAATCGTGTTACTATCATATTTTTTACCCCTTTCCTAGGGGGCTTACGCCCCCTAGATTTTTTAGTTATAAAACAAATACACAAATACATAATCAGGTCCGTCTTGTTTAACATCAATATGAATGACATTGATAGGGCAAACACTCCTACTCCATTCATTAAACACCCTCATAATGCTACTTACATGGCAATGAAAAACTTTTAGTTTTACGTTCATTTTATCACTCCCTTATTTTTTAATTGATTAATCACTTTTTGTCTCACTTTTTGGTACTCATGCCAGGTATCAACACCAACACCGTGATACTTACGATAATCCTCTCTGACACATTCTTGCCAATAAATATACTCTTTAGCCAATTTACTACTAACCTGTTTTAACATCTTTTTTGTTATTCTTACCTTCATAACGCACCCCCTTTTTAAAGCCCCCTGGTGTAAACCAGGGGGCACGTGCTTAATTGTCTTTTTTGCCATTAAGGATATAATCTACTGCCTTTTGTGCTCTACTACTAGCAATTATGAACCATTTGGGATGTTCACTTAATGCCTTATACCAAGATTGAATATAAGCCGTGCTATTTTTAAAGACTGCCTCCGTGTCAATTTGTGCTATGTTGCATAAATAACAGCACCCTATCTCTGCTACTAACTCTTCAAGACTATATGCCTTATGGCTATAATCCCCGTTATCAAACCTGTTTAATCTCTTCTGGTGCCCCGTGCTATGTACGCATTCATGGTAAAGGGTAGAGTAATACTCTTCACTAGAGATAAAGCAGTCCCTAGGGGGGATGTGTATTTCATCATTGCTAGGGCTGTAATATGCTTTTTGACTGTCCTCAAAAATTGGTGGTCTGTCCTTGTATTTGTCAATTATCTTTTGAGCCCGTTCAATAGGTTTAATCTTTTTATTTGTCTTTTGGGCTAGATCATTATATTTTTTGATTATGCTTTCCCTTAGACTGTCTGGTCCTAAATCTACAATATTAAAGACCGTGTAGTATCTTAGCACGGGGACCAAGTCTAAATCTTTTAAATCCTCAGGGTCCTTAGGTAAATCCTCAACATTTACCTTTACCAGTTTACCATTACGTTTAATAAACATTGACCAATAAATAACCATTTGGGGTTTTGCTTGTTTATAAATAAAACCCCTTAATTGCCTTGCTTGCTTATAGGTAATCCATAGCCGCTTATACTCAGGGTACCTATTGCAAGCAAGAGATAATAGCCATACGTTTGCCCCCTTATAGGGTTTACCCGTAACAGCATTACGGTGAAAAATACCACTAAACCCGTTTGACACGGACCAGGGTTTTTGCCAGGGGATGTACCCCTGTTTTAAACTCTCCAAAATCTTTTCGTTTACTAAACTATAAACCTTGTTCATGACGCACCCCCTTATTTTAGTTTTTTAATTTAATGGTAAATCTAGCAAACGCCAAAAACCAGGTACCTGCCAATCTCTATACTCTAAACGCACTAAACGATTACTGATACGTCTAAACCTAAAAAACCTCCAACATTTACCTGTTTTATTGAGTATCATCTCCGCACCCCCTAAAACGATTTTAATTCAATTATAATCATCTTTTTAAAAATGTCAATACCCTTTTTGAAAAAAATTTTTAAAAATCTTTTAAAATGTAGATGTAGTCTAGCAAAAAAATTTTTGATACCCGTTTAGTGCCCCTTAAATAATATCTAGATTATTATTTATATATCAGGTTTTGTTTATAAATAGATACTTTGTTATCTAAATAAACCCGTATTTAGTTAGTAAACTAACTATACGGGTAAACCCGTGAACCCGTGAAGAGTTAAAGTACTACTTTAAGTATTTAACGTAAGTGCCCGTGAAATCAAGTAAATTTTAATATCCGATAGCAAACGCCAAAAATCAAGGCATAATGCGGTTTTTCAGCAATTTGACATAATATTTAAAATCCCTTCACGGGTTAAAATCCCTTGTCTGTCTTGGTTTTTGAGGGATTTTTGTCTTTGAATTTGACATAATAAAATATTATCAGACATTCAAGACAAAAATTAAACAAAATCGGGAAAAAACAAGCAATAATCAGCAATTTCAGCACGTGCTTGCCTATGGAGACTACCTACTTTCACCACGTCCCCTTTATTCACCCAAATATCTGACTTACACTTCACGGGTTCACGGCACCCTAACTTATTAACTAATACCCTAGGTTATATAGATAACCATGTTTATCCTTATATCCTAGGATTATAATAGCCCACCCTGATAATTAGTACTAGTATTACTATTGTGTATTTAAGCAAGGGGGGGACACCCTAGAATACCCCTGTAAGTATTAGTATAGGCTATAAATTAGAATATATAAATAAGTGTGCTATTAATTTAATTTATTATTTAATTAAATTTAATTTATAATTTTAATTTAATTTTTGTTTAATTTATTTTAAATTTATATTTATTTATATTTATTTTTAATTTATTTACAGAATATTAGCAACAATAACTATTACAAAAATAGCATATGTAATTCCACTAACAACCTTTCCAGTAATAAACCATTCATCCGCACTATATTGATAATTTGGATCAATAACTTCATATTCTGCTGGTTTAATTACTTTTTTATTCCAAAATGGTCCTTCTGTAACACGTTCTACAATTTTAATTTTTTTAATTCCATACCACTT
>Ga0164318_10004998_pt1 | contig 12810 bp, 10 predicted proteins | sample GuaBasSedimGuay9_FD_113734 | JGI IMG/M metagenome (GOLD analysis project Ga0164318, IMG submission 113734) | Subseafloor sediment microbial communities from Guaymas Basin, Gulf of California, Mexico - Guay9, Core 4571-4, 0-3 cm | ecosystem: Environmental > Aquatic > Marine > Hydrothermal vents... | reverse complement strand
GCTGTGACCAATCTTTATAAAAATATTTTTCAGGGAAAATCCATTGCATCTTATGCGTTTGGAACGCCGGATCTCATGGCCTGGCTGGACCGGAACCATCTGGTGGAATTCCAGGGAATCCAGACGGTTTTTGACCCGGTCAATATCGGTAAAAACGATCGGTTTGTTGCAGTGATTCCCGCGCGTAAAGTTGATCTGTCCGGCCGCATTGTTTTACACCACGGCAAAGGCAATGTCATCAGCGGCCCTATGGAATTGATGGAATCTTTTTTTGGGTCACAGATTTCAAAGAAGGGCCGTTTCATATTCGGCCTTCCCAGCAGAAATTTAAAGAAACGTTCCAATATCAAACTTTCAACCGAACGGTACCACAATCAGTTAGGGTTTGAAGAATCCATTAACATGGTGGTGACGGAATATGGCACTGCTATGCTCAACGGCCTTTCCATACGGGAACGCGCCCAGGCCCTTATTGAGGTTGCCCATCCAGATGACCGCCTGGATTTATTTACCCAGGCAAAAAAGAAGAACATGCTTTACCCGGACCAGATATTTTTAAGAGAAAGCAGTCATCTATATCCCCACGATATTTATGAACAACAGTCCTTTAAGAATGGTGTCAAGGTAAGGTTCAGACCCATAAAACCCTCTGATGAGGAACAAATGAGAAGATTGTTTTATCGGTTTTCCGATGAAGCCATTTATTACCGGTATTTTTATTGTGTCACCACCATGCCGCATTCGAAAATGCAGGAATATGTCAATGTTGACTGGAACGATACGATGTCAATTGTGGGACTGGTCGGTGAACCCGGAGAAGGTATTTTAATCGCAGAGGCAAGGTATTTATTAGACAAATCAGGCCATAGTGCTGAACTTGCTTTAATTGTGGATGAAAAGCATAACAATCTTGGCATTGCCACCTATATGGTAAACTTATTAATGAAATTAGGAAAAGAAAGGAATATTGATGTTTTTACCGCTGACGTTCTGTTTTCCAATTATGCGATAATGAAGGTGTTTAAAAAGGCCTGCCCAAACCTCAGGAGCAAACTGGAAGACAGCGTGTACAGCATTGTCATGCCCGTCGGCCATGCGGACCGATAAGGGGAAACGCCTTATGAAAATTTTATATCATTGTCTGATCTATCCCGCTCACTGAGCGTGAAATTTTGATATACCTCACTTTCAAATGTGCCGATGTTGCCCCTTATTTCCAAGAATTGATCAAAATTGTTGATAAAAGCATCAAGAATGTCCGGGTCAAAGTGTTCACCTCTTTCTTTTTTCAGGATGTCATAGGTGATATCAGGTGGATATGGATCTTTATAAGGTCGTCTTGAGGTCAGTGCATCAAAGGTGTCGGCGATGGCAACAATTCGTCCGGATAAAGGAATGTCAGTTCCTTTTAATTGTTGGGGGTATCCTTTTCCATTGAATTTTTCATGATGGTTCAGGGCAATTTCATGGGCCATCTGCAGGATTTTAGATTTGGATCTGGATAAGAGCCTTGCGCCAATCTGTGTGTGGGTTTTCATGGTTTCAAACTCAATGTGGGTAAGTTTGCCTGGTTTCAAAAGGATTTTATCCAGAATGCCGATTTTTCCGATATCATGCATGGGGGCAGCATAATAGATGGTCTCTTTATAATCTTCGGAAAGATTTAATTTTTCAGCCAGAAGTGAGCAATATTGCCCGATTCTGACAATGTGACCTCCGGTATCTTCATCTTTATACTCTGCTGCCATGACCAGACGATGAATGGAGTCGATATAGGATGCCTTGAGTGCTTCATGGGCTTTTTTTGCAACTTGCTTAAGATTTCTTTCCCGCAATACACGGTCTACCCTGAGAATCATTTCTCTGGGTGAAAAAGGCTTTTCAACAAAATCACTGGCACCGATATTGATGATCTCATCATACTGATAGCTTAAGATTTGGCCTGTCATTACAATCACATCGGTAGTAAAATTTGATTTAATAATTTTGGCCAGTTCAATACCATTCATTACAGGCATGTCAATGTCAGTAATCACCACATCAAACGTTTGTCCGGAAAACAATTTTAATGCCTCTTCACCATTTCCTGCAAACCAACAGGAATAATTCGTTCTTTCCATGGTATTTTTAAGCAGATCCCTAATGACAGGCTCATCATCAACAATTACGATATTAATGTTTTGAGAAATTGAAAGATCTTCCATTCTATGCGGCCCTTTCCTTCATTTCCATCCCTCATGATTTAAGATGTTTTTCAAACATTCGGGCAAGCTGTGCAACCGAAAACGGTTTTTCAAGGCTGGCAGTAAAACCGAATGCTTCAGGGTTTGCTATGGCTTCATCTTCAGAATAGCCGCTGGCAACAAATACCGGTACGGTTTTATCTGTTTTGCGGATTTCTTTCACGGTTTCTTTGCCCCCCATGCCGCCCTTAACCGTAAGATCCAGAATAACGGCACGGAATGGGTCGTTTCGCTCTTTTGCCTTTTTAAATGCTTCAACTGCCCCTCTGCCTTCGTTTTCGCCTTTAATGGTGAATCCCATTGTCTCAAGCATATCCGTCATCATTTCCTGGATCATCTCTTCATCATCCATGATCAGGATGCGGCCGGAACCTTGATAATGCTTTTCTACCAGGGTTTTTCCTTGAATTTTAGGATGTTCAGCTGCAGGAATAAATATATGAAATGTGGCTCCGACTCCCAGTATAGATTCAATATCTATAATTCCGCCATGCCGTTTGACAATAGAATAGCTGGTTGCAAGTCCAAGACCGCTGCCTTTCTGCTTTGTAGTAAAAAACGGATCAAAGATCCTGGGAATGTATTTTTCAGCGATTCCCATTCCTGTATCAGATATGGATATTTTGACATATTTTCCCGGGTCAAGTGCGGGATGCTCTCTTCCCTTAACAATTACATTGGTTGCATCCACCTGGATATTGCCTCCCGAAGGCATGGCATGATGTGCGTTGATAACGATATTGTCAATGACCTGGCCGAGCTGGTTTTTATCATAATCACACATCCATAAATCATCAGGAAGGTTAAAACTACAGGACACATCGGCACCACTTAAGGCAAACTGTGTGGTTTCCTGAAGAAAGGGGACAAGAGAGTCAATTCTTTTGATGGGTGCGCCCCCTTTGGAAAAAGTCAGAAGCTGGTGGGTCAGCCCTTTTGCTCTACCTGATGTGTTAAACGCTTTTGTAAGGTATTCTTCGGTTTTGGATTCTTTTGTTTTTTTCCGTGCCAGGTCTATATAGCCAAAAATTCCACTGAGAAGGTTATTGAAATCGTGGGCAATACCGCCTGCCAGAGTTCCGAGGGCTTCCATCTTCTGTGCCTGTTCATACTGGGCTTCAAGCGCTTTTCTTTCGGTGATATCAGTAAGGCTAACAAGGGCTCTTCCATCCGGTAAAAATGTCCCTCTGAATTCAACGTCTTTAACCTGGCCGTTTTTACATGTGATTTTAAACTCGCGTACCACATCGGTGAGTTGGGTGGATTTGTTCCAGTCCTCAAGTACCATGTCCCGATAAACCGGATCAGGGTAGACTTTGGTGAACCAGTTTTGAATATCTTTAATATCCTCGACGCGATATCCTGTCAAATGGGTAAAAGATTTGTTTGCAAACAGAAATAAGCCCTCTTTGCTCCATACGGTTATGCCCAGAAGTATATTTTCAAACAGGGAATTTAAAAGGTCTCTCTGGGTCTGCAACGTTTTTTGCGCTTTTATTTCCCCGAGCTTAAGTAAATGCTGGCGGACAAACAAGAAAATCATGATGAGGGTAATTAAAAGGGTCAGCAGAAAGAGCAGGTTCACGCTGGATAAAAACCGATCAAGCTTCTCACGCCCCTCATTCAGCTTGTTCTGGGCATTTAATCTGGATTGTTGGTTTAAGATTTTTGCTTTTTGAAACGAATCTAAAATTCTAGATAAAACGATTTGGGCCGTTGTTTTGGACCGGGGACCATATCCGGAAATTCCTTCGGACAGCCATATCTGTAAATCAGCTATTGCAGGCGCTACAACGGCATGGAATGCAGACGCCTGGATGAGATTATCAAACACATAGGTCAACCGGAGCGTTGCAACACTCTCAACAGCAGTTTGAACCTTGTCTGTCAGCTTGTCAAAGTTTTGAGAACTGGCGTTTTCCGCCGTTATTTGGGCTGCCGTGACAACTTCCGAGAGATGTCCAAGAACAAGGTCAAGGGAAACAAGTTCCTTGATCAGGGTATTTGGAAGATTTTTTTCCACTGACCGTAGGGTGGTGTTGGTCATGATAATCGTGACAACAACAGCAACAATAGCAATAGCAATGGAGCTTAACAGCAGAATCTGGGTAAGGGGCCAGGCGTTTTTCATTTTGACAATAGATCCTTAATCAATAACCCTTGCTCCCGGTAAAATCTTTTTGCCCCTTCATGAAGGGGGATGGAAAGTCCGGTCAGAGCACTTTCAAGCGTGATCGCCTTTCCCTGGGGATGACCCCGCTTTAATAGTGACAGCATATGCGGGCTCCATAATGTACGAGTGACCTGGTAGACAAGCTCTTCATCCATTGCAGAGTTGACGGCCAGCAGGGCATGGGCTTGTATCGTCTGTGTTTCAGGGACATTCGGATAGACATTGGCCGGGATAAACCCTGGAACAAGATAAGGGTATTGGCGGTTGATTTTGTTGGCAATTTTTTCACTGATGGGTACAAGGGATATGCCGATGTCGGATAATCTCAAAACAGCCTCCATTGGAGCTCCTGCCATCATCACAAATCCCTGGAGTTCACCGCTTATCATTTTGTTTTCAGTAAATACGGGTTTTAAATAGACCGGCCGCAGGTCTTTTTCAGATAAGCTGTGGGCGGCAAGAATAATTCGCATGACCGATAATGTCCCTGAACCCAGTTCATCCAAAGAAATACGCTTCCCTCTAAGGTCAGTTACTTTGTGGATATTTGCATCCTTTCGGGTGACAATCTGGAATTTTTCAGGATACAGGCTTGCCACTGCCCGAATCGTTTGGAATTTTTTTTCCCCGGCAAATGGCCCTGAAGATTGATAGGCCCAGGATGCCACATCAGCTTGAATCAGTCCTGCTTCTGTCTCATTGGATATGATGGTGTTTATATTTTCAACCGAGCCTGCCGAATTCTGGGCCACGGCAATATAACCGGGTATGCCCGTTTTTTTACCCCCGGGGATTGCTTTGGTCCGGAGTGGTTCTGTAAGACCTTGGGCAATCAGTTTTCCGACAGGAAAATATACGCCTGTTTTTCCGCCGGTTCCTATTCTAAAAAGTTCTTTGGCTTCACAAACCACGGTGAAAGACCAGATCAGTGGAAAAAAGAGGAAAAGACAGATGAGTTTAGAAAAATTTTTGGTTTGGGCCATTTTAATTCTTCCTTTCTGTTTTGAAAGTTTCTGCCGTGTAAAAGCGTTTGTCAAAAAGTTGGAACAAGGGCCAATAGTGTATAAAGTTTATGTTGCTCGTAAGACAGCCAATTATCAAAAGCACGGTGAATCCATGATTATTACAGACTTATAAGCAATAAAAATATCATAAAAAAATCATATTGTAAATTAGTAAGATTACATATAAAACAGGCTATGAATAAAATATTTGTCATTATCGTACTGGCTGCATTTTTATTTGCCGGATGGCAGCAGATTTTTTTTGTGCCTTCCCAGGGCGTTGTCGAACCCATGGACATCCTGTCCAGGGCCATGATTGATTCCGCAGGAGCCGCCGTAGAACTTGCCATTGGTCTGGTGGGGGTTATGGCCCTGTTCCTGGGATTAATGAAGGTTGCGGAAGCAGGTGGTATGTTGACGATACTGGCTAAGCTGATCAGGCCGCTAATGGTGAGATTGTTTCCGGAGGTGCCAGCCGATCATCCGGCTATGGGCGCCATGATTCTGAATCTTGCGGCCAATGCCCTTGGATTGGGGAATGCGGCTACACCCTTTGGTATCCGGGCCATGCAGGAACTTGATCGGCTTAATCCTTTGAAAGGAACTGCAACAAATGCCATGGCTCTTTTTATGGCCATTAATACCTCTTCTGTGACACTTTTGCCCACGGGTGTGATCGCTTTGCGGGCTGCCGCCGGTTCTGCTGATCCAGCGGTTATTTTACCCACCACATTGTTTGCCACTATCGGCTCCACAACCATTGCCATACTGGCTGCAAAGCTGTACCAGCGATTTTCTCCTTTTAAAGCGGACAACACAATTGATTTAAAACAAAATACACCTGACAACACTTCAGATGATAATTCTCTGGAACAAGCCTCCAAAGGGTACCCGCTATGGGTCAGTATCCTGGCCCTTGGTGTCCTGGCCTCTTTTATCCCTGTCGCCATTCTTTTCGGTCCTTCGTTGTCTCCCTGGATACTGCCCTCCTTAATGGTAGGGTTCCTGGGATTCGGCCTTGCACGCAAGGTACATATTTACGAGGTGTTTGTGGAAGGAGCCAGAGACGGCTTTAAGGTTGCATTACGAATTATTCCCTATATGGTGGCGATCCTTGTAGCAGTCGGTATGCTCAAGGCCAGCGGGGGATTAAATATTCTAGTGGGTACGCTGGGATCTGTTACCAGTTTGTTCGGCCTTCCGGCAGATGCATTGCCAATGGCTCTGCTGCGTCCTTTGTCAGGATCTGGTGCCTATGGTATTCTTGCTTCTATTATTAACGACCCTGCCATCGGGCCGGACAGTTATGTGGGGTACCTGGTTTCCACTCTGCAGGGATCCACTGAAACCACCTTTTATGTGATGGCAGTCTATTTTGGAGCCGTTCAGGTCCGACGGGTAAGGCATGCCCTTGCTGCTGCCCTGACTGCAGATGTGGCCGGGGTGATCTTTGCCATTATAGCCTGTACCATTTTTCTGAGCTAAGGGAATTAGTTTTTCTTACTATGGCCTTTGTTCTACCCTGAAGAATAAAGGCAGTCATTTACTGTACCGAACCATAAAATTTAAGATAGTATTTGATTTATGAAACCAGTGCTTTTCATGTTTTAATTAAAAACAAGCGAAAAGAAAAGATCAAGACGCTTTTTCTCGGACAGATTCAGGAGTCCACAACCCTTTTTCAATTCTTTTTTTATAATATTTTTCAGGGATTAAAGAGTTTATATCTTTTCTGATTTTTTCAAGATTTGATCTGTCTTCATGTATATTTTTAAATCGATTAATTATGCTTTCTACTGGTCCGATCTCAACTCCAATCCATCTTCTTTTTTTTATTTCAGAAACAGCATAAGTGGTACCGGATCCACCAAAGGGATCAAAAACAAGGTCACCCTCATTGGAGGACATTTCTATTATCCTGTCCAGTAATTTAACAGACAATTCATTTGAGCCATTTCTTTTTTTATATTTTGCATGCCTTACTGGTGGAATATCAAGCCATACATCGCTTATATTTATGCCATTGGGATTCATTTTGTTTTTATAACCACCATAATCTTTTAAATCACCATAACAATGGGGGCAAATGCCCATGGGAAGTCTGTCAGGATGGAAAGTGCGTGGCTTTTCACCTTTGCAATAATAAAGTAGTGAATAGTGTGACGGATACAATCTCCCTCTGACGGGTAAAGAATACTTAATATCTACAGAAATCCAGTGTCTGAATGTTAATATCGCATTTAAAAATTCAGACATATAAGAATTCCATTTAGGAAGATTCCAAATATAAAAACTTCCCCCGGGCTTCAATATCCGAGTGCATTCATTTGCCCAGTTTTCACACCAAGATAAATATTGACCTGTTTTGAGATTATCGTTGATTTTAGATGGATATAATTTGTTTAAATTAAAAGGAGGGTCTGCAAAAATAAGATCAATACTATCATTTTCAATTGTCTTGGTCAGGTCTAAACAATCACTTTGGTAGAGCCTGCCGAGTTCTGTTTTAAAGAGAGGTTTTATATCTTTGGTTGGTTTTTTTTGTTTTTTTGGGGGTGATAAGAGACTATTAATATGTTTTGCATTCCTTGATATTAATGATTTTAGTTCTCGGTTCAAATTACCCATTAAAAGCATTAATTCAATCTTCGAGATCTCAGTTCCATTTAATAGTAGTTCCAAATCTGTTCCAGATGGTATTTTATTGGTTTCATTATAGTATCTCAATCTTTTGACTGGGATTCCGGTTTTTTTTGAAAACCTATTCAAAGACAGGTTGTCATCTATTTGTAACGCTTTGAAAAACATATTTTTTTCTACCTTCCTTAGTCTACCTATTTTGAATTTCATTTTTAATTTTAATTTGTAGCACATAAATTTAGACTGATCAATTGATATTTTGCAGACTATAGTCTGTAGAACCTATTTTTAAAACTATGTATGGTTGCAACATCAAGATGGAGAAACTTAATTTGACTATAGAAAAAATATTTGGCCAAGTGCTTCGGCAATTCAGAACATTAAATAAATTGTCCCAGGAAAAGGTATCACAGGAATGTGGATTAGACCGCAGTTATATATCACTTCTTGAAAGAGGTTTAAGACAGCCTTCTTTGACGACGATTCTTCTGCTTTCCAAAACTTTAAATACGACAGCTGCAAACATGGTTCGCGATGTCGAGGAGATTTTAAATGAAAATATTAAAAACGGAATTTCTAATAAAAAAAGGTGAGTTCTCCCGATCAAAAGAATTTGAAAGTGTACTGGCTGAAATATACGAAGCTATTCACTCCATCACATGGCCTGAAAATAGTAAAAAATTCACATTATATCCTGTAAAGAAAGCAAGCGGCGTAGTTCCGATAAAAAAGAATTTTGTCAAATTCCTTGAAGAAAATGGGTGGAAAGGTGAATACAGAATGAAGATTGCCTCCCGTTTAAGGCCGGGGCCTATTGATTCAGTAAAGTTTCTACCTGGAAATAGGTACTTTGCTGTGGAATGGGAAACAGGTAATATTTCTTCAAGTCACAGGGCAATAAATAAAATGGCAATCGGTCTGCTTGACGGAGTAATTGAAGGTGGTGTTTTGATTCTACCATCCCGCGAGATGTACCAATATTTGACTGATAGAGTCGGAAATTTTGCCGAAATTGAGCCTTATTTTAATGTTTGGAAAAATTTAAAAATATCAAACGGACTCCTTGCTGTAATTGAGATTGAGCATGACGATTTATCAGAAGATGTTCCTCCCATAAGAAAGGGTACAGATGGCAGAGCCCTTAAATAAATTTAACGAAAATATTACAAGTGAGACGAAAAATCCGACAGATGTCATTCAACAGGGAATGTATTACAACTTGTTTTCTGAGGGCATGGACATATCTCCCAATCTGAGTGAGGTATATGAGCTTGCCCTTGCGTATTATGAAAGCAAAATACTGACAAAAAAAGAATTGATAAAAAATAGTGCCTATTTTGTAAAGGTGGATGATGAGTTTACCAATCACTATTTTATTTGTACCGGAGATCCGGTTAAGATTCCTGAATATTCATCGTCACGGTTAAAGTCGTTTTTTATAAACAATCAGTTCAGAACCGGTTATAGCACCCATGGGCTTTTCCCATATCGGGGAAAATTTCATCCTCAAATGATTAAAGCGATTATAAATATAATGGGGCTTAAACCCGGTAATACAATTCTTGACCCCATGATGGGGTCCGGGACTGTTCCTGTTGAAGCAGCATTGATGGGAATAAAAGCAATTGGTGTGGATTCAAGTCCATTCTGCCGATTTATGGCGCAAGCAAAATGTGATGCTTTAAAAATTAAGCATAAATGTTTAGATGGTTTGATCGATAAATATGAAAGCATTTTTTCAAATTTTAATTCTTGTCCCAAAAAAATTAATGTACAAAAGGATTTGTTTTTTAAAAACAATCAATTGTCAGAAGAGAGTGATAGCGAAAAAATTTTCAATTTAATATTCTTAGCATTCCTTGACAGCGAAGGATATGCGCAAAGAAGCAAAAGAAAATCTCACATAGAGCATTTTAAATCAATCCTTGAGCGATACATTACTGCTGTAAATAAAATTGCTGTTGTTGAAAAACATCTTAATATCACGCCGGTGCAAACAATTCTTCAGCAAGGCGATGCAAGAAATCTTGATGTTGAAAACAATAGTATTGACGGGATAATCTTTTCTCCCCCTTATAGTTTTGCAATCGATTATCTAAAAAATGATCTTTCCCACTTAAAATATTTTGAAAAAAATATTTCAAAATTAAATAAAAGCATGATTGGGATGAGAGGAAAAACTCTAAAAGAAAAATACTGCATCTATTTAGAAGACATGGATAAGGTGATTTCCGAGTGTTCCCGGGTTTTAAAAAAAGGACGATTCTGCACCATAATAATCGGGACCAATGACAGCCAATTGAGTAAAGCTTTAAAAATACCTAAAGAAAATGTATCGGGTTTAAACAAAGTTGTAATAGATATTGGATTATCAAAAGGTCTTTCACATGTTCGATCACTTCCAAGGCAGATTGTCGGAATGGCAAATACCATGAGACAAGAATATATTGTTATTCTTAAAAAATAGAAATAGTCTATTGAAAGAAATTTATCATACGGCTTTATAAAACATATGATTTTAAAGTAATCAAAGGGTTTAAGCTCGGCTGTCCGGCATTATGAAGCAAACAAAAATTAGGTTTAGTTGGTTTTGCTGTCGATTTTCCCCTGCATTTTTTTATTGAACCGGTTAACATGATCCATGATAATTTCTGAAGCCTTCTTTGCATCATTGACTTTCATGGCAGCTATGATCTTTTCAAAGTCTGTTAGGTTTTCAAGGGTTCTTTCTTTGTTCATGGGAAGGTATTCTTTATAATATTGGTGAATATTGTCATGGATACTCTTTTGTACAAACTGAAAAACAGGGTTCCGGGTCATGGTTCCAATATAGGTATGCATTTTTTCATCGGTCTTAAGAAAATTTTCCCAGTCATTTTTTTCAAAATAGGCTTTTGCCTGCTGATAGATAGATTCCAGTTCCTTGATATCTTCTTTAGTGGCACGGGTGGCAGCAAGCTCTACCAGGCTGCCCTCGATTTTGATTCTAAATTCTGCAAGATGTTCAAGGGAGACTCCTCCTGACCGGATTAAAAGAGCCAGGGATTCAACAATGGGTTCAGCATCAATGCGTTTGACAATGGCACCGCCTGAGACGCCCAGCTTGATTTCAATGAGTCCTTTTTGTTCAAGCACTCTTAAGGCTTCCCTTAAAGTTCCGCGGCTGGTGGTGAACATGTCTTTTAGCTCCCGTTCCGGCGGAAGCTTTGTGCCGGGCGTAAGTTTGCCGTTTAAAATCGCATCCTGTATCTGTTCAACCACATCCTGGAATACTCTGCTTTGCTTTGCTTTTTTAAACATTGATTTGTCTCACCGGTCTCCTATTTAAATTGTTCTATCCTAGAGAAATCTCTATATAGATTAAAATGTTTTAAAACATCTATGTCATCGTCTGTCAACTCGCAACTCACAATTCTTGCTAATAATTCTCCAAGTCCGGGCCCTAACATAAAGCCCTGGCCGCAGGTGCCAATGGCATTTATGAAATTAGGGAATTCTTTTGTTTCTCCGACAATGGGGAACCCGTCCGGCGTCATGGGGTATTGTCCCCTCCATGTCCTTCTAACTTTAAGATTGGCAAGTTTTGGAAAGAGGGCCACCATCCGTTTGGCCACCTGGGGTAGAAATACAGATGTGGCTTCACTGGCCGTCCCTTTCATCAGATGCCTGGGTGTCAGGCAGAAAATCACCTGGCCTTCATTGTTCTGGTAAAAGTAGAAATTGGCTGAATCCTGGGTGGCCGGGTCCTGAGAAGGCCTTAAATCAACGATCATGGGACCGAAAAACCTTTGAACCGGCTCTGTAATAGCACCTTCATGGCTGTCCGGTACCACAGGAAAATCAAGGCCGATCATCTGTCCTATATCATGTGCAGTGCTGCCTGCGGCATTGATGACCTTGGCGGCTGTGTATTCCCCTTTGTCAGTTTTTATTTTTATGTCGGAGTCATTTGCAATGGTAATAGCAGTAATTTTTTCTTTAAATTTATATTGGGCACCATATTCAAGGCTTTTAAAATAAAAGGCATTAATGGCTAAAAGAGGGGATGCGCTACCGTCTTTTGGTGAATAGGTTGCACCTTTCAGATTTTTTTTATTAATGCCGGGAACAATTTCAAGATATTTTTCAGCAGAAAGCCAGTCGATATCCAGGTTAAAGGATTTTTGGATTTTCATTAGGTCCTTTAATTTTTTGGCATCATTATCAGTATAGGCGGGAAAACTGTATCCGTTTTGAATCCAACCGATATCATCGCCATGGGTCTGTTTCCAGGTGGAAAATATTTCAATGCTTCTCTGGCAGGTGGCAATTTTTCCTTTGTCGGAATGGGTAGCCCTGATTCCGCCGATGGCCTTTTTGTTCTGCCCTTGACCCGGCGATGCCAGTGCATCAATGACCAGGACCTTGACGTTTTTTTCGGCCAGGGACAAAGCAGCAGGTACCCCAACAGAACCGGCTCCGATAATGATAACATCGTAATGTTTCATTTTTGACCTCCATTGGCAAATTTACCTAAGGGAACTTCAATATACAGGGGCCGTCGAACATTGTTGACGATATCTTCCCGGGCTGTTTTTTCTGCCGAAAAGATCTGCTTCATCAGGTTTTCACAGGTTTTATACCCACAGGGCCCCATGCCGGCCCTTGAAATGGCCTTGATCTGGTTCATGTCTGTAATACCTTTTCTAACAAGTTCCCTGATCTCACCAGCTGTTACTCTTTCACAAAGGCAGACCACCTCATCATCCTG
>Ga0164318_10004997_pt1 | contig 12812 bp, 23 predicted proteins | sample GuaBasSedimGuay9_FD_113734 | JGI IMG/M metagenome (GOLD analysis project Ga0164318, IMG submission 113734) | Subseafloor sediment microbial communities from Guaymas Basin, Gulf of California, Mexico - Guay9, Core 4571-4, 0-3 cm | ecosystem: Environmental > Aquatic > Marine > Hydrothermal vents... | reverse complement strand
GAGCTAATTTAGCATTTTGGGGCGTAGAACGGGACTCGAACCCGCAACAACTCGGTTCACAACCGAACTCCTCTACCATTGGGATACCTACGCCATATAAAGGTTCCGTTGAACGCTTATATGTAAATATTTACATGGTTTTGACAAATATATTTACATGGTTTTGACAAATATATTTTGGAGCAAGTGAAGGGATTTGAACCCCCAATCTTGAGATTTGCAATCTCCTGCTTTACCATTTAGCCACACTTGCATATTTTGGTGCCTCGAATGTAGGAATTGAACCTACCCAGCACAAAGGCTACTAAGTTACATATCTAGAATACTTAGTACCAACTTCTTCTGTTGTTGGCATATCGGACATATTTGGAGCGAATAATGGGGATCGAACCCACGACCTTCTACTTGGCAAGCAGATGCTCTTCCACTGAGCTACATTCGCATTTTTGTTTTGGTACACCATCGAGGACTCGAACCCCGATTACAAGCTTAGAAGGCTCGTGTCTTATCCAGTTAGACGAACAGTGCACAGTTATTTTTGGAGCGAATAAAGGGATTCGAACCCTCAACCTTTAGGTTGGAAACCTCCTGCTCTACCGTTGAGCTACATTCGCATGTTTTGGGGTGAAATATGGGATTCGAACCCATGACCTTCGGTACCACAAACCGACACTCTAACCAACTGAGCTAATAACACCATATTCTGGAGCCTTCATTCGGACTTGAACCGAAAACCTTTCCCTTACAAGGGGAGTGCTCTCCCATTGAGCTATGAAGGCAAATTTTATGAAACTTTGTGTTTCTCTCTTCTATTATACGCTTTTCCGTTCTTATACGAACACTTTGTATTTGGATTTCCCATTTTCTTAATTCTTGCCATTTTAAGTCCTTTAGTTTTTATATACTATTATACCGTAACTTGGCTTAAACCTTGCTTAAAGAGGGTAATCTCCTAGTATTTTAGCGAATAATTCTTTCTTCAAATCGGAATCTGCCATAACGTACATTTCCAACACTTTTCTTTTATCAATAGTAGTTAATATTTTCATTAATGCCCCATTTCCTTTTCCTAATTTTATTTGGTGGAGACGAGAGGGATTGAACCTCCGACCTTCGCATTGCAAATGCGACGCTCTCCCAACTGAGCTACGCCCCCAATTTTTTTGGTACTCGGTGAGGGATTTGAACCCCCAATGCCTTCCTTGTAAGGGAAGTGTCTTACCATTCGACGCCAACCGAGCTTATATTTTGGTCAGAATGAGAGGAATCGAACCTCCAACCTCTCCGCCCCAAACGGAGTGCTCTGCCTGATTGAGCTACATTCTGATAATTTATTTCATTTTCGTTCTGGTGCGACCGAGAGGACTTGAACCTCCGACACCCAACTCTTCAGGCTGGTGCTCTACCAACTGAGCTACAGTCGCATAAATTTTGGTAGCCCATGAGGGAATCGAACCCTCCTACTCGCCTTGAAAAGACGATATCCTAGCCGATAGATGAATGAGCCACAATTTAAAACTTTATTTTACGACCTTTCAGCCAACCTAAATTTTCATAATCAGGTAAATCTTCTTTCTTAATTTTTTTACTTAGTTTTTCTTCTAAGTTGTAAATCCACATAGTTCCGAACTGAGAATTTTTAGTCCCATCATGTTTTCCCTCACGTGGCATTGTTTTTAGTTTCCCTTTCGGTACTTACATCCTATGCCACGTGAAGGCAAACAATAATAGGACAGCCTACAAGAGGAATCGAACCCCCGACCTCCTGAGTACAAAACAGACGCTCTTCCAGCTGAGCTATGTAGGCATATTTGGCAGTAATGGTTGGCATGACCCAACTTCTTTCAAGGCAATTGCCCCTGAATATTTTTCGGCGTATAGAGTACCCTATTCTGTTAAACTACATTACTATATTTTGGCACCAACGAGGAGAATTGAACTCCCGTGTCCGGATTGACAGTCCAGCATAATAACCACTATATGACATCGGTACGAACTTAACATTTTGGTCTAGACGAGGGGACTCGAACCCCTATATACTCGCATCCAAGGCGAGACGATTGCCGTATTTCGTTACGTCTAGACAATTATAATTTGGTGGACCGTTGGGGAATCGAACCCCAATCGCCTACGTGCAAGGCAGGAATAATCCCGTTATACTAACAGCCCATCTTTGTTTCTGGTGGATAACCTCGGAATCGAACCGAGTTGGACCCTTTCGGAATCATGGGAATTACAACCCCAACCACATCCATAGTTTCTAGTTATCCATATTTGGTGGACTTTTGTTATCGAAGACCCCTTACTCCGCATTGATTTGTCAATGAATCTTTTTAGTAATATTCGAATTCTCACTAAATGTATCAAATAGTTCTTTCACAGTTGCAACACTACCTTTCGGTGCTTCTGAACTAAAGCCACATTATAATAAGAATGGTGGGCATCCTGGGAGTCGAACCCAGCACGTTTCAATGTTACAGTTTTACAGACTGCTTCAACCAACCGATAGTTGACTGATACCCATATTTGTATTTTGGTCCTCGGTGAAAGAGTTGAACTTTCGTTTTCCGGTTATCAGCCGAATGTTCTACCATTAAACTAACCGAGGATATTTTTCACTTTTTATTCTTTGGTCGAAGTAGATGGATTTGAACCAACGACTTTCCGCTTATCAAGCGAACGCTCTGCCCCTGAGCTATACTTCGATTATGGCGAGGAATATCGGATTTGAACCGACAACCTTCGGGTAGACAACCCACTGCTCTGCCAATTGAGCTAATTCCCCATATTTTTGGTGACCGTGAAGGGTATCGAACCCTCTTCTTCTGGTTGAAAACCAGACGTCCTAACCTCTAGACGACACAGCCATATTTTGTTTTTGGATGAGGTAGAGGGTTTCGAACCCCCGACATCATGGTTCAAAACCATGCGTTCTGCCACTGAACTATACCTCAATAATTTGGGTCAAGGTGCAGGATTCGAACCTACTAAATTCCTTCGATTAAAGTTAAACATACGTCGTAAGTTTCGAACCTTACTATATATGCCGATTCGAATCTTGTTTAATCAGCAAACCATTTGCTATTAAGAAGGAAAAGCCCATCATATTTATAAAAAGAGTTTTGAGTTTTAGCTTAATTGAATTAAGCTTAGAATATTCAAGAACTCATAAGAGTCCTTGAAAGAAGGATTCTTATGAAGTCTGGATTTGTTCCATCGGTCTATACTGCTCATCTACAATAATGGCTGTACAATCCGTCCCCACAAAATGCGGAGCAGTTGCTGGTCTATAATCGGTAATGAAAGTAAATGTATTTGTAAATGTAGCCATTTCCTGCTCCTTGTTTTTATTTAGTTACACTTATTTAATGCGCAACTTTGATTTATATTAGCTTTCAGTTAAAACTTTTTAAGGTTATTAACTTTGATACGAGTATTATACCTAAAGTTTGCTTAAAGTTAGCTTAAATTTCAGCTAAATTTTAAAAACTTTTAAAATACTTTGAAAGACCCACCTAGATGGGTTAAACAAAATGTTTAATTTTTATAATTGAATTATACCTAAAGTTTGCTTAAAGTCAGCTTAAAATTATAATTTTTTTATAAATTTCCCTAATTCATCTACAACGAACTTCGCTTCGTCATAAGTATCTTGGATATTACCCTTACGAGCATTTGTTAATAAAGCGTAATATCCATATCTATCATCTTGATTAAGTTTTATGATCTTCCCATTTTCTAAATCTTTTAGATGGATCGTTACGTCATAAAATGTATCTTCTTCATCTTCAAATTTTATTGAAGCATCATAATCAACGAGCTCAAATAATCCTAATTCCTTACTTCGACCATTTTTGAAATCAGCAAACCCCCTGATATATTTCCCACCGACTTTCCACTTCCCCATTAAAGATTTTGAATCTTTCAGGGTCTTAATAGAAACTTTCTTAGCTTCGAGTATTTCTTTTAACATTTCATTTCCTTAAGCTTTTGTGAACATAAGTTCTTTTATCCATTTCTTTCCTGGATATTCTAATTCATTAGTCACTATATAATTAACGCCATTGATTTTAGCCTTCTTTGCAGTGAACCCAGTTTTCGCTCTTTTTGATGTATATTTTCCATTTTTATTCTTAGCATAAAACATCATACCAGCTTCTACCTTGACATCTTTTAACTCAGAATAAGCAACCCCACCAACTTTCTTTTCAGAATCACCATAAGGATTAGTAATTTCACCGTATACTGAATCTATATCTTCTTTCTTACCTTCGTTTACACTTTCTACTATTTCTTTTAACATCTATTTCCCTTAATTATAAATTCCACGCATACTGTGTCGTAAAACACCCTCAGCTAATTCTACCATTAACCCACGCTTTTCACCGTACTTATCCGGACCTATGAATTTCTCGTCTATTCGCTTATTAGTATTTAATGTCAACTTCTTCTTCAAATGATACCAATAGTGTCTGTAGTTGTCCTCAGATGGACCAATAAACTCTAATTTGATATCCTTTGAGCCTTTGCCGTCAAAGAATTCTTTCCAAACGTTTTGAGCTTGTTTCGTTACTTGAGACTCCATCCAATTCGGAGCCATAGTACCTTGCATTTCCATAGCTACCTTATACGCAATTGGTCCATAACCTTTGCGTGCCCAGACAGCATCCATATACATATTTTCTTTTATACCGAAAACGAATAAAATCTTTGACTCCATTCCTTCCATATCATATTCATCTAAAGCTTGTGCTAATTCGTCGTCAGCTTTATATAAATAGGATAAACTGTATGAAGTGAAAAGGGCATATTTATCCATCCCTTTTGCTGCTTCATTAAGACTTAGTAGAGCTTCGCGTATCATTTATCGGCTTCGCCATAAAAATATAACATTTCATCAATCAAGTCTTCGATTTTACTCAATTTCTTCGTTTGAGATTTATCGTCAATTATTTTTTGAAGAGCAATTAAAGCGAATGATAATTTATTCAACGCAACAACCTCTCTAGGAGGGTACTTTTCAACTATTTCTTTTAACATTACATATCCTCTATTTTTGTGATTTTTACTATAAAATTATCAGTTGCTTTGTCAGCATCTCTTTTAGATACTGCTGCGAAAAACTCTTTTTCGGATTTCGGTTCAATTAAACCATAAAACCAATCTTGAGAAAGTTTACCCTTCCAAGGATCTTTTCCACCAACAACTTTATTTCCGTCAAGAATAGCATACCAACTACCAGCTGGAGAGGTTGCCCAAATTCTTGTTTTACCTTGACCTTCTACAATTTCTTTCAGCATTAATGTACCCCTAATAAATTGAACATTTCATATTCATAATCATCAAGTTCAGAAACAACCATCGTATCTATGCCAGCCTTTTTTAACCCTTTTATAAATACAGAATACTCTTTATCAAACTTATTCCAAAGTTTTTGAACTTCTGGTGAAGCTTCCGTTGATTCGTCTAACTCTTTTTCCATAATTTCTTTTAACATTATTTTACTTCCTTAACTAAATTTTTTAAATCTCTCATTGTCAAATCAAATGGTAATTTTTCTACACCTGATTCTGAATTGTTACCAACATCAATTTCATTACTTTTTGTATTGCTTCTCTCAACATTATTTCAACCCCTTAAGAATTTTATCAAGTTCTTTGACCATAATATCAAGACCCTTTTTATTTTTATCTTTGATCATTTTGTCAATTTGGTCATTTAATTCTTTAATGACCTTATCTGTATCAACGGCTTCAGTGATTTCTCTAAGCATATTAATTCCTTGTGTCATTTTAGTTATTTAATTACAGTCTATTCGCTTCACGGTCGTATGAAATATTCTTAGCTGAAAATGTTTTACCCAGAGTAGTAATAGAACCACTTACATAATAAGTCCAAACAGAAGCACCAACAGAAATACTGATATATTCCTCAGCGTCAGTTTCATAAACAATATCTTCAAGGTAAATATTTCTAATATCTCCAGGAGTCATTTCACCAAAACATTCAGAAACTAAAGCCTTTACTGCCTTTTTGTTTTCAATAGTTGAATAATTAATATCACAATATAGGTTATCAAGTGCTTCTGTTTTAGCCACTATATCATATTTAGCATCAAGTCCTATAAGAACCTCTGAAAGAATGTCTGAAATTTTGTCGTATTGGGCGTTATACCCTTTGTCAGTGTAGTAATGGTCACGAAGATCATCATAACCACCACGCTTCCAGATGTACTGAGAGTAAACATCTAATTCTTTTACGAATTCTACGTTGTAGTTGTTATCTTCTTTGAGTTTTTTAATAAGTTGGTTTTTAGTATATGTTAATGGTTTTTGCATAATAAGCCTTTCAAACTATATACTATTATACCGTAACCTCACTTAAACCTTGCTTAAATTTCAAATATATTGAAGAATAATATTCCTCTTCTATATATCTGAAATCATAATATCTTTGTTGTAATATTTTGATTATTTTTCTAGCAGATTCTAGTTCGTGAACCCAACGGTTATTACGTTGATGTTTCATAGTAATATGAAAGGGTATTACTTCGTTGCCTTCCCTTAAATGTTTTCTAATAACGCAGTGCTACCCACCACTAAAAAGAACTAAATACCTTTTTCTCATTAATTCTATTTAGCCTTTTTAACCCAATTAAGTTCAAGTTCTGAAACTGATTCTTTTCCGAAAGTAAGTGGTTGAGGAAATTTAGGTAACTTTGAAAGGTCGAAATTGTCAGGTAAATCATAAGCCAAAGTTATGTGAGGTTTATATTCATCAAAATCAGAAATAAACCCATAGTCATCAACGAGCTTCTCGTTTCTGTCTTTAATATCATTTGAATCAATTTCAGCAACTAAAGCTCTTTCACCTTTTTGACCAAATATAGCGAACCCCTTCACAACACCAGTTACTTCATATTCAACAGTTTTGACTTCTCCGTCAAATTTCTTCTTACTATAAATTAGTGTTAAATGAGGATCTCGCGAGGGAGTAAGTTCAGGCACGTTATCCTCAAGATATTTTTTAAAGACGTCCTCTGAGCCATTTACAAGCTTCAGGGACATATAAACGCCCTTACTGAATAGTTTTTCTAATATCTCACGGATCACACTAAGTCCTCTTGCGAAAACCCATAAAATGAATCGGCAAATTCACCAATTAAACGCTTTGTGTATTTATTATCGTCTTCGAATCTTATAATTGCGAAATCCGCATATTGACCCTTAAATTGACTAATTGAATCTGGTAGGTCAAATTCTTTTAAATTGTCCATGAATGAATTGGCTTTTGAAACTCTCGTATCAATTTCAATATCAAAGTAGTCTTTTTGGTGTTCCCAAGATGTACTGAAAACTATACCCTTGATTTTCGAGGGTGCTTCGTATCGCATCGTACTATGTTTCTTAGAATACTCAGGCATAACACCTTTTTTACCAAATTTATTATCACCAAAATTGTTGAGGATTAATTTCATCAATTCTTTATCAGTCTTCATCCCTTCTAGAATTTCTCTTAACATTAGTTTATACCTTTAATGAATTGTAAATTCTTACCGTAAACTTCTTGAGTTTTGTTGTTATATGAAGCAACGTGCTTTTTACCCATGTAAATTAATGTAAGATCACCGTCTTTAACATAGTCAAGTAAAATGTAAGCTTTCATCATTTCTTGCCAGTCTTTGAAGTCCTTCTTCTTTAACTTAGCAGTTTCTGGAAAAGAACCCCCGTTGTCGTTTTTCATTTCAGTTAGTATTTCGTTTAGCATGTAATGTCCTTGTATTTTTAGTTATTTAATTTCAACTATAAGACCACATTTCTTAAGGAATTCAACCCCATCAGAATCACGATATTCTTTTGAGAATATAACACGCTTAATCCCAGCAGATGCAATAGCCTTAGCACATTGAGAACAAGGAGCGTGAGTAACGTAAATATCACAACCTTCCGTTGAAATTCCGTGTTTCGCAGCATAGAATATAGCATTTTGTTCAGCGTGTACTACAAAGTCAGAAGTTCGCATTTGGTAGCCACTGCCGAGACATTCCGGACAATCCCAACTCATCACCCCAGCCGTTTCTAAGTATCCTGAGCCACCACATTCTTCACATACGCTCCCAGTTTCTTCTTCACAACAATTATCAAGCCCCGAAATTGTCCCATTATACCCAGTCACGAGTGGTCTACCATCTTTTACAATGACAGCACCAACTTTCAAACGGTTACAACTTGACAGTTCAGCAAATGTGTAAGCTGTTTTGAGTAAAGCGTCATCATATTTGTTGACCTTTGGGAGTTGTTGTATGAGCTTAGAGGAAGTTGATTTCACAACTCCCGTGTAATTACATACTTGGCAAGAATTACCAAATATGTTGAATTGTTCTGGAGTATCTTCAGAAAATGAAAGTTTATCTTGGTCTTCACAACCACACCTAGAACAATACAACATTATTTACCCTCCGTGGCGAATATTCCACTATTGAAAATATCAGCGAACATATCTTCGAACTTTTTATCATCGAATGGTTGTACCTTTCCACCCTCTTTATATAATTGTGTCATTGCTTCGCAATCAAACGGCATAAATCCAGGTTTTGGTATGGAATCATTAAGGTCTTGCCTCATTTCTTCAATTTGTTTATCATTTAGATTAAACGCATTCGTTGGTGCATCTAGGGAAGCAGTAATCCAAGCATATTGGCAAGTTCTACAATGTACCTTAATACATTCTTTGTCAATAACTAAAGTTGTCACGTGGCTATATTTCGGGTCTCTATTTTCTAACTTACCAAATTTTGCGAAAAGCTCTTTATCTTCTGCGTGCTTCTTTTCACCTTTTGGTGTGAAAGTCAGTACAGTGTCATCGTACCCACATTTTGGGCACACTTTTTCGATTTTTTCATTCATTCAAGTACCTTTAGTTATTTTTTAGCCTTTTTAGCCTTTACTTTATCAGCCTTCGGTGCTTCACGTGCTTCTCTTTCTGGTGGTTGGGTTGTGGTATCTGCTTTTGAAGTATCTTGCACACCAACGCTCATTGCTACTTTAGCATTTGTAAAATTAGCACCTTGTTGTTTAGAATCTTTGAAGTTACAAAAATGTAAAATACAATCACTAAAATCACAACCTTCTATATTTGCATCTCTAAAGTTTGAACCAGTTAAATCTTGTCCTTTGAAACTTGTTCCCTTTACATCTTTTCCTCTGTAGTTAAAATGTGACATTATGTCTCCTTATTTTATTATAAGCTCTATTATATTAAGATAATCTTAATATTAACTTAACAATCTATTGGCGTTTATCATCCATAAACGCGAATGTAGCCGTTGCACCTGAACCAAATGGGTTATGTCCTACTCTAGGATTTCTTACGAAAGTTTTCTTAACTTCCTTATAATCATCCTCCGATATATAACGCTCACTTATAAGTGTGTTTACAATACTGTGATAACAAACATAACAAAGGTCTTCGCCAAATAAATTATACCAATTAGTCATAGAGCTTGAGAGCATAGCACCCTCGTATTTTTCTTCCCCACAACTGTCACAAACAGTTCTGTGGGTTACATATTCTTTAAGCATTTTCAAATCCTTTAAAATTATCAAATTTGTCAAGGTCATTCGTTAGTTTCCCCTTCTGATACGATGTTGCGTCAGCTTCTTGAAGTGCTGTTGTAGTACCATTAAGGTCTCTGTACTTATTATAGCCGTCAATAATGTCAGATTTCTTTTCATTATACACGGGTTGTTTCTTAATTTCTTTTAAACGCTTGTCAGCCCAATACTTAATAAAGTGTTCACCAATTTCCTCATTGTATCCAGGAATTGACCCTTCCTCAAGTAAGTACAATGACCACTTAAGCTCAGCATTTACAGTAGTTTCTACAAACTTGTCCATTTCAGCGTCAAACCATTCAAATAAGTGACTGAAACCTTGTGATTCATCTCTTCTAAGCATATTCAATACCGTTGAACCAGCTACTGTGTGAACCGTCATTTCATCCCACGCAATAAGCTTAAGTGCTCTCGAGAACCCCTGAATTCCGTTTCCGTATGCCTTGTTGATTGCCCAAGTTACATAAAAACTGAAAGGGAACTTTATACCCTCTAAGAATAACGCAGCACCCAACAACATTAACAAGCTCTTTTTAGCTTCATCATCAGTACGCCCTTGTGTAATACAAAGGTCAATAAAATTATCAGCCCCGTCAATTTCTTCCTTCATTCTATTTTGAATCACTTTGTCCGTATAGACAGCATTAAGGATTTCTTCTGCTTGCGAACCGAATACCACACTCAACCCATTACTATATGTTAATGAGTGAATACTTTCCTCTATTGAGATCCTTTTGTAAAGGTATTGAAGCTCTGAAACAGAAGCTACCTTTGAAATCTCACTAAATATATTCGTAACACCTGAATCCATCAAAGTTTGATACCCGATATTCAACCTGAACATTCTTTGTGCTCTTGGTGGTAGATTTTCCCAACCTACAATATCAGCCGAATAGTCAATTTCGTTAGGAAACCACGTATTTGATTCACTGGCTTCATATAACGCCTTAATCTGCGGGAATTGAATTTTATCAATTCTCACATAGTTACCGTATTCGCCAAAGAACAGTTGGTTATGCTCTTTTGGTTGTTTTTCAACACATATAATTTTGGAACAGTTCATTAATTCTCCTTAACTTGAACAGCTTTCACAAGACTCAATGTCTCCAGCTTTCATTGGTTGTAAATAATACAACGATTTTAACCCTACGAATTCAGCGTGAATAATATCCATCGTTACTCTATACGCTGAATCAGTTTCTTTATAGTAGTGCGAAACTGATTGTCCTTGGTCCCAGAACTTTTGCCTAATTGAAGCCAATACGTTAATTGTCGTATTTGGTATATCAAACGCATTTTGGTACCACATTCTGTTCTTAGCAAGATTAGGTGCTAATTGAGGTAACGTGTAAGTCCCTTCTTTCATTTGAAATAATCGCTTAGTTGGCTCCACACCCTCCGTAGCATTTATCGCTACACCTGAACTTGCCGTTGGTGCGATAGCAAAGTGATAAGAAAATCTTACACCATACGCCATAATATCATTTCTTAATAAATCCCAATCATGCAGCAACGGATAATTATACCCGTCAACATCTTTCATTTTGTAAAGGTCCATAGGCAACTTCCCTTTTGCCCAATTTGAATCTTTAAAGTAGTGATACGCCCCTCTTTCTTTAGCCAATCTCACAGAACCCTCTAAAACATAAAATGTTACGTCTTCTGAAAGTTCGTGCGTCAATTGTTTCGCTCTTTCATCCGTGTACTTACATTCCATAGAAGCTAAATAGTTAGCATAATTCGAAATACCAATACCAATCGGTCTTCTATAATGGTTACTTATTTCACCCTCAGCCACAGGATAATATTGTAAATATAACAAGTTATCTGAAGCCCTTAGTAAGTTGTCAACCATTTTGACCTTTTCTTCGTGCGTTAATTCAACCCATTTCATTACATTGATTGAGCTTAAGTTACAAAGAGCAATTTCCCCAGCATCACAACTAGAATTAATCTTCGCCTTCCCGTCCAAATCAACTGAAATTTCGTGTTCGAATTCAGAACTTGCCTTTACTGGAAGGAAGATCTCAGTACAGTTATGGACTAAAGCTCCGTTAGCAAAGAAGTTATGTGTATTATTAACGGAAATATCAAAAACTGGTACTTTCTTAGTCTCTTTAGTTATTTTTAACATATGTACCATCCTTTTTATTTCTTTTTTGCCCTGAAGATGCCAACCTAAGTTTTTCTCTTTGTTCAGGACTTCTATATATTTTATATTCCCAACCAGTCATTTTTTCTAACTCCTTTTTTATTTGTTTTATACCGTTACCACCAAACCTAAATTTAGACAAAGATTTAGGAAACTTTTGCCCTTGTTTTTCTGCTAATCTTACAATTTCAGGGTATGATAAAATTCGCCCAACCTTCAATGATTCACTAAAGGAAAATTGTAAAATTTGTTCATCAGTAACACCAGAATATCTTCCGTTTTTCGCACCGTGACAAGCTTTCTTTAATTTTTGTTCTTCAGTTAAAACTTTACCCTTTGAATGATGTACCCAAGTGCCATCTACATATTTCGGGTGTTTTGTGCTTACTGAACCAATTATCTCGCCAGTTTTACAATCCTTAACAACTACTGTACCCTTCCTTGCTTCAGAAATTCTAGAACGACCTTCTTTAGTTTGCCACCCATGTTCTTTCCTAAAATCAGAACTATTTTGTCTTAACCAAGCATACCCAGAAAGAACAGATTTTGATAATCTCAAACTATCATCAATACGCCCTTTGCCACTATAACCATTTAGGCAAAATCTAACTGCCAACATATCTACCCTAGAATTAAACGCCTTAAATCGTAATTTATGAATAAAAATATGCTCTTCTGGTAACAATACAACCAAATTTGAAGAATTGTCATCACCACCAAGTTTCTTCGGCATGATATGGTGAATTTCCGTATAAATTTCACTCATTTGTAACCTTTCATCATTTTTATTTCTTTTCGCGAGACGCTGTCTTGCGTTTGTGGTTTGAAAATAAACCACAAACTTTGAATATACATTTTTATAATTCATAAATACCCCTTATAAGTATTTAATGCCGGAAGGACTATTTCCGTGTAAAGAACTTTAAAAATATTTTAAAACATCATTTTTGTTTAATTCGCCAGCAGGAACATAACCACGATTTTCTGTCCAAATTTGGTGATCTGGTGTACACTTTATTACTGTACCACTTTCCGTGTCTTCTATT
>Ga0164318_10004995_pt1 | contig 12813 bp, 9 predicted proteins | sample GuaBasSedimGuay9_FD_113734 | JGI IMG/M metagenome (GOLD analysis project Ga0164318, IMG submission 113734) | Subseafloor sediment microbial communities from Guaymas Basin, Gulf of California, Mexico - Guay9, Core 4571-4, 0-3 cm | ecosystem: Environmental > Aquatic > Marine > Hydrothermal vents >... | reverse complement strand
TTATTTGACTTTATAGCAAAGATTGACAATGATACTTTAGTGGTCGTAGATGGTGCTTATATGGAATATGCAATCGCTAAAGATGCCTCTAAAAAAGTTGAACCAAAAGATTTAATAGAGAAATTTGAGAATGTAATCTATCTTGGAACTTTTTCAAAAGCTTATGGTTTGGGTGGAATGAGAGTTGGTTATGGAATCTCAAACAACAAAAATATAAAAGAATTTTACAAATTGCGTCCCCCTTTTAATCTCACAACACTCTCTTTAGAAGCGGCTAGTGTGGCATTAGAAGATGAAAAATTTGTAAATGAGTCTATTTCTAAAAGTTTTGAGGAGATGAAACGCTATGAAGAATTTGCTTCAAAGCAAAAAATAGATATAATCAACAGCTATACAAACTTTGTGACATTATGTTTAAATGAAACACAAAACTCTAGTGCAATATCTTCAGCTCTTTTAAGACGAGGAATGATTGTCAGAGACTTAAGTGGTTATGGCATGAATGCGATTCGAGTAACAGTTGGAACGCATGAACAAAATAGTAAATTTTTTAAATTATTTATAGAATCAATATAAAAATACGGGATACTGATGGACTTTAAGGCACTTTTTTCACAACTATCTGTTTTATACACAAAGCTTACAAAAGAGCAGAGAATAATTATCTCTGTTGCTGTAGTTGGAATAGTTGCTTTTTTAATCTTTTTAGTTATATACACTGCAAATAAAACTACCCAAGATAAGTATGAAACTCTTTTTGATTCACTCTCAGCAAGTGATGCTGCAAAAGTTGTTGAACAGTTAGAAAAAGATGGCATCCCTTATGAACTTCTTGCTAACAATGTAATCAAAGTTCCAAAAGATGTTGTTTATAAAGAGAGAATTACTATCGCTTCTTTGGGGATACCTAAAGATGGTGGAGTGGATTTTGGTTTATTCGATACTCAAGAATTTGGAGCAACAAGCTTTGATCAAGATATTAAGTTTCTTCGTGCCTTAGAGGGTGAGCTTTCAAAAACAATCAACGCATTATCTCCAATAGAAAGTACCTCTGTAAGTTTAGCACTCCCAAAAGAGTCTCTGTTTGTTTCAAAAGAGGTGCCACCAACTGCTTCAGTTATGATAACTTTAGTGGATGGAAGAGCTCTCTCTTCAAAGCAAGTGAGAGGTATTAAAAACCTTGTATCATCTGCTGTTCCTAAGTTGACATCTGCGAATGTAATGTTAATAAATGGGGATGGGGAAACACTTGGTGATGAAGATGAGATGGCTCAAATGGGTGAACTCTCAAGTGTACAACAAGCTTATAAAAATAAAGAAGAGAAAAAAAGACAAAAGAAGATAGTTCAAATTATTTCACCATTTGTAGGTGGAAATGAAAAGATTAAAGCTCAAGTAAGTATTGAGTATGATTTTTCTATTAAAAATTCAACATCAGAAACTTTTGACCCTGAAAATGTTGTAAGAAGTGAACAGATAAGTGAAGAAAAAAGAGAAGGTTCTAAACCTGCTCAGGTTGGTGGAGTTCCTGGAACTGTTAGCAATATTGGTCCAGTCCAAGGTCTTAAAGATTCTCAAGGTGGCGAAAAGTATGAAAAAAATACTGGAACTACAAACTATGAGGTTGGAAAAACAGTTTCAACAAAAAAATCTCAATTTGCTCGAATAACAAGAATTACAGCAGCCGTTATTGTTGATGGTAAGTATAATTATAAAGTAGATGAAGAGGGGAATCCTACAGATGAACTAGAGTATAAATCTTTAGATGAAACTGATTTAGAAGCTCTCTCCTCTTTAGTTTCTCAGTCAATCGGTATTGATGAAAATAGAGGGGATGTAATAAGTGTAAAAAACCTTCAGTTTAAAAGAGATACTGTGCAACCTGGTTCGGATCAAGTATCGCAAATGATGCGTTTAGTAAATACTTATCTAGCACCATTTTCTGGTCTGTTTAAATATCTATTTGTGCTTATCTTATTACTTATTGTGTATAAAAAAGTTATCACTCCATTTGCTTCAAAAATGCTTGAAGTTTCTAAAGATGAAGAGGATATTGATAAGCCTGTCTTAAATTTAGAAGATGATGAAGATGATGATTTAGTAGAAAAAGTACAAGCTATGCGTAAAAAAGTTGAAGATCAACTTGGTGTGAGTGAAGGTCTCAATGAAGATGAACTTAAACATGATGTTTTACTTGATAAAGTACGCACTATGGCAGAAGATGCACCAGAAGATATAGCATCATTACTTCAAGCTCTTTTAACAGAAGAAGCTGAGGGTGCAGCAATTAGAAGTGATAAAGGATAATCGATGACTCTTTCTCCAGCACAACAAGCATCATTCGACGAGATGGGAATGGCAGAAAAAATAGCTATGCTACTACTTCAGTTAGGGGAAGAAAATACTGCTGAAATCTTTGGAAATATGAATGTTGAAGCGATTACCGAAGTCTCAAAATATATTGCTAGTGGTAAAACAATAGAGAGAGCTATTGCAACTGCAGTTCTAGAAGAGTTTCATGCTATTTTTCAATCTGGTCAGTATATGACTTCAGGTGGTATGGAGTATGCAAGAGAGTTACTTTACAGAACTTTAGGACCAGAAGAGGCAAAAAAAGTTCTTGAAAAACTTTCTAAAAGTATGCAAAACACTCAAAATTTTGCATATCTTTCTAAGATTAAGCCTCAGCAATTATCTGACTTTATTACACATGAGCATCCTCAAACAATTGCTCTTATTTTAGCACATATGGATGCAACGGAAGCGGCTGATACTTTACAGTTTTTTCCTGATGATTTAAGAAGTGAAGTGGCTATGAGAATGGCAAGACTTGGTGATATTTCTCCATCGGTTATTAAAAGAGTTTCAGCAGTTCTTGAGTCTAAACTAGAGTCCCTTGCATCTTACAAAGTTGAAGTGGGTGGAACAAGAGCAGTTGCTGATATCTTTAATCGTCTTGGTGCAAAATCATCTAAATCTACACTTGCTACAATCGAGCAAGTTGATGAGGGTCTAGCAACTCTTATTAAAGAGATGATGTTTACATTTGATGATATGGTTTCACTTGATAAAACAGCGATTACAGAAACACTCAAAGCAGTTGATAAAGCCGAACTTATGTTAGCCCTTAAATCTTCACCAGAAGAGTTAAAAGAGAAGTTCTTCTCTGCAATGAGTGAGCGAGCTAGAGAAGCATTTGAAGAAGAGATGCAGTTCCTTGGTGCAGTTAAAATGAAAGAAGTTGAAGCTGCTCAAAGAAAAATTGTTGAAGTTGTAAATGGTCTTGCTGAAGCTGGAACTATACAAATGGGTTCAACTGAAGAGATGGTTGAATAAGAATAATGGCAACACTTATAACAAATGAGAAACTAAAAAAACATTCTGTAGATAAGTACAATTTTAAAGTACTTTCTTTGGGTGGACACGATGAAGAGCAAGAGGTGATGAAGTCATTTACTTCAGATGAAAATCCTAATCGTAGAGAAAGTGATATTGATGCATCTGCAATGAGTAAAAGCTCTAAAGAGGCTTTGATTGAGTCATTGATGCAAAAAACAGATGAGATGTCATCTAATTTTATTAAGCTTCAAATGAAGCTAGAAGATAAAGAACAAGAGTACAAAAAACAACTTCAAGAGACAAAAGAAGAAGCTTTTAATGCAGGTATAGAAGAGGGAATTAAAAAGGTTGCTGAAGATAAAGAGAGTGATGCAGCAAATGGTTTAGCTCAGTTTTCATCATCAGTAGCAACACTAGAACAAAGTGCAAAAGATTTTGAGAAGGCTTTAGAGGGTATTAAAGATGGGCTTATAACTGCTGCTTTAGATATTGCTCAAGAGGTTGTGAGTGCAGAAGTTTCTCAAAATTCTCAAGATATTGCTAAAGTTTTAGGTGATGGTCTTATAGAAGAACTTCAAGGGGCTACAAAAATCACACTAAAAGTGAATCCTAAAGATCATGGGAAAATTTCTCAACATGTAGGAACTATGGATCATATAACAGTAGTATCAGATGGTGCTGTAAGTGAAGGTGGTGTGATTGCTATTAGTGATGTTGGAAATATAGATGCACAAATCTCAAAGCGATTTGAAAGAGTTAAAAGAGCAGCTTTAAGTGAGTAAAATATAAATGAATATTAAATCAAAATCAACAGAAGAATTAAATGGTCTGTGTGCAGAAATAAGAGAAGAAATATTAAGAGTAGTCAGTAAAAATGGTGGACATTTAAGCTCGACACTTGGGGCAACAGAGTTAATAGTTGCGATGCATAAAGTGTTTGATTCTAAAAAAGACCCTTTTATTTTTGATGTATCTCATCAGTCATACGCACATAAATTACTTACTGACAGATGGGAAGATTTTGATACTTTGCGTCAGTTTGAGGGTATGTGTGGCTACACTAAACCAAGTGAAAGTGAAGATGATTATTTTGTAGCTGGACATAGTTCTACTTCTATCTCTTTAGGCGTTGGAGCAGCAAAAGCTATCGCACTCAAAGGTGAGCAAGAGAGTCGTATTCCCGTTGTTATGATTGGTGATGGCTCTATGACTGCTGGTATGGTTTATGAAGCACTCAATGAGTTGGGTGATAGAAAATATCCAATGGTAATTATTTTGAATGATAATGAGATGAGTATTGCAAAACCTATCGGGGCATTAAGTCGTATGCTTAGTTCTGCAATGGCTGGTTCTTTTTATCAAAAATTTAAACAGCATACTGAAAACTTTGTAGATAATTTTGGTGAGGGTGCTCACTATATTGCAAAAAGAATGGAAGAGGGTTTAAAACTTATCACTCCAGGGATTATGTTCGAAGAGATGGGGATTAACTATATAGGTCCGGTTGATGGGCATAATATAGAACAGCTTACAGAGATATTTGAAAAAGCGAAAAATCTAGGTAAACCAGTTATTATCCACTGTCAAACACTTAAGGGTAAGGGCTATGATATTGCAGAGGGTAAAGAGGAAAAATGGCACGGAGTGTCACCTTTTAACCTAAGTGATGGAGTGAGTTCTAAAAAAAGTTCTGCAAAAAGTGCAACTCAGATTTATACTGAAGCATTAATGAGCTTAGCAAAAGAAAATGAAAAAATAGTTGGAGCAACTGCTGCAATGCCTAGTGGAACAGGTATGAGTGAGCCGATGGAAGTATATCCTGATAGATTTTGGGATGTGGCAATCGCAGAGCAACATGCAGTAACTTCTATGTCAGCACTTGCAAAAGAGGGTTTCAAACCTTTTTGTGCAATTTACTCAACTTTTTTACAGCGAGGATACGATCAAATAATTCACGACACTTGTCTTATGGATTTACCAGTTGTTTTTGCACTTGATCGTGCTGGAATTGTGGGTGAAGATGGTGAAACTCATCAAGGTGCATTTGATATATCTTTTTTAAGAGCTATCCCAAATATGACTCTTTTTGCTCCAAGAGATGAAAAGTCATTTCACCAAGCTATGAAGTTTGCAAGTGAATATCAGCATCCTTGTTCTCTTCGTTATCCAAGAGGCTCTTTTACCCAGACACCTTTAGTAGAATCAACACCATTTGAACTTGCTAAGTCTCAACTCTTACATGTAGGAGATAGTGATACTCTTTTCATAGGCTATGGAAATGGAGTAGGGCGAGCCTACGAAACATCTCTACATGTAGATACTGATGTAAGCATCTTAGATTTAAGATTTGTAAAACCACTAGATGAAGATATGTTAAGAGATTTAAGTACAAAACATAAAAAATGGTTTGTATTTTCAGATAGTTCTAAAATGGGTGGAGTTGCTTCTGCAATCTCTGAATTTTTAGCAGATGAAAAGATTTTAGATGTAGTTGTAACAAGTTTTGAGTATATCGATGATTTTATCACGCATGGAAATACAAAGCTAGTTGAAGAGTCTTTAGGCTTACTTCCTGAGCAGTTAGCTCTTAAAGTAAAAGATTTACTTTAGCATCAAAAGACCACTAAACCTTCCAGTAATACCCTCTGCTCTATAAGAAAAGTACTTGTTGCTTAAACAGCAAGTACACTCTTGAGAGATTTCAATATTTTCTTTTTTTAGCCCAGCTTTTAAGAGTTGTTTCTTTAATATTTTACCAATATCAAGAAAGTAAGAATTATCTCTTATATCAACAGCATATTCTACATGTAGAGATTTAGCTTCGGTGTAAATCTCTTCACCCACTTCGTAACAGCATACACCGATACTTGCTCCAACGCTTACATGTAGATTGTTCACATCTGAATTAAACTCACTTTTCATAGTATCTATCACATTTTGGATGATATTTTTAAAAGCCCCTTGTCGTCCAGCATGAGCCACTGCAATCACCTCTTTTTGAGTATTATAAAATAAAATTGGACTACAATCTGCAACCATTACCATCAAAGGAATGTTTTTTTTATTTGTTACAAGAGCATCACAGCTTTGAGGCTTATCAAAATTATTATTTTCACTTACTACATGTGTCAGTGATGAATGAATTTGCTTCATATGAATAAGAGAATATTTTTTATAGTTTAAAGCACTAGCTAAGAGTTCATGATTCTTTTGTACATGTACAATATCATCACCCACATGAAAAGCTAAGTTTCCAGCATCTTTAGTTGTAAAACAATGCGAAATATTTTTAAAATTGCTTAGCAGTTTACTTTGAATTATTTTCATAAAACCCTCTCAAGTATTTATCAAGAGGATTAATAAGTTTATACATAACAGGTACTACTAAGAGTGTTAAAACCATAGAGCTTAAAAGCCCTCCAATAATAGCTATTGACATTGGTGCTTTTGTTTCACTTCCTAGTCCATCACCTATGGCAAGGGGGAGCATTGCAAAAACCATCGCTACTGTTGTCATTAAAATAGGTCTTAATCTTTTTTCTCCTGCTTCGATTAAAGCTTCATCTGTACTTTTACCTTTTCTTGTCGCTCCGTTGGCAAAATCTACTAAGAGTACAGCATTTTTTCCAACCATTCCCATTAGTAACATAAACCCAATCATAACAAACAAGCTAAACTGTAAACCTGAACTATATAGAGCTAGCATAACCCCAATTATACTTAGAGGGAGTGCCATCATTATAATAATTGGCTGAATTAATGACTCATATAAAATTGCTAAAATAATAAACATTAAAATAACAGACAAACCAATAGCTGAACCAAAAGCAGCACCTGTTTTTTCCATCTCTTCGGCAAAACCAGTAAATCTGTAAGTAACACCATTTACAAGCAACTCATCTATTTTACTACGCGTATATCCAACTGCACCACCTAAATCTAACCCAAAAAGGTCTGAGTATATTGTCACTTGTCTTTGTCTGTCAAAGTGATTTATGGAAGAGGGTGCTTGTGTTTTGCTAAGAGAAACTAAACCATCTAGATAAATCATCTCCCCATTTTTAGCACGGAGTTGAATTTTTTTAATATCTTCTATGGAGATTCTGTTTTTATCATCAAATCTTAGTGTGATGTTGTACTGTTTTCCATTCTCTTCAAAGTAAGAAATCTCCAAATCACTTGAGAATGCTGTAGCTATTGCTTGAGCGATGCTAGATGCTGATATACCATATCTGTTTGCATTTTGTCTGAGTATATTTATATCTATTTGAGGTTTTGCCTCATCAAGATTTGTGTCAATATCTACAAAACCATCTTTTTTCTTTAAGTGTGCTATGAGGGAATTTTTTGTAGTTTCTAAATCTTTAAAAGAATCAGATTTTAAAATAATTTGGTAAGGAACTGATGCTCCTGCACCTTTTATATTTGGTATTGCTGCGGCTGTTATAAACATAGTATCTTTGAATTTTTTAAGAGATTTTCTAAATTTTTGCGTCACCTCTTCTTGGCTTAACTCTCTTTTATCTTTCTCTACAAGTTTTACATACATAAGTGCTTTGTGTTTCTCTTGAGCTGTGTTATAACCGATGCTTAGCGTTGTATAGACTACATTTTTATCTTCACGGATTAGGTTCTCAACCTCTTTAGATTTTTTTATCATCTCCTCAAGAGAGATAGAGGCATTTGCTTTTATCTTAATTTCTAGTTCTGATTTATCCTCTTTTGGTATAAAATCCATCCCTATTTTTGGAAAAAGACTCAGTGAGGCAAAAAATATAGCAAACACAACAATGAGAGTCATATATTTAAATCTAAGCACAAACTTTAAAATATGTTCATATACCTTTTCAATAGATACAAAAATAAACTCAGTTTTATCATAAAATTTGCTTTCACTTTTGTCTAAAACTCTAGCACTTAAACTAGGTATAAAACTAAGAGCAATAGAATAAGATATGATGATAGCAAAGCCTACTGTCATTGCAAAAGATTCAAAAAACTTACCCACTATTCCACTCATTTGTGAGACTGGAATAAAAACAGCTAAAAGCATAGCAGAGATAGCAAGGATTGTAAAAGCCATCTCTTTTGTCCCCTCAACGGAAGCCTCAAGCTTACTCATACCGTGTTCCATCTTTTTATAAATATTTTCAATCACAACAATAGCATCATCAATTATAATCCCAATAGCAAGGGTAAGCCCGATTAAAGTCATCTTGTTTAGGTCAAAGCCCATATAATCCATAAGGGCAAAAGTACCCATAATAGAAGTAGGGATAGAAAGAGCAGAAACAAAGGTAATAGTAAAATTTCGTAAAAATAAAAATACAATAATAGCCGCAAGAATCGCACCATAAATCAAGTCAAACTCTACATCTTCAAGTGAATTTACTATAAAAGGTGAAGTGTCATTTAAAACTTTTACACCATATTTATCTCCAGCTAATGCCTGAAGTTCTGGTACAACATTTTTAACACGCTCTACTATATCGATAGTATTAGCTCCAGATATTTTTTGAATCTCTAGCATCACACCCTCAACGCCATTGTATGAAGCGTAACTTTTAGCATCACTTAGAGAATCTTCAACCAGAGCTATCTCTTGGAGTTTTATATTATCTTTGATTTTAATATTTTTCAATTCATCTATACTGAGTGCATCTGATTTTGTTTTGAGTATAAACTCTTGTTTATTCGTTATCAGTTTTCCGCCACTGATTTTAATATTTTCTTTTTTTACTATTTCATTGAGTTCACGGATTGTTATGCCAAATTTATTTAAAAGTCTAGGGTTAGGAAAGATTTTTATCTCTCTATCTTTGTAACCAATAATATTGACCCCACCAACTCCACTTATTTTTTGAAGCATTGGTTTGGCTTTTTCATCCCCAAAGAGCATTAAGTTTTTTACACTATCATTTTTAGCTGTTAAAAAAACATTGATGATAGAAGCCCCACCAATATCTAGCTTACTTACAAGTGGAGTTCTCGCATCACTAGGGAGTATGATTGCTGAGACTTTATCTCGAACATCATTGGTTGCTTCATTTATATCTCTTTGCAGGAAAAATTTTATAGTAACAACACTCACACCTTCACTACTTGTAGAACTAATACTATCAATCCCAGATATAGCAGAAACAGCTTCCTCTATCTTATCTGTGATTTGAGATTCCATGGTACTAGCTTCAGCCCCAGGATAGACAGTTTTAACTGTTACAATTGGAAAATCAACATTTGGAAAAAGTGCTGATGGCATAGACTTGTAACTCATCCATCCAAAAATTATTAAGGTCACAACATACATAAGTGTTGCAATGGGTTTGTTTATCGCATATTTGTACATGTAGAACTACTTTATATTAGGTACTTCAATGTACCCATCGCCAAAAAGTCCTACAACAAAATTTTGTGTTTGAAGTTCTGCTTTTATTTTTCTATTTTCAGAGTTTGCAAAAGGATATACTTTTGATATTTTTCCTTTATAGGTTTTGGCATCTCCATTTACTGTGTATCTCACACTATCACCTATCTTTACGCTTTTCCAGTATTTTTGGTCAAACTCTAAAATCAGTTTTCTCTTTTTTTTGCTTTGAATTTTAAAAACAGTTCTGAGCATCATCCCACTTACACTATCTCCAATCTCTACGCTTTTTTCAAAAATAATCCCAGAAAAAGGAGCGAGTATAATAGTTCTCTCAAGCAGTGACTTTTGATACGCTACATTTGCTTTTGCACTAGCAACTCCAATTTTTGCTCTTTCATATTTTAGAGCATATTGGTCAAATTTTGCCTCATCTATAAGATCTTTTATAAGGAGTTGTCGCTTATAATCTTTTTGAGCAAACTTGAGCGTAATTTGTGTGTTTTTAAGATTTGTTTTTGCAATTCTTAAAGTTGCTTTGAGGTCAGAGTTTTGAAGCTCCACAAGCTTATCCCCTTTTTTAACAACACTTGAAACATCTACAAACACTTTTTTAACAACGCCCCCTGTATAAAAAGCTAAGTTAGCACTTTGCTGAGCCTCGATGTTAAAAGTTGCATATATATCTTGTGCTTGTGAAAGTGTGGCTAAACTTATTAGTGTTAGTAGTATTTTTTTAAATTGTATCATTGTAAAAACTCCTCTATATTTTTTCCAGCGTAGTAATAGTACGCTCCATAAGCTATCTCTAAATCATTAAGTGATGTTTCATAGAGTGCTTTTGCCTGAGTGTAGGCACTTAGAGCGTCAAGATAAGTGATATTGTCAGCTATCCCTGCATCGTATTTTTTAGTGATTATTTCAAAGGCACTTTTTGCCGATTTTACAGCACTTTTTGCACTTTTTATTTTTATGTAGCTTGTTTTGATTGTTTCAGTGGCTATATCAAACTTAATTTGTTGCTCTTTTTTTGAGTAAGAAACCATAGTATCTAAGGCTTGCGATTGAATTATAATCGATTGTTTACTTTTTGATATTGTCCCATTGTCAAAAAGTCTCATATTTAGAGAAAGCATAAGTTTATTTTGTTCATCAAGACCTTCTTTATGAAGGGTGTCACTCCGGTTATATCCATAAAGACTATAAGTGTCTTCTATTTTTAAGTTTGGGTAGTATGCACTATCCATAGAGTTCGCACCACTTAAAAGAGCATCTTTTTGTGCCATAAGTGATTTTACACTGTCTGTGAGTTCTTTTTCTTGTTCGTTAAACTCTTTAAATTTTGAGTTATCCAAACTCTCTATGGTTTTGCCCACTTTTAATTCTAGTAGCTTTTTGAGGGAGAGAATTTGAAGCTTTATTGATTCACTTTCATAGATATTTGTGTCGTAGGCAGATTGGAGTCTGTCCACATCATCTTGTGTTGCAACTCTTGCTATTACAAATCTTTGCATCCTTGTGAGTTGTTCTTTGAGAGAGTTTCTTGCTTCCTCTCTTGCTTTGAGTTTTGCTTCTAAGCTTTTGATGTTATAAAAATCTTTTACTACACTAAGGCTTAAATCTTTTTTTGTAGATTCTGAGTCAAAAGTACTCGCTTTATGTTCACTTTTGGTTTGTTGAAGTAGGGCAGATTTTTTCCCACCATCATATATATCAAACCCGACTTTTGCATAAGCACTATACACATCACCCGCCATCATAGGAGTTTTTTCATTTAGGCTTTGGTAGTATGAGCCAACATCAAGGGTAGGGTAGTAGTTACTCTCTCGTGAAAGAACCTCAGAATTTTTTGCTTTTTTGCTAAGCTCTTTTGATACAACCAAATCACTGTTTTTTGTGGCAAAACTAATGAGAGATTCTAAAGTGTCTCCATAGATAAATAAAGGGACACAAAGTAAAAGTAGTTTTATCATTTTTTCACCTCTATTAAATCAAAAAGTGTATCTAAAAACTGGTTTAACTCACTCTCAATATTTTTTATAGAGTTTGTAGCCTCACTTGCTATAAACATCCCCTCAGCACTTACAAACAAACCTCTTACAAGTTGTATAGATTGCTCAATCAGTTCACCATTATCTATAGCATCTTGAATTATCTGCTCAAATCTTACATAATGAATATCAAAACATTGTGTTTGAAACTCTATCATCTCCTCATCTGGAGAAGAGAGGGTGATAGATACAAACTCTTTATAAAGTTTTCTAAGCTCTGCATCTTTATTAACATAAAAAAAACTACTAAAGAGTTTGATTTTATCTTTTGTACATGTAAGTTTTGAGAGTTCTTCCTCTACTCGAATATTTCTATCTAAAATCATAATATTAACAATCTCAAAAACAATATCTTCTTTGTTTTTAAAATACTCATAAATCGTACCTTTTCCAACACCTGCAATCTTAGCGATTTGAGAGATTGTTATATCTTTAATGCCATGGAGAAGTATTAGTTCTTTACATGAGATGGCAATATCTTTTCTTTTTTGTACCTTATCTACTTTTATCGCCATAAAAATCCTTTAAATAAAAAGTGACTGACTGTCGGTCAATGATAAAATTATATATTTATTTAACTTTATTCTCATTGAAAGCAATAAGGGTTCATAGGATTTATACAATCAATGTGTGTTATAATTTTAAATATAAGTTAGAGGAGGGTAAGGTCATGAATACTCAACACAACTTAAAAATTGTTATAGTGTCTATTTTTGTTCTTGTGTACGGTGCTTTTTTCACTGTTGTTCAAGTTGATAAAAACAATAGAATCAATACTATATTAGAAGAACATGTAGAAAAACTAAACACTCACTATCATCTTATCCAAAACTATTTCTTTCTTGATGCAAACATCATAAAAAATAAAATTCTAAATGATAAAAAAATTCAAATAATTCTTCAAGAAGCTAGTGTTTCTTCAAAAAATAAAAAAGCTCATTTAAGAGAAGAACTATATAAATATCTAACTCCTCTTTATACTAGTGCTTTAAAAAGAGGTATTTACCAGTTACAGTTTGTCTTTAGTGACAATACCTCTTTTCTTAGAAGCCATAAACC
>Ga0164318_10004994_pt1 | contig 12813 bp, 11 predicted proteins | sample GuaBasSedimGuay9_FD_113734 | JGI IMG/M metagenome (GOLD analysis project Ga0164318, IMG submission 113734) | Subseafloor sediment microbial communities from Guaymas Basin, Gulf of California, Mexico - Guay9, Core 4571-4, 0-3 cm | ecosystem: Environmental > Aquatic > Marine > Hydrothermal vents... | reverse complement strand
TGGCGGGGTCGTAGAAATCGCTCGCTTCCGGATCGCGGCAAAAGGGGACGGGAGTGGGAGTGCCGGAGGGGACGGGAGTGATCGCGCGACTGCGCTCATTGAGAACAGGCGCGGCGCGGCGATCTGACGGCGCCGGACAGGTCCACCATTCGTTATCGTCCGCAGCATTATCAGTGGTATTGGCCGCGCCGTCGCTGAGCAGGACGATGACCCAAACGGCGGCGTCGGTGCTGCCATTGTTGACCAACTCTCCGACCGCCTCGCGGAGGCCGCCGCCAATGTTGGTAGAACCCCAACGGTAGCCGTAGCCCACCGCCATGCCCGCGTCATCCTCACCCCACCAGCCTCCCACGTGGGTCGGGCTGTTGCAGGCCTCGCCGGTGACGACGTTCTCGGCCGGGGGACGGACGTAGACGTTCAGAAGAGATGTATCGGTAATAGCGTTCAACACGGCCGGCTTGGTCGTCGTCAGAGGGATGACCACACCGCTGGAGGCGGTGAGGGTGACGGGAAAAGTCAGTGTGGGTGGGTCAAGGCAGGTGAACGATTCCACCGACTGGCTAAGCACCGGCGTCTTGTCCAGGTGATAAACGGCGAACTGATCCACACCGTCACGCATGAGTGTGTTGACGAACGCATGGGCGGCCCAGCGCACGGAGGGGGTGCCGTCGAAAGGCTGGCAGTTGCCCGCCGCAACGCAACCTTCCAGGCAGGTGAAAAAGTCCGGCTCGAGAAGGGAGGGATCGCAGGTAGTGTAGGCCATGGATTCGGACGTATCCAGCAGGAGCACCATGTTGAGCACCGCGGCCTCAGCCTCGGCCTGGGCATGGATGGTCACACTGTCGCCCCATACAAACCTCAGGAAAAACAGATTTACCTCCAAGTCCGCCTCAATGCGCACCCGCTTGCGCGGGCTTTCTCCCGCAGCCTGGCACAAGGTGCCGCTTTGGCCTGACGGGATATGCGGTTGATAGTTTACCCCCAGAAAATCTGTGACAGTGTCAGCGGCGCTCGGCTCATCGCACCAATAGAAACGAACATTGTGCAAACCCGGCAGTTGGAGCTGGAGGAGTTGCGCCGCAGAGTCGTAAAGCTCTTGCGCAGTCCGTCCCTCCCGATATTGGCCAACAGCGGCGACGGCAGCGGCGTCCACAGCCCGCCGCAGGTGGTCGTAGTGAACGAAAAGGACAGCCGCATCGGTCACAAGCCCCACCATGGCCAAGAGACCTACAAAGGCAAAAGTGACGATGATGATCGCCTGCCCACGTTGACCACCCAAGGATGGACACCACGCCTTGATCCGTCTTACCGCTTGCTTCATCACATTACTCCTGTGCTCGCTTTCCTATATCACTCTGGCTCGCCGGCCGGAACAGGGAAGATAGTATAGACCTGGGTCTTGATTGGGTCAGGGATAAAGTCACCGATGTTAAAGACACTGACGAGAAGATGATGCGAGTGAAAGATCTCGACGATGACGAAACCAGTCGAGGGAGCTGCAGCCCGCAACCGCCCGGTGATGACATCATTACCGAGTTGGGAGGAATGTATGCCATAGAGCGACCAGCAGCGGCAATTGCCAAGGGCTGCGGAAGTGCAACCCGGGTTCGTGTCTCCGTCGCTGACTCCTCGAAAATGATATGCCCAGTCGCTCGGGTGAGCGTGGCTGGCGAGGGGCCAACGATGCTTGATCTGGCCGTTATCGACACCGATGACAGTGATAACTATGTCATCCCCCTCCTCCGGCACAAAGGTATCCATCGGCACATTTTGAAAAGCCAGACATGCCAACTCGTAATAGAAATTATTGCTCTCCCCCTCCCGGCAGAGGATTTCCAGTTCTTCGAGCGTCATACTGGGATCAGTTCCCCCAATTGCAGGCGGACGCACATCAGGGAAGGAGGGTTGAGATGGCCGCATGTCCAAGGGATACTTACTCGTCAGTTCCGGGTCCAGGCTGGTACCGAAACGTGCGGCCTCTCGGCTGGCATCGAGAAAGGTCATATAACTCAGGGCGTACATTCCAACCTCGACCATCCCCGCGATGAGGATAAGCAAGACAGGCAGAACAAGCGCCGTTTCCAACATGCTCTGGCCACGGCTGGAAAAGAAAGGCTTTGGCCCCACGGAAGATACACCCTTTTCCATCATCTCTTACACCCTCCAAACAAGCGGGAAAGAAAAATATCCTTGATCAAATGTGACATTTGTCAAAGTAGTTACAACATTGTCAAGCTAATTATACCTCAAATAACTCATTCTCCGCAAGTATACCATAGTACTAGAGGGCACTGTCAATACGCCAAACAGAGCCTCGCATATGCGAAGCTCTGTTTGGTAATGTTGATCTGCTATGATGTTGCAATAGCCGTTTGGTTTGACTAGATAGAGCTGATGATGTCGCTAAAGATCTTGGCAATGGTCGGGCCTAGCAACGCCAGAATTACGATCACCACAATGGCTACCAAAACAAGAATCAACGCATACTCAACCAAACCCTGTCCTTCCTCACGCGGTAAAAACAGCATCTTTATCACCTCCTTTCCAATGAATTTGATTGGAAAAAGTTACCAAATCTGACTTTATTATACTAAATTCGCGCTGGCATGGCAATAGGAACTTGGTACCAGTTCATCCTATTCATCACGAGATAGGCAACTCGAAACCAACCTTTGTCCCACGCCCTATACTACTGTCGAAGTGAATCTGTCCGCCGAGCATCTCTACCCGCTCGCGCATCGTCGCCAGGCCTAGCCGATCTGCGTCCGACGAATTGAGCATATCGGTCAACTCAAAACCACTGCCATTGTCTTCGACCGCTACGCGAACGAGGCTCTCTCCTATATCCAGGTTGATTTGAACGTTGCTGGCATTACCATACTCGACCGCGTTGTTTAGCAATTCCTGAACGAGTCGAAAAACCGTGACTTCTTTGTGCGATTCCAGCCGCCGCTCTTTACCCGTAGTTACTAGATTAGTATTAACTCCACTGTTGTCGGAAAAACTATCTACGTAACGCCGGAGGGTGGGCACCAATCCCAAATCGTCCAGCATCATCGGACGCAGGTTCAAGATCAACCCCTTGACCACCTGGAAGGTCGCTGCCACAGCGCTTTTCAGATTAGCCAACTCTGCTCGCGCTCTCTCAGCATCTATGTCAAAAAGCCGTCCGCAGATCTCGGCCTGGAGGATCAGGTTGGTCAGAGCTTGGGCCGGGCCATCGTGCATCTGCTGACTAAGTCGCAACCGTTCTCGCTCTTGAGCTTCGATGATGCGGACAAGGAGAGACTGGGCAGATTCTTCTTTTTCCGAAATGGTGGTCTCGTACCCGGCGTGGTTGGTGATTTCGAGCGTGCTACGGAGCAAATCGAGGTGGCGCGTCAGGTGACGCTGGTCGCTCTGTAACTTTTCCAACTGGCCTCGCATAGTAAAGAGCCGTTGCTGTGTGTCCAAGACAGTCGTATACGCTTCCTGGATGTCGCCACGCGGCACGGTGTCCAGCGCCGCTTCGATCTGCCGCAGTCGGTTAGTGGCTTGCGTGTTGCGCTGTGCCAGACGTTCTACCTCGGCGGTCGTCTGCTGAATCAGCAGATCAATCTCCTTGAGTTCACGTTGAGCCTGACCATAGTCTCGATTGCACTCTTCCAAGAACTGCTCGGATGATGTGATAGCTCCAGTTTCGGTTGAAACAGCCATTCGTTTGCTCCTAGCTTTGCCTGATGTATCTCACTCGTGATGCCGATGAAGTGGGTTGATTCCTACCGTTCGCGTAAGGGCACCCATCCGTGCCGGAGGGCATAGACCGTTGCTTGTGTCCGATCCGCCACCCCCAATTTGCTCAAGATGGCAGTCATGTGGTTCTTGACCGTCTGGTGGCTGATCCCCAAGTAATAGGCAATTTCCTTGTTACTCATACCCCGGATGACGAGTTCCAGAATTTCCATCTCACGGGGGGAGAGCGGAGATAGAAACCGTGCCTCTCTATCAATCTCTCCATTACCAAAGCGGCGAAACTCTTTCAGGAGCCACTCGCCAATACCCTTTTCGTCCATGATCGTATTATCGACAACGTATTGTCCCTGGCTCACATGTCGAATGACGTCTATCAATTTCCCGGGACTGACGTCCTTGGCGTGATAAGCTGATGCTCCGGCCCGGATAGCGTGATAGACTTGTTCCTTATCGTCGTAAGCAGTGAGCATTATGATCTTGATTTCAGGACAGAGCCTCTTGAGTTCACGAGTGGCCTGCAAGCCATTGAGGGTTGGTAGATTGATGTCCATCATCACCACATCCGGGAGTAACTTTTGTGCTAACTTGATTGCCTCATAGCCATCGGCAGCCTCCCCTACGATGCACAGGTCCTCTTGTACAGCCAAGACGTTCCGCAACCCCTGACGAAAGACAGGATGATCATCTACGATCATCACTTTGATTCTGCTCGCCATACCCCCCCCACGACATGCCTTGTTTGGTTACACCCTAGTAAAGTATACCACACAACAGGCAAGAAGCGCAACTGGCGGGTGCTGTGAATTGTGCGTCATTTTCTCGCGCGCCATGGAACGCGGTCATTGGAGCGCGGCCATCTTGGCCGCATGCGGGCGGGTCGTAGGGGCGAGGCAACGGGTCGTAGGGGCGAGGCAATGCCTCGCCCCTACTCGGCGGGGACGCCCGCGCTCCCAGGCAAGACCCACTACTATGTTCACCCCCAAAGACGGAAATGTAGGTCACGTTAAAAACATGACGATATTTGTTGCTGGCGTCACGCTGCAAGCGTGACCTACAAGGTCGCGGTTATTTTCGGAGTAGCTATTCTTGTCACCTCTTGCCAGTGATGGTATAATCGCGGCTCGTAATATCATATCACACATTCAAGAAAGGATTTGTACATGCATTTTGATTTAGAACAACTTATCATGACCGTCGGGTACGTGGGCCTGTTCGCGATTGTCTTTGCCGAATCAGGCCTGTTTTTTGGCTTTTTTTTCCCCGGCGATAGCCTCCTGCTCACAGCAGGGCTATTGGCCTCCCGCGACCTGTTGGATTTCCCCACTCTGCTAATCATATTGTTCCCGGCGGCGGTGCTGGGTGATACAGTGGGTTACTGGTTCGGAGCCAAGGTCGGGCCGCCGCTCTTTAAGCGAGAAAAGTCGCTTTTCTTCAAGCCCAAGAACCTGTTGGCGGCAAAAGCGTTTTACGACAAGCACGGCGGCAAGACAATCACGCTGGCGCGCTTTATGCCCTTCATCCGCACTTTTGCCCCCATCGTGGCGGGCGCGGTAGGGATGGAGTATCGCCGCTTTTTGGCTTTCAATCTCCTCGGTGGGATAGTTTGGGCCGTTGGGATGACGAGCCTGGGTTACTACCTTGGCTCCGCTCTGGGGCACATCGAGGGAGTTGACCATTACTTTACGCTGCTGGTGCTGGTCTTCTTTTTCATTCCGGGGATTCCTACGCTGATCCATCTGTGGAAGGATAACCGCGAAAATATACTCGGCTGGGTGAATGCGCGGTTGGGACGCGAGGACAAGTGAAACGTAGAGAGTGAAACGTCAAATGTGAGCGGTGTCCTGGCTTGCGTTTGACGTTTCGCTTGCCAGCCTGCGCCCGGCAATGAACAGCGCGACGACGAACACCACAGTCAACAGGCCGAGCGTCCCCAAGAGCGCCAATATCCCCAGGCTCGCAAGCCCAACCCGGAGAGATTCTCCCCCGTGTACCAACGCGCCCGCGCTCAGGAACGCCGCTCCCACTGCGATACCGTTCCACAACCCGTGGATAGTTACAGCGGCGGCGTAGCATCCTAACAGCCGCAGAGGCCGTCGCGCCGTCCAGAATTGTCCCCAACCCCAGCCGACCAACCCGCCGGTGAAACAGTGCATCGCCGTCGCGCCAAAGCGAGAGACGGCCCCGGCAGCCCAGCCTTCCGCGCCGCCCAACGTGCCACCGAGCAAATTCTCCACCAATGAAAACCCCACCCCACCGGCCACCCCCCACAGGAAAGATTGCGCCGGAGAGGGACGAACCCAGCGGGCCACCACACCAACAGCCAGTGTCTTGAAGGCTTCCTCTATCAACGGGACGGGGATGGAGAATAGGGCCAACGCAGAGATAACGATCACTGGCGAGAGCAATAGTTTGAGCAGGCTGGTGATATCCTGTTGCCCAGTCAGGTCTTGCAAGTTTTCCGTCAGCGCTGTGACCTGTTCTGCTCCACCGGGTTGCAGCATGGCGACGACGGTCACCACTACGACGAGCGCGAAAACGAGGAGCACTTCTCCGATGAACGAGGCCCCAAAGCCCAGTGAACTTGCACCGGCGATGGAGGCGACGACCTCGCGCCATGAGCCTACCGTCCCGCGCAGCGCCCATCCGACCAGCCAGAGCATAATCAGCGGCGGGAGAGTCATCGCCAGGACGTGGATAGGGGGTAAAAGGAGAGCCGGGGCCCAAGACCGCGTACCGATCAAGGCCCCCAGCCCAATGACAAGCGGCAGCAGGAGCCACAGCAACCAGGCGCGACGTGGGTTGAACTGACGGGAAGGCCGGCCCCGCCAACCGGCCCACCCGTGTAGCAGCAACGAAACACCAAGCCCCAGGCTCAACGCCAGCACACCCGCCAGCGGCAGCGTCTCTGTCGGGGTCAACGGGCCTGCACTGATGATGAACAGCGCCAACGTCAGCAGCCCGCCTCCGCAAGTCAACACAGAGAGAACCAGACTGAAAATAACGACGATGAGCCACAACGTGCTGCGGTGCATCCTCCCTGTCCCTGGCCTACCGTTCCTCAATCAAAATCGTCTCAATGACGTCAGGCTCCGGCTGATCAGGCCCCGGCTGGGTCGGCGTGAGACTCTGGGCCACGTCCATCCCCTCAACAATGTGGCCGATAATGGTGAATTTGCCATTCAAATCCGGCAAGGGCGCATAGGTGATGAAAAACTGACCGTTGTTACCGTTTGGCTGCGGGGTGTACAACGCCAACATACCGGCCTCGTCAAAGGTCAGGTCGGGGTTGACCTCGTCGCCGCAGGTATAGCCTGTGAAAGCCAGACTAAAGCCATTGTTGGTGGGATCGCCGCTCTGCGCGACGAACTCGGGGTCCACGTAGAAAAAAGTTTGCCCGTCGTACCAGCCATCTTGCGCCAGGAAAGCAAAACTGTTGACGTTGACAGGAGCCTGCTCGGCAAAAAGCTCGACGACAAAATCTCCCTTGCTTGTGCTAAAGGTAGCAAGGTATTCCTTCTCAGGGTCAACCACCTGGGGCGGAACATCAGGATATTGCTCCGGCGGGTCCGTCACCAGTTGAATAAAGTTGTCAATGAGGATGGGATTAAGCCCCAGTTGCTGGGTCGGATAGACCACCCCGTTGATGATGTAACTGGGCGTGCCACTGAGAGCGCCATCCATAGCATCTTGGGTATCGGCGTTGATTCTATCCAGGTAAGTGTGATTGTCCAGGTCATTGACAAACTGCTCTGTATCCAGCCCCAATTCTTCCGCGTACTCGACCAGCAGAGGCTTCATCTGGTCTGGCGAGAACTGATTCCAATCTTGTTGACGTTGGTAGATCATGTCGTGCATCTCCCAGAACTTGCCCTGGGCAGCAGCAGCCTCGGTAGCCTCGGCGGTGATGAGCGCCTTGTCGTGAAAGCTCAACGTAAAGTGACGATATACCATCCGCAAATCTTCACCGTGCGTATCTTCCAGATACGTCCGCAGCGTAGCCAACGCTGCGCAGCCCGGTCACTGAAAGTCGGCGTACTCGATGAAGGTGATGGGAGCGTCATCCGGCCCGTGGACATGATCCTGCTCCGTCACCGGCGGAATGTGAGGGTTGATCGGGAACTCGAGCGGCGACGCCACGCAAGTAGCCGGGCCGGAGGGAACCACGACAGTGGTCGGCGCCGGCGCGCTTGTCGTGGGTAGAGTCGTTGGCGATGGCGCTGGGCTTGCCGATTCACTATTATCACATCCGGCGACCAGTCCCAGCAATAGAACTATTAACAACAGCGCAAATTTGCGCATAGCAGCCTCCCTTGTCTGATGATTCTCTACCGGACACTTTTGCCAAGTTTCTGTTACACAGAGATTCGCGGAGGGTTCACAGAGACGCCTGTCTGCCGACAGGCAGGCACAGAGATTCTTTGAAGGAATCTGCCAGTACGAAGCGGCTCTTTTGTCAAATTATCCAAATTTCAACGTCTCAGCAGCAATTCCCATTTTGTAGCCGCGATTTCGCAATCGCGTCTGTTTTCCCACGTAAAGCACCCTGCGCGATTGCGAAATCGCGGCTACTTTTCACCCATAACGGGAATTGCTGACGTCTCAGTGTATCTCTGCTTTCTCTGCGCTCTCTGTGTAACTGATTTTGGCTTCCTTGAAAAAGTGCCCGGTAGTAAATCTGATGAATGGACGATATTGTACCACAAATGGATGAAACGTGAAGTGAGGATGTCCGTCAAATTTTTACACTGAGTGGCTGATCCTGCCTGGGAGCGCGGGCGTCCCCGCCGAGGGAGGATAGGGGCGAGACAGTGCCTCGCCCTTACGACAAGTCAGGATGACCGCGTTCCGTGGCGTCCCCCCATAAAATGGGGTGTTTGGCAAATGGCGAGATTTGGGGTAGAATGAACACAAGCCAGTCAGTTGCCAACCCGTCGTTTCGTAGGGAGAGTAATGGACGATAAACGCAAGCCTCTAGCTGTAGTGGAAAACCGCATTGAGGTGACCGCTTCGCCAGAGATATTGTGGGCCTGTTTTGCCGACGTCAACAAGTGGCCCAATTGGTTTCCCGGCTTGATCGAGGCAGAGTGGATAGCCGGAAACGCCTGGACCCTGGGAGCGCAGTTCCGCCAAAGCGTGAGGTTTGGCTTCCCTCTCGGCAAAGTGACCGGGGTCGGCGCGGTCATAGAGATCAGTCCCCTACCTTACGTGGCCTGGGAGGGAAAGGTGGCGGGGCTGGAGGCGATTCACGGTTTTCGCTTCAACGCCACCGCTGGCGGCACCGAGGTACTCTGCCGGCACGAGTTCTACGGCTCACTGGCGCTACTGGCCCGGTTCATGTTCCTCACTCGCCGCGTGCGCAAAATCTATCAGGCAGCGTTGGAGGGACTAAAAGCCTACGTCGAGACGGGGACGATACAACTGCGGATGCCGGTGTAGAGACACGTGAAACGTAAAATCGGAGTGATTCTGAATCTGGCGCTCGGCCTGCTCGCCGCGTGTACGACGGTCACAACCCCCGCGCCGACAACGTCGGGCGACGAGGTACGCTTTGCCCAACAAAGGGAGCAAATGGTGCTTGAGACAATCGAGAGACGAGGTATCACTGACAAGGATGTGCTAAATGCCATGCGCGCCGTCCCCCGCCACCTCTTTGTACCCGAAAATGAACAAGCCCACGCCTACGGCGACTACCCACTGCCCATCGGCTACGGCCAGACTATCTCCCAACCCTACATCGTCGCGCTGATGACGGAACTGCTGGCGTTGAAAGAGGGGGACAAGGTATTGGAAATCGGCACAGGCTCCGGCTACCAGGCCGCTATCCTGGCCGAGATCCCCGGTATCGAGGTCTATACCGTCGAAATCATCCCCGAACTGGCCGAGTCCGCCCGCGAGCGATTAAAGAGTCTGGGTTACGCCAATCTCCACTGCCAGCAGGGAGACGGCTACTATGGCTGGCCCGAACACGCCCCTTTCGACGCTATCATCGTCACCGCCGCCCCCGACCACTTGCCCCCATTGCTGCTGGATCAACTGGCTAACGGGGGGCAGATGGTGATTCCCATCGGATCACCGGGCGCCTACCAGACGCTGTGGAAATTTGTGAAAAGCGACGCCGGGGAGCTAAAGGCTCTCAATATGGGGGGCGTCGCCTTTGTCCCGCTCACCGGGCCGGGGGCGGAGGAGCACGGCGGCGAGGGGGGACACGAATGGCCCCTGCCGTGATCCAGGCGCCCAAATAGCAGGCCGCCCCCACTGCCAGGACAGCGGAAAAGCCGCAGGAAAGCGCCAGCAAGGCAGCCAAAATCGAGGCCGTGACCGAGACCGCCCCGTTGACTCCCCAGGCCCAGGCGATGAGGCCGGGTGATTTCCGCCCCAGCAACGCCAACCCCTGGGGAAAGGGTATCCCCATCAGCAGGCCCGGCGGTGCCAGCGCCGCCACCGCGATGAGCAATCTGGCTCCCAGCGACGCGGCCAGAGTCGCCTCGAAGAGGACGGGCAACCCTAGCGCGTACCCGCCGACGAGCAGCGGCAACAGGATCAGCGCCAGCCGCAGCGGTACGCGGTGGCTGACCAGGCTTCCCAGCCCGGAAAACAGGAGCAGCGCAAAGAGCACCGTCGCCATCGCATAGGCCGGGTGGCCCAGGAACAGGATGAAGCGCTGCAAGAGTGGAATCTCCACGCACAGATAGCCCAGTCCCAGCAGGGCAAAGTATCCCAGCGGCGCGGTCACCGATTTTCCCCGCCCCACACTTTGCCGCGCCGCCAGCGGCAGCAGGATCAGCACGCCCGCCGCAAGAGTCCCCAGCGCCAACATCGCCAGCAGCACAAAGTAACCCGTGCCGCCGAAAGGCTGCCAGGTGTGACCAGCCATCGCCAGCACCTCTTGGGTCTGCCCCCACTTGAAAAAGTGACCAAAGAAGGGATGATCGTCCGTCGGCGGCGTCACGTCGAAGGGATAGGCTCGGTACCAACTCCCTCTGTCCTCCGCCTCCAGCAGTCCGACGCAGGCGCGGTAATAGTCCGGCTCTGGCAGCACGTTGTACACGTTTACCTCGTCCGGGCGAATGTCGGGGAGGTAGACCAGATCGAAGGCGCGCGCGGCGGCAAAGGCGCGGATGGTCTCTAATTCCTCCCCGGTGAACGGGCCGCGCCGGGCCAGGATGAGCATCTGCTGGTAGCTGCGCAGCGCGACCAGTTGGGTTCGCGGGTCGCCCCCGGCCCGCTCGACCGCTTCCACAGTCAGCGCAAAAGCGCGGATCGCTTCGGAGGGGGGCGCTTGCAGCCAGCGCGTCACCACCAGCAGGCCGCCTTCGTCCAGCCGGGCCAGGTAGTCGCCGAAAGCCTGGACGGTGTAGCGATACTCCTCGGCCAGGCTGTACGCGCCGGAGGTGACCGGTCGCTGCGGCGCGGTCAGCGAGAGCGATACCACGTCGTACCGCTGCCGCGCCCGGCGCGCGTAGGCCCGCCCCTCCTCCACCACGACGGTGACGCGGGGATCGTCGTACAGGTTGCCGGCCCACTCTCCCTGCGCCCGCACCGCCGCGACGATGAGCGGGTTAGCCTCGACCGCCGTCACCGCCCGCGCCCCCTCCGCCAGCGGGGTCAGCACGTCGAAACCGCCGCGCGGCTCCAACACCAGCGCGCGCGCGTTGGGCCGCAGCCGGTAGGAGAGCGCGGTCAGCAGGCAATCGGTGAACGGCAATTCTGTAAAGCCCGGCGGGACGTGGCTGATGGCGCTCAGGTCATCGCCATCTACTGTGAGACCTAGTTGAGCCGGCGGCCCGCTCGTGCAGATAAAGCCGCGTCCGGGCAGGCTGCGCATGCTCGCCGAGCGCGCGACGTCCACCCGCGAAAAGCCGTTCCAGCGTTGAGAGATTAACTCCGCATCGGGGTAGAGGAGAATGTAGCTGAGGCTCTTGTACGGCGAAAGCCGAATTTCGAGGAAAGAGGGAGTGATCAGAGCAACAGCCAGCAAAACGAGAACAAGCGCCACTTGCGCACTTGCAAACTTGCCACTTGTAACCCGCAACTGAAAGAGGAGAGCGGAGAGGAGGCCCAGGGCGGCTGAGAGGATGACGGCGCCCTCGCTGCCCATCAGCGATGGGGCGACGACGGCCAAGAGGCAGCCGATGGCCGAGCCGGTCAGGTTGGCCGCGTAGGTGCAGTTGGCAACCTCAGGCCGCGCTGCCAGCAGCAGGCCGACGGCGGCACCGCTGCAAAAGAATGGCGTCGCCAGCGCGATATAGTGCAGCGTCAGCACAACCGCTTGCCGCCAGTCGTGGGCGATGCGGAACGAGTCGAAGGGAACGTAGAGGGTGAGGGCGTAGGAGCCGACAGCCGTGAGAGCGAATCCCCAACTGAGCAGGGGCAACGCGCGCGCGGGGTTGCGCTCTTTTAGCCAGGGGAAGAGGGCCAGAAAGGTTCCGCTCGCGCCAAAGCCCAAGAGTGCCAGACTGACGATCATAAAGGCAAAGTGGTAGAATTGCGCGATGGAAAAAATGCGCGTCAGGTTGATCTCGAAAACGAGCGTGGCCGCCGAAAGGAGAAAAAGCCCTGCGTAGGTGGTCATCCTGTTGCTCCTGGCTCTATTGTACTCGACATGTTACAATGACGCCAGAAGGCGCAAGGCGCAAATTCGTTCAAATTCGCTCCTTTCCCAATTCGCTCTAGTGTTACTGGTGATTACCCACATGTCTGTAGCGCCTTTCCAGGCTCGACAATTTCACCACAGAGACACGGAGAACAGAGTTTTAGAGTCTACTTTTGTTTTTCTCTGTGCCCTCCGTGCCTCTGTGGTAAGATGTGGGTAATCACCAAAGTGTTAGCGTTGACGCCTTTCCCAAACGGCGGTACAATAAACATGGGCCGCTTTTGGTCCGTTTAAGTAAATTGGGTGTGTTTCAAATGAGTTGGGTAGGCGCGCTTTCCATAGCGCGCGGTATGGAAACCACGCCTACTTCTAACCGAAATGAAACGCACCCAAGTAAATTGTGGGAGGTCAAAAATGGAAAAACAAATTGGTACAGATAAAGTCAAGCGCGGCCTGGCGCAGATGCTCAAAGGCGGCGTGATTATGGA
>Ga0164318_10004992_pt1 | contig 12813 bp, 11 predicted proteins | sample GuaBasSedimGuay9_FD_113734 | JGI IMG/M metagenome (GOLD analysis project Ga0164318, IMG submission 113734) | Subseafloor sediment microbial communities from Guaymas Basin, Gulf of California, Mexico - Guay9, Core 4571-4, 0-3 cm | ecosystem: Environmental > Aquatic > Marine > Hydrothermal vents... | reverse complement strand
TAGGTTATCTTAACATAATATAAAATAAATGCAAGGGAATAATGGTATTTTTTATACTATTTATTCTTTTTATGTAGTATTATGTCACTTTATATAAAAATACTAAATTTTAAGAAGATTCAATTCAACTGTCTGCCTGAGCCTTTAATAGTTGACTCAAAGTTGCCACTTTGGTATTCATTAATTAGCGGTTTGAATGAAAGATATAAATGGAAACTTATTTCCGGAATGGGTGGCAACTTTAACCGGAATATGCATGGGAGGCAAAACTTTGAGTTAGGTATGATTTATTCGTGAGGCAATACGGCCGGGAATTATAATTGTCGTTGATCATGTGAGGCAACCGAAACTTTCGGGTAGATTTTTATGTAAAGAAAGAGGTTATTTTTCTTTTTAGAGGCTGTAGGACAGCCTGAATTAGCTAGTGTGATTGCAAATCAACGAGATTGCAAGCACACGGGAGTCACTTCGTGTTGTCTAATCTAAATACAAAATAGATGGAGGATACAAATAAGTATGCTTTTAAATACTCAATTTGTTTTTGTACCAAAAATTGTAGTGATTGGAAATAAAAAAGCTGAGCATCTTATCAGGACTTCTATCGATATAACATCTTTACCTGCTAAGATCATTTTTGAAGGTGGCAACTTTGAAGATTCTTTACAGATAGTTGAGAAATATAAAGGTGAAGCTGATGTTTTTATTACTGGTGAATCTATAGTCAATAAATTAAGAAAAAGGATTTCAACACCTATTGTTTCTGTACCAACTGATGGTTCTGATATTATAAATGCAATTACCCTTGCAAGTAATATACTGGGAAAAAACAAAAAAATATATTTTGTCCATTTTAATGCTCCTCTTAAGGTGGTCACAGTATTCTCAAAACTTACAAATATAAATGTCGAACAAATTTCTTATAATAGTATATTTGAAATTGAAGAAATAATCGATAAATTAATTAAAAAAGGAGTAAAGCAGATTGTAGCATCAAGCCTTGTAAGTTTACTGGCCGAGAGAAATAATATCAAATCTATAGTATACTACTCGGCGAAAACATATAAAAATACATTTAACCAGGCTATAAATATTGCTATAGCTCAATGTCAAATTAAATATCTATCAGAACAGTATAAGACAATATCCAATCTTACTGATATAGGGGTAATTTGCTGCGATCTGAATGGAAAAATTACTCACATCAATAAAAAGGCCTTAACAATTTTAAAGTTAGAACATTCCAAAATAATTGGTCATAATGTGCAAAATCTATTTAATAGTAAGGAAATAATGGATTTCGACAAAGTGAGAGATATTGGATTATATAATAAAATTGATGTAGTAAGGGGGAAAAAGATAATAATTACTACAACTCCAATAAATATTGATGATAAAATATCCGGACTTATATTTTCTTTCCAAGAAACGGCGGAAGTTTCAAATACTGAGTATATTATTAGAAATAAGGAGGTAAAAAAATGCTTCAAGGCTAAATATTCTTTTAATATGCTAAAAGGGAATAATAAATTATTTATACAGAATATTAAAAGAGCAAAAGCTTTTGCATCAAACGATTTTACGATATTAATTCAAGGAGAGACAGGAACAGGTAAAGAACTATTAGCCCATGCTATACATGATGCAAGTAGTAGAAGTAATAATAATTTTGTTACAATTAATTGTGCCGCCCTTCCTGAAGCACTTTTAGAAAGTGAACTTTTTGGTTACGAACCGGGAGCCTTTACAGGTGGTCAGAAAGGCGGTAAAAGAGGAATCGTTGAGCTTGCGCATGGAGGGACTTTATTTATGGATGAAATCGGAGAATTACCTGTTCTTCTTCAATCTAAAATCCTGAGATTCATTGAAGAAAAAGAAATAATAAAAATTGGAGGAACTAAATTAATTCCTGTAGATGTGAGAATTATTGCCGCAACAAATAGAGATCTGAGAGAGGAAGTTAAAAAGGGCAATTTTAAAATCGATTTATATCAACGCTTGGCTGTTCTAAAGCTTACTACAATTCCCTTACGGGATAGATCTGATGATGTTGATTTACTTTTTAGATATTTTTTTGAGAAGATTAAAAATGGAAATGAAATTATTAATGAATCTGTGATTGAATATATTGTTGATAAATTAAAAGACTACTCGTGGCCCGGGAATATTCGGGAATTGAAAAGTCTTGTAATAAATTTTGTAGCAATAAGTAAAGATACAGAAATAACTTATGATATTGCTGATAAAATTTTAGATGATTTCATCATATATGATAAAGATAATAATGTTCTTAACGAATCGTTAAGTAAAGTGAATATTTTGAATATTTTAAAAGAAACACAATTTAACAGGACTGAAACTGCTAAACGACTGGGAATAAGCAGAACAACTCTCTGGAGAAAGATGCAAACCTTCTAAAGTGTTACATTTGTTACAAGGTGATGAAACATATTGTTTCATAATGGGCAAATCTAAAGTCTTCCATTGTTTTCATTCCTTATAAATAATTCCTTATGTAGAAAAGAAATATGGAGAATATTTAAATTATTATAGTTTTGGCATGTTCTTTGCTTATTTATTTTTAGCTATTTAATTCAGAATTTATAGTTATTAAAAAAGATAGAGGTAAAGAAGAATGCCGTTTTATATTATGGAAACGGAAATGTTTAAAAATTTCTATAGTTCCCCTGAAATGAAAAGAATTTTTGAAGAGAAGAATTACATTGAAGCTATGATTAAATTTGAGGTAACCCTTGCTGAAGTGCAAGCAGAACTTGGAATGATACCTAAAGAGGCAGCTGCAGAGATTAAGGCAAAAGGAAGCACAGAATATGTCAGTGTAGAGAAAGTAGCAGAAATAAATAACAAAATTAAACTTTTTACTGTAGCTCTGGTAAGAGAATTTAAATCAGTATGTGAAGGAAATGCAGGTGAATACATACATTATGGTGCAACAAGTCAGGATCTGATAGAGACAGCTTTAGCTTACAGGGTTAAGGAAGCTCTAAATATTATCGAAAACAAGTTAAAGAATGTTCTTAAGTTGTTACTTAATCTGGCAAAAGAACATAGAGAGACTTTAATGACTGCAAGGACACATGGTCAGCAGGCTTTGCCTGCTACTTTCGGATTAATGATGGCCTCGTATGCATCAATGATACATAACCATCTCGAAAGAATAAAGGAAGCTAGAAAAAGGATTCTTGTCGGGAGTCTGGTAGGTGCTGTTGGAACTTCTGCTTCTTTCTATGCTATTGGCGGTGATAAGATATTGCCTATGCAGAAAATGGTTATGGACAGAATGGGGCTTGGTACGCCTCTTGTGGATATTCAGCCTGATAATAACAGATGGGCGGAATTATTAAATTTGTTAGGTTTAATTGCTCAAACTTTTGAGAAAATGGGTGAAGATCTTTACACCCTTCAGAGAACAGAGATTGCAGAAGTTGCGGAACCATTTGACACGGAAAACCAGATTTGCAGTAGCACAATGCCCCAAAAACGAAATCCTATTTATGCAGAAATGATGCCCCCGTTTGCTAAAAAAGTTATAAGTAATGCCTCAGCTATGATGAGTTCACACCATAGGGACTTCAGGCATTATACGCCTTTTTATATGTATGACCTTCTTATCCCTGAAAGTTTCCTTCTTGTTGATACCATGCTCAATGCGGGAAAGATAATATTTGGAGGAATACTGGTAAATAAAGATAAGATGAAAGAGACTCTCGATCTTACAGGAGGTCTTTTAACCTCAGAAGCATTGCTATTTGAACTTTCCAAGAAAACCGGAAAGAAAGAAACCGGTATGGCAATTGTTCATAGATTAGCAATGTATGCATTTGAAAATAATATTCCTTTTGTTGATGTCTGTATGGAAGATAAAGAAATTTCAGAATACTTTTCTAAAGAAGAGGTGAAGAAAATTCTAGCTCCGGAAAATTATATCGGAATATCAAGAGAAGTTGTGGACGAGGTTGTAGAAACCTATGGGAAAGGAGTTTAGCTAACTACAAGGTATAGTTGCCTTGAAGAATATAAGAAGAATAAAGGAGGAGGAGTAAAAAATGAAGAAATCGTTAGTCTTTTGTTTTGTGGTAGCGGTAGTATTTGGAATAACAGTATCGGCCTTTGCCAATGGTGGTAAGGAGGAGGGTGAAAACGGTGTGAAACCCAGGGAACTTAAACTCGCAATATCGATGCCTAAAACCCATCATTATTACCTTACAGCAGCGAAATTTGCAGATTTAGTAAAAGAAAAAACGAATGGTATGGTAACTGTAAAGATCTATCCAAATGCACTTCTTGGAAATGGTAAATCACAGGTTGAAGGAGTAAGACTCGGTAAGATTGATTTTACAATTCAATATACTGGTTATATGTCACAATTTATTCCGGATACAGAAATATTTGGAATGGAATATGCTTTTGATACATGGGATCAATATTATGAGTTCTGTTATAGTAAATATGCAGAAGGCTGGTATAAAGAAGTTGAGAAATATGGCTTAAAAGTATTAAATTTTTCCCCAAATGGTAAGTATTTCCTTGTCTCAAAAAAACCAATTCATAATTTGGGTGATTTGAAAGGTATGAAAATGAGGGGTAAACCTGGAACAAAACAGTCAATTCTGTTTGATAAAATACATGGTACGGCTACAACACCGGTGTCTTATAATGAACTTTATAGTTCTCTGCAGCTTGGCGTTGTAGATGTTGTTTCGCAAAATGTCTCTAATGTAAAAAACAGTAGCCTTTATGAAGTTGCACCATATATTTTTGATATGCCTATAATGTTTGCTATAAATCCTCTTTATATGAGTATGAAAACATGGGATTCTTTTTCTCCCAAAGTTCAAAAGATAATACAGGATTCTGCTGATATAGCTTGTAAATGGGTGCAGAAAGAATACCCTAATGTTATTGAACGAAATGACAGGAAATTTCTCGTGGATAAGGGGGTTCAATTCTACACTCCTACAGACTCAGAAAAGAAAGAATGGCTGTCTAAAACTCATGCTATCTGGGATCTTTATAAAACAAGTTATAGCAATAAAGCCCCGGAAATTGTTGACTATATTCTGAATGATATAGTCCACAAATAATCTAATCCAGGTTTTTAAAAAGGAGGGTAGTTTGTTCTTATATATTCTCCTATTTGCTTAAGAAGTAATGAGATTTTTTATTAAAGCTACAGGAGAAGAAATGGCAGCTATATCAATAGTTGATAATATTATAAGTACTAATTTTGGTGATTTACCAGATAATGTTGTTAATGAATCAAAATTGTGTCTTCTTGATTGGCTTGGAGTCTGTTTAGCCGGATCCAGGAGTCCAATTATTGATATCCTTATGAAGATTTATAATTCAAACGGGAAAAATCATATTGTCGGACACAGTGGTAAAAGAACCAGTGTTTTAGATTCAGCACTGTTAAATGGCACGGCCTCACATGTAATGGATTATGATGATGTGAATATGTCTTTCAAGGGACATTTGTCTACTGTGATTTTTCCGGCAATTTTTGCATTGGCTGATGGAGAGAAAATTTCAGGTAAAGAATTACTAACTTCTTTTATAACCGGTTATGAAGCAGCTGTAAGGATATCCCTTGCTGCAACTGAAGCTCATTATAAAAGAGGATGGCATTCTACTTCAACAATTGGTAATTTTGCCAGTGTAATTGCAGCAGGTAAATTATTAGGTTTAACTAAAATAGAATTTGAAAATGCCCTTGGAATAGCTGGAACTTTGTCATCCGGTCTCCAAGCCTCTTTCGGAACAATGTGTAAGCCTTTCCACGCTGGAAATGCTTCAAGAAACGGTTTGATTGCATCGATGCTTGCAAAAGAAGGATTTACAGGTTCCAGAGATATTTTTGAAAGTGATATTGGATTTTTTAATGTATTTTCAGGACCTCCTTTGATTGAAGAGTTAACCAAAGCATGGGGAAGGAAATGGCACATACTTGATAATCAGTATAAGATATTCCCGTCATGTTTTCAGACACATGCTTCAGTAATTGCTGTATTGAGAATTCTAAAAAAGAATAGTGAATTAGCAGGAAGGATAGAAAAAATCATAATAGAAGTAAACCCTGTTACAGCAAAATTAGTATCCAATTTGAATCCACTTACGAGCAATGAATGCAGATTTAGTGTTGAATATTGTGTTAGTAATATTGTGATTAATAATTCTCTTACTATGACACAATTTAATGATGATCTAATCCATAATAATAAAGTAAGAAAGTTTATGCAAAAAATAACAGTAAATCCTAATGAAATGTATGATCTTGACGAAGCTGCTGTGACAATTTATGTTGCAGATAAGAATAAAGTTTATAAAGAAAGTTTAAAGATGTCGTCTATTAAAACTGATTATAAAAAAAATCAATTAAATATAAAAAATAAATATCTGGAACTCACTGATAAAATTATTTCTAAGGGAACGAATCGTGAGATAATTACCCTTATAGATAAATTTGAACTGCTTTCTGATGTTAACGAGCTAATAAAATTACTTATATAGATGGAGGATTATAGATAATGTTAAATGTCTTTTACTCATTCGTAAAAAAGCTTGAAAATTTCTGTGCTTTACTTTCTGTTACATTTTTTTCAATCCTCACACTGGTTATGGTTTATGCAATTTTAAACAGGAATATTTTTCATTTTCCAGGTATGTGGGTTATTGAACTCTCAGGTATTCTTCTTGTCTGGTTTGCTTTTACATCGGCAGCGTCAGCTATCCCTGTTTTTGGAAATATTAAAATTCCTGTTCTTATAAAAAAGCTTCCTCTTAAAAAAAGACGCTACGCTTTGATATTTATCTATATATTAAGCCTGGCTTTTACCGTAAGTTTTTTTATTATAAGTATTCCTCTTGTCATAAGCGGATGGGAATCAAAAATATTAACTTTGCATAATCTTCCCTATTCCTGGGCTTATTTAAGCCTGAGTTTTGGGAGTGGTGCAATGTCTCTATCTATTCTCAAACTTATTATTAAATTTATCAATCACGAAGAAATAGAAAATTATAAATAAATTATCGGGGAAGAAAATATGTTAACAGTTGTAGTAATACTCTTACCATTTATTATATTAATTTTATTTGGGATACCCATTGCATTTTGTGCAGGTTTGGTCAGTATTTTTTACTTTATCTTTACCGGGCAGACAGATCTAATTACAATGGTTGTAGAACAGACATATTCAGGTGCTAATTCGTTCATTTTTATGGCGATTCCCTTTTTTATGCTTGCAGGTGATATAATGGCAAAGGGAAAAATATCCAAATCTCTAGTTAGATTTGTAAACGGCTTTTTTCTTAAAACGCCTGGAGGACTTTCTTATGTTACAACAATTTCAAGTATGCTTTTTGGTTCAATATCGGGCTCGGGGCCTGCAACAGCTGCTGCAATTGGGAATGTAATGGCACCGGAAATGGAAGAATTGGGGTATAAGAAGTCATTTACCGCTGCTGTAATTGGAGCTTCAGGACCTCTTGGAATCTTAATTCCTCCAAGCATTACAGCTGTTATTTATTCAGCAGTAACAGATACATCAGTTGGTACAATCTTTCTCGCATGTATCGGCCCTGGTATTCTGTATGGTGCCGGAATAATGGTTGTAGACTATTTTGTTTGTAAGAAGAATAATTATGGAAAGGTTAGCAAGGAAGCAAAAGATTATACATCAATAGAGTGGATGAAATTAATACGAAAATTATTTATTGAAGCTCTGCCGGCTTTCATGATTCCAATAATTATCCTTGGGGGGATTTACTCAGGCCTGTTTACTCCAACAGAATCTGCTGTTGTATCAACTGTATATGCCTTTCTTTTAAGTGTTGTTATTCAAAGGTCGATTACTCTGAAAGAGTTCTTTCTTTTAATGAAAAAGACTTCATACTTAGCTGGTGGTTTAATGTTAATTGTAGGAACAATTAATGCTTTTAAGTGGGTTCTTGCAAGTGAAAACATTCCTGAAATAATTGCATCAGGGATTCTATCAGTTACTACAAGTCCTATTGTTTTTCTTATTCTTACAAATATAATCTTTCTAATAGCAGGGATGTTTGAATCCGGTTCGGCTAATATTTTACTGTTTCTTCCAATAGTTTATCCAACAGCTTTAAAATTGGGTATTGATCCTATTTTTTATGGAACTGTTATCGTCTCTAATCTTGCAATTGGTATGATAACTCCCCCGTTTTCTGCAACACTTTTTGTATCTAGTGCTGTCTGCAGAGCTGGCTATGACAAAGTAATCAAGGAAATTATTCCATTCCTCCTGGTAATGCTGTTATGTCTTTCTTTAGTAACATTTTATAAACCGATTGCAATGTTTTTCCCAAAGCTTTTTGGGATGTATTAAATCTAGTAGGCAAGGAGTAATATAATGCAATCTACACCGACAGAAATGATGAATAAGATTTTCAATGAAGAGGCACAATATCAGCGATGGCTTGATGTTGAAGCGGCTTTAGCAAGGACGTTGGCAAAACTGGGGTTTATACCACAAGAAGCAGCTGAAGAAATAAGCCGCAAGGCAAAGATGGAGCTTCTTGATAAAGAAAGAATTGAAGAAACTCGTAAGCGGATCTTTCATCCGCTTGTAGCTGTTTATCGTGAGCTTCAGAGAATTTGTGACGGAGATGCAGGGCAATACATCCATTTAGGGGTTACTACCCAGGACATTTGGGATACCGCGTGTATGATGCAGATCAAGGAAGCTCATAGGATCGTCTATGACAGCCTAAGGCAAATTGAAGCCGTTCTTCTGAGTCTCGCAGAGCAACATATCGATACTATTATGGCGGGGAGAACTCACGGTGTTCATGCTCTGCCTATTACATTTGGTTATAAAGTAGTAATTTGGGCTAGAGAGATTAGAAGACATATTGAACGCTTAAAGGATTCTCGGAAAAGGTTGATGGTGGGACATATCTCTGGAGCTGTAGGAACTTTCGCAAGCTGGGGTGAGAAAGGTCCTAAGGTTGAGGCCCTTACGTTAAAGGAAGTTGGTTTGGAGCAGCCTGATATTTGCTGGCAAGCGGCACGAGATAGACCGGTAGAGTTTGCTAATCTATTGGCTATGATCGCTGCCACAATAGCTCGCATTGCTAATGAGGTATGTCTCCTCATGTCTACTGAAATTTCTGAGGTTTCTGAGCCTTGGCAGATGGGAGTTGTAGGATCAAGTACTATGCCACATAAACGTAATCCACTTATTGCTGAGGTAATTAGGTCTTTAGCTAAGAAAATAAGATATAACGCTGCCCTGGTAACTGAAGTTGCAGTAGTGGAACATGAACGAGATCTCAATTTTTGGTTATCAGAATCAAATTCTATTACAGAATCCTGTTTGCTTATGGGTGAAATTCTCACCAACGGGCAAGATCTTATGAATGGTTTGGTTGTTTATCCTGAAAGAATGAAGAAAAATTTAGATATCCTCAAGGGTCTTATGATGTCTGAGAAAATGATGATGGTTCTTGGTCGCAAGGTGGGGAAGCAGGATGCATACGATATAGTATATGAGGATTCTATGGAAACTATAAAAAAAGACATTCATTTTAAAGAAGTGCTTATGAAGGATTCCAGAGTGAAGAAAAATCTGAGTGAAACAGAAATCGATCAAATATTAGATCCTAAGAGGTATGTGGGGTTAGCATACAAATTAACAAGAGAAGCAATCGCTCTTAGCCGCAAGGAGAGGGAAAAGGACTAAAACTCTATATTAAAAATAATTCTCTCGTTTCTGGCTGCAGTGACATTTTATGTAACAATTGCGATGTTTTTATAGGACCTTTGGGGATGTATTAAATATAAAGATTTAGGAGTAAATTTATGATTGATCTCAAGATACAATCTATAAACTATCATAGTGAGGGTGTACCCGGTAAGATTGAGGTAATACCTACAAAATCCTGCAAGACAGCAGATGAGCTGTCATTGGCATATACCCCAGGGGTTGCTTACCCCTGTCTGGATATAAAAGATAATTCAAAATTGGTAAGTAAATACACTAACCGCGGTAATCTTGTTGCAGTTGTAAGTAATGGGACTGCTGTTCTTGGTCTGGGGAATATCGGCCCTCTGGCAGGAAAACCAGTAATGGAAGGGAAAGGTGTATTATTTAAAAGATTTGCCGATGTTGATGTGTTTGATCTTGAAGTAGGAACTGAAGATCCTGATAAAATTATTGAATTAGTCAAGCTTTTAGAACCTACTTTTGGCGGAGTTAATCTTGAAGATATAAAAGCGCCTGAGTGTTTTTATATTGAGGATAAATTAAAAGAGATTTGCAATATCCCTATCTTCCATGATGATCAGCATGGAACAGCAATTATTTCCGGAGCAGGTTTAATAAATGCACTTAGACTCAATGGCAAAAAAATCGATGAAGTAAAAGTTGTTCTAAGCGGTGCAGGAGCGGCCGGTATTTCCTGTGCCAGATTCTATGTTACTCTTGGCGTTAAAAAAGAAAATATAATAATGTGTGATTCCAGGGGTGTTATATATAAAGGCCGGAAAGAAGGGATGAATCCGTATAAAGAAGAATTTGCAAGTACTACAAAAGCAAGAACTTTAAAAGATGCCCTTACAGGTGCTGATGTTTTTCTTGGCGTTTCTTCAAAGAACCTTGTTTCACCGAAAATGCTTCTTTCCATGGCCAAAGACCCTGTTGTTTTTGCCATGGCTAACCCTGATCCTGAAATTACTTATGAACTGGCAAAAGCTACACGTGAAGATGTAATAATGGCGACAGGCAGAAGTGATTTACCTAATCAGATAAACAACGTACTTGGTTTTCCGTTTATTTTTAGAGGAGCCCTGGATGTAGAGGCTAGTACAATAAATGAAGAGATGAAATTAGCCGCTTCCCGTGCTTTGGCAGAGCTTGCAAGAGAAGAGGTGGTCCCGGAAGTTCTAAAGGCTTATAATTTAAAGAGCTTAAGTTTTGGTCCTGATTATATTATTCCTAAAGCTTTTGATCCCAGAGTATTTATTAATGAATCAATGGCTGTAGCAAAATCGGCTATGGATAGCGGGGTTGCAAAGAAAATGATTAATATCGAAGATTATCAGAAAGTTCTTGAGAAACGACTGGAAACATCATTAAAAAGATTTAGATAGAGAAGAGGATTAATAGATATGAGAAAAATAAAGGCAAGCCAAATAACTGAAATGGTAAAAAGGCTTTTCCTTAAGGCCAATTATTACATTGGTGATGATATTATAGCTGCTCTTAAAAGTGCTAATGAGAAAGAAAGTTCAGAAATCGGTAAGTCTGTGCTTGGCATGATACTAAAGAATAATGAAATTGCAGCTAAAGAGGAAATTGCTATTTGCCAGGATACAGGACTAGCAATCCTGTTTATAAAGCTTGGGCAGGAGGTTAATATCGTAGACGGTAGCTTTTCAGAAGCAATAAATGAGGGTGTGGAACGAGCTTATGTAGATGGCTATTTGAGAAAATCATGCGTTACTGATCCTGTAATAGATAGAAAAAATACAAGTACAAACACACCGGCCATAATTTATACAGATATTGTTCCAGGAGATAAAATACATTTTCTGGTTGCACCAAAGGGTTTCGGCAGCGAGAACATGAGTGCACTTGCTATGCTTAAACCGGCCGATGGTGTTAAAGGCGCAATAGATTTTATTGTTGAAACTGTAAAAAAGGCAGGCCCCAACCCTTGTCCTCCTACTATTGTAGGAGTTGGTATCGGAGGAACTTCCGAACTTGCTATGATGATTGCAAAAAAAGCAACTCTAAGAAGAATTGGAGAACATAATCCTGATACAAGATATGCTGATATGGAAATAGAATCTCTCAGAAGGATAAATGCTCTTGGTATAGGTCCTGGCGGATTAGGAGGTAATACTACTTCTCTCGCTGTAAATATCGATTATGCTCCTACACATATTGCAGGAATGCCTATAGCAGTTAATATATGCTGTCATGCAGCAAGACATGCAGAAGGAGTGCTTTGATATGGTAAATGTAATAAAAATAAAAACACCATTAAACGACGATACTGTTTTACAATTGAAAGCAGGAGATAACGTATTAATATCAGGATATTTATACACTGGCAGAGATGCTGCACATAAAAGGCTTGTCGATCTTATAGAAGAGGGTAAAGAACTTCCTATAAATGTTAACGGTCAGATAATTTATTATGTTGGACCGGCACCTGCAAAACCGGGACATGCATGCGGATCTGCAGGACCCACAACAAGTTACAGAATGGATCCTTACGCTCCATACCTGCTTGACCTTGGATTAAAAGGCATGATAGGTAAAGGGCTTCGCTCTAAAGAAGTAATTGACAGCATGATAAAAAATAAAGCTGTATACTTCGGAGCAGTCGGAGGTGCAGCTGCCTTAATATCCAAAAGTATAGTAAAGTCAGAAACAATTTGTTATGAGGATCTTGGAACAGAAGCAATACACAGATTCCTAGTAGAAGATTTTCCTGCAATTGTAATTATAGATGCATTTGGTAATAACCTGTATGAAACAGAACCTCCTAAATATGCAATAGAATAAAGACTAGGACCTTGTCAGGCTTTAATGCGCTGAAATCATTGAATAAAGGGATAAAAATATAGTAAAATTACAGGCATGAGTATAACACAACTTCACCAATAATAGGAGTAAGTTACTCCCTTAAAAGGACTTGGGGTAGTTTGTTATCACTACCAATTTTTCGGGTTAATAACCGTCGTTCCAGAGGCCTTCCGGACAACCCAAGCTTCGTATAAATTTCTAGATGCTCCGGTTCAAGCCGGGAGTTGAG
>Ga0164318_10004991_pt1 | contig 12814 bp, 12 predicted proteins | sample GuaBasSedimGuay9_FD_113734 | JGI IMG/M metagenome (GOLD analysis project Ga0164318, IMG submission 113734) | Subseafloor sediment microbial communities from Guaymas Basin, Gulf of California, Mexico - Guay9, Core 4571-4, 0-3 cm | ecosystem: Environmental > Aquatic > Marine > Hydrothermal vents... | reverse complement strand
TAAGAAGCCTCTGTAAATACTTTCGCATACCCTGTTCGTCGTCAATTACTAAGATAACTCCTCTACTCATTATCTTCGCCTAAGTTTAAAGGTAAAATCACTGTTACTTGGGTCCCCTCTCCCGGTTTACTCCTTATCTTAATCTCTCCTCGGTGAGCTTTAACTATGCCATAACTTACTGAAAGCCCTAAGCCTGCGCCTTCACTTATCTCTTTAGTAGAGAAGAAAGGCTCAAATATCTTCTTTAAGTTATCCTCAGATATCCCCCTTCCTGTATCTGTAAATCTTATAGTCAAAAAATTCTTCTCCTGCTCTTTAATAATTTCATTAATAATCTCTATCTTCCCTTTTTCTTCTATACTCTGGATAGCATTAAGAAGAATATTAACAAATACCTGTTCAATCTGTACAGGGTCAACCCGGATTTTAACTGGCTTAATCTTCTTATCAATTTCAATCTCTTTCTTAAGTAAAGAGCCCTCCACAAACTTTAAAGAAAGTTCTATTAGTTCTTTAATATCTACTTCTTCAAACTGAGGAGTTTTTCTCCGGCCAAATTGAAGAAGGCTGTTAATTATCTGAGAACACCTCTTGGTATTTTCCTCAGCCTCTTTAAGAAGTTCTTCTATCTCCGAAAAGTCCAAAGAATCTCCCCTTGAACTTAATTTCTTAATAAGAAGCTGGATATTTCCCAAGACAACTCCTAAAGGGTTATTTAACTGGTGGGCTATCCCTGAAGATAAAACCCCTAAAGAAGTTATCTTTTCTGACTCTAAGAGTTTAGCTTGTTTTTCTTTCAACTCTTCAGTAATCTCTCTTACTCTTTCCTCTAATCTCCTATTCCAAGACTGGAGTTCTCCCCTGTATTTACTTAACTTTTCTACCATCAGGTTAAAGGAATCAGCCAACCTGCCTAATTCATCTGAAGAAGAAACCTTTGCTCTTACTGAAAAATCTGCCTGGGCTACTTTTTGGGAAAGAAGAGAAAGTTCTTTTAAAGGATTAAGAATCTTCTTCTTAAAGAATAAAAAAACTACTAAACAAAACATGCCAGTTATAACTATACTCATAGCAATAAGGGTATTCCTCCTTTGCGAGATTAAAGAATTTATCCTGTCTAAAGAAAGAGTTATCGAAATTACTCCTGAAGGGATTCTTTCTTCTCCTCGGCTAAGGTAGAGAGGGCTGATAAACTCTTTTAAATTACCTTTATCTACCTTTGAAACTAATGTCTTTTCTTTCTCCATCACTTCCTTGTAGTAGGGTTTTTCTTTTTCTATTAAAAACCCCACTCCCTTGTAAAACTTCCCGATATCAAAATATTTAAGTCTTTTAAGAATATCTTTATATCTTTAATGTCTTCTTCAGAAAGAAGATTAGCTATAAATCCTTTTAAGTAGGAGAAGTTTCTCTGAGCCTGGATTAAAAACTTTCTCAACATCCTGTTTAAATCCTTAGCTATGGAAGAGGCTTCTTTTATAAAGTAAGAACTTTTATCTATTCTTAAAGAATGTAAGAGTTGAACATTCTGAGAAGGAAAATTAACTTCAATCTGCATAATCCCTATTACTTGAGAGGAACTCCCTAGCAAAGGGAAAAAATGGATAACCTTCTCTTCATTTAAACCTTTCTTAAGAATAGATAAAGGTTTACTTTCTTTAAAGACTTTCTTTGCTATAACCCTGTATTCTTCTTCCAAAGATTTATAAGTTTCTCCATCCTGACTTGAAGAAATAATTATAAGTTCAGGAAGGATTACTCTTAACTTCTCTACCTGCTTATAACTCTTCTTAATGAGGCTGGCAGCTTCATTAAGTTCCTGGTAAGCTCTTAAATTATCTCCTACAATCTTATCTAAGTTTACCCCCAGGATTAAGGAGAACAACCTCCCTTTATCCAGAATCCTCTTTTCAATATCTCTGCTTTGAAGATTTATTAAGAAATAAAAACAAAAAGAAGTAATGATTACTCCCACTATTAGCCAGGATACCAAAGCTAAAGTTAATCTTTTCTTTAAACTAAACCCTAACTTCACAATACTCCTTATATACTTTAGCCATAAAACGGGCTAACCGATAACAGGAGAAAGGGTTTCTATTTTCTAAAAAACTTAACCCCGGACAATAACTACAATAAGAATAAAGTTCACAACTACTACATTGGCTAAACCCTCGATTAACTCTTTCTCTAAACCTTCTTAAGACTTCTGACTCTTCCCAGATTTTCTTAAAATCTTCCCTGAAGACGTTGCCTACTTCCCAAGGAAACTGAATACAGGGATAAACCCTTCCCTCTGCTGAGATTGCTCCAAAATTAAACCCGGCATCACACCTCCTCTTTTCAAAATCCTCTATCCTCTCAAACTCTTCCCAGTAAAATTCTCTTAATTTCTTAAAAGAGAGCCTATGTTTGAGAACGCTTTTTGAACCATCATCTTTAGGAGAAATTATAGGGTCAAGAAGATAATTGAGGCCTAACTTTTGAGAAAACTCTCTAATCTTAGGGTATTCCTCAAAATTTTCTTTCATCAAGGTAGTCTTTATGTGTACAGGTAAACCCTCTTCTTTTAAGGCTTTTATGGTTTGGAAAGTCTTTTGAAAAGAGCCCCGAACTCTGGTTATTTTTTCGTGGACTAAAGGAGATAGCCCGTAAAGACTTACTCCGATTTCACTAGGATAGATACTCTTAAGATGTTTAATTAAATCTTTATTAAGGAGGGTGCCATTAGTAATTATCTTTAAGTCAAAACCTAACCCCTTCAAAAAATAAAGAATCTCTAAGATATCTTTTATTACAAATACCTCTCCTCCAGTAAGAGTAAGAGTTAAAGTGCCTGCCTTTCTTAAACTGGAGGCTATCTTCTTTATCTGGACAAAACTTAACTCAGCTTTATCTTTAATATTGTAACAATGGATACAATTTAAGTTACAAACCCTGGTGAGCTCTAAGACAATGCTGAAAGGGGTATAATTTTTTTCAAGGTCTTCTTTAGTCTCCTGCCAGATATTTCTCATTCTTCTAAACTAATAAGTTCTTTATCTTTTAATACCTTCAAAAAATTTCCTACATCCTTATTAACTATGTTTTCACCTACCTCGTAGTCCTCTAAAATAAAATCTACAATCTCTTCAAACCGCTTAGGCTTAGCTAATGCCTCCCAGATAGATACTCCACTATCATAGATAATGTGGATTCTTCTCTTCTCAGGATGCACAGCTACTATCTTGTCTTCTATCTTCTGCCAGGCTACTTTAGGATTACGGGATATTTTAGCTTGAAATAAGTCGGGAGACATCCTCAAAATTACTTAAAACATTTACTCTAATACCTTTAAATCTTAAAGAGACTTCTCTTATAAACCTTATTACTCTTTTAACACATTCTTTATCTTTTGGGAAGAAAAAAGTATTACTTAAAAAATTAAGGAAGGTGCCCCAGAAATCCTCATTTTTTACACTCTTATCTCCATTTAGAAAGAATACCTTCTCTAAAAGGACACCCCTATTTCTTACTCCCTGGTATTCTCCGCCAAAAGGGGTAGAAAAAATATAAAATCTTCTCTTAAACCTCCTTAATATTACGAGCTCATCGCTCAATACTAAAAACCCTCTCACTCTTTTAGCAGTAGTGCTTTTGCCTGAGGAAGAGGGACCTACGAATAAATAACCCTTATTAGCTCTGGCTAAGCCTAAAGAATGAACCAGCACCCCCTCGTAAAATACTAAAATCAAAGAATAGAAAACCCTTAAAAAAGTATTAAAGACTGACTGATTACAATCGGCATATAAATTTAAAAACCTCTTCCTCCTATCAAACAAAGCCCTAAACTTCTCTCCCCGAAGGATAAAATCTCTTCCTTTTTTTTCTACAGAAATCTTATTTCCCGAAGAGAGTTTTTTCTCAGAGATAAATATATTTAAATCTTCTTGGGGATAATTCTTAACTAAGAAATTTCTGTAATCTTTTTTAATCAGGTCAATAAATTTTTCATTTCTACTTTCAATCCTTAAAATAATCTTTCCTATCTCTAAGCTAACTTCAGACATATTAACTTTACTAACCTCTTAAGAATATAGCCCAAAATTTTAACTGAACGGAAAAAGTAAAAAAATATATTGGGCTTCTCAGTTAAAGGGAAAAATTCTTCTTTTAATAAGAAAGTTTCTTTAAGAAAATTGAGCCTCCTCCTAAAACCTTTTAAAGAAAAGAGAAACAAAATCTCTCCAGAGATATTTTCTCTCCTCTCAGAAATCAGAAAATTAAGGCTCTTTCTTTCTAGAAAATTCAAAGAACTGTTTAAGATTTTTTCTTCTGAGGAGAGAGCTATCAACTTTTTTTCTTGTAAATATTTTACCACGAAATGTAAAGATTTCTTAAGATTAAAATCTTTGGCTCTTTCTTCTAAGATAGGCCAGCTAAATTCTTCCCCGGAGGCTTCAATAAGTTTTACTACATCCATAAACCAGATAAGTTTAGAAAAAGAATGCTCCTGAAGATGCTGACAACTACTTAAAATCAAATCATAAGTATCGAATATCCTCACCTTAGAAAATTCTTCTTTTAAGGGCCTACTCCTTTTCTGAACCTCTATATTGCGGATAGTAAATTCTGAAGGCCAAGAATCTATCCTCCAGAAGCCGGGCTTATCTAAATGAAGGTCAATATAGAAACTGTCTTTAAAGAAGAAAAAGGGGTAATCACAATAGTAGTTATAACCTGAATCTAAAAATACTTCTTTAAATCTATTTAGGTCTTCTTTAAATATTACTAAATCTACATCTACTAACGGCCTTATCCCTAAACTAGGATAAAGATATTTGGAAAAAAACCCTCCCCGATTAAGAAAACAGGTTAAATTCTTACTTTCAAAGAAATTAAAGAGTTCTTCTAATTCCTTATGAATAAGAAGATTTCTTCCTAAATTAGTAAGATAAAAATCTTCTAATTTTAACAAGACTTTAGAAGGAAAAATTTCTTTAAGATTTCTCTTCTTAATCTCAAAGAATACAAGTCCAGCCAGACCTTCAGAAAAAACTCTCTCCAAAAATAAATCCCAACAAAAACCCCTGGTCCTTTCTCTTAACTCTTTAACTAAACAATCTCTTCTCAGAATATCTAAAATAAAGGAAAATTCCCTCATCTGTTTTTATTCTTACTTAAAGCACTCACTTTAAGTTCTTTCCGGTATTTAGCTATTGTTCGGCGCGAAAGGTAAATACCATAATTTTCTTTTAAACTTTGAGAGACTTCTCGGTCGGTTTTAAATTCTTCTTTCTCTAAAAGACCTTTTAAGATAAAGATTCTTACTGTCTTTAAACTGGGAAAGAAAAATCTTAAAGGAAATTCTTCTCCCCAGGGAGCCTCTACTGTCTTATACTTTATAGCTCTGCTGACTCCACTTAGGGAGATATTTAAAAACTTAGCTGCCTCTTTCTGAGTGAGAGGAAGGAGTTTCTCTTTCTGGGAAGTCTCTAAAAAGGGCTTCTGCTTTTTAACTATAAAATTAACTATTTTAAAGAGGGTTGATTTTCTAAGGTTTATCAAGGTAAGTTTTTCAGTCAAAAAACCAATTCTTTTAAGTTCTTCTTTAGAGAATATTCCTTTCTCCTTTAGTCTCTTTAGTTTCGTATAATCTATATTATAAACCCCCCTAGCTAAGTCTAAACTAAAAAACTCAATAAAAAAATTCTCATTTATTTTGGAAATAGAAGCTATTCGGCTATAAGAGATGCCTTCTGTTTTTAAAAGACTCTGGTGGGGTTTTACGGTTAAAAAGACTTTATCTACCATCTCTATTACCTTTAAAATCTCTTCTTCCCTTAACCTGCACTTCTTAGCCAATTCCTTTAAAGGCAAATCAAACTCATTATAGAGAAAGTAGTTTTTAAAATTCTCCTTACCAATTTTTTTAGCTATCTTTACTGCCTGGGGATAATGGGAGAGTATAGATTCTACATCGGGAAAACTTTTACTTTCTAGCAAATAATCACAGAATTCAAAAAAGTCGGGTTTAATCTGGGTAGAGGGAAATTTTTTTCGGGTTATAACTTTCAGGGAAAAATCTTTAAAGGGGATAAAAAGCCTTCTAAATAAATCATCACCCTCTACCTCTCTTATCAACTGTAAAAATTCTTCTTCAGAAAGTTCCAAGAAATTAGATAATCTTATCTGAAGAAGAGGTTTAGTTCTCTGCTGGGGAGTTAAATCTAAATAGTTTTCCATTTTACTCTTTTAAATACCTTTAAGATTAAATACAAAAGAGAAAGGATAAAACTAAAACCTAACATCAGAAAGCCTAAATACTTATTAAGCCGGGTATTGAGAATAATGATTTTACCTCTGCGGATTATACCTACCACCTTTCCCAAGAATTCTTCTTTTTTAGAGATAAAATCGGGCTTGAAAAAGATATCAGCCTTAGTCTGGATAAAATCTTTGCCCTTCCTAAAGACTCGGTGGCAAAGAAAAACCCCATCTTTCTTAACCAAAACTACCTCTCCTAAAGATACCTCCCCAACTTCGGAAGGCTTTACTAAGACGGTATCTTTATCTCTTAAAAAGGGCCACATAGAATTTCCTCTCACTTTATATACCAAGAAGTTGTCTTTCTCTAGTTCCTCCATTTTTTCAAAATCTCCTTAACTATTTTCAGGTTATCTCTAAGAGACTTATTAGCTGGGTCTAACTTTAAAGCCCTCTGATAATAATTTAAAGCCTTAGAATAATCTTTTTTCATAAAGTAGATATTTCCCACATTCTGAAGGGCCGAAGAATTATCCTCATCTAAACTTAAAACCTTTTCAAAATAAATAAGGGCTTTATCTAAATTCTTCTCTTTCACATAACTAAAAGCCAGTTGATTAAGACAATCTAAATCTTGAGGATTAACTTCCAAACCCTGAAAATAATAACGCCGGGCTTGGTAGATTTTACCCTGTTTTTCTAAAACCAAACCTAAATTACAGTAAGGGTTAGAATCCTGAGTAGATAATCTTACAGCTTTTTCAAAATATTCCTTTGCTTCGGAGAGTTTGCCCTCTCTCAATTTTATTACTCCTAAATTATTATAAATTCCTGAAAACTCAGGATAAATCCTTAAAAGTTTTAAATACTCAGCCTCAGCAGAAAGGAAATCTCCCTTTTTAGCCAGAAGAGTGGCTAAATTATAACGGGCTTTAAAATAATGAGGGTTTATCTTAACTGCTTCCTGATAAAACTCTTGAGCCTTTTTTAAATCTTTTCTTCGTTCATAAATTCTCCCTAAGTTATTGTAAAGGCGGGAAGTCTTTCTAAACTTTAGATTATACCTTATAAAGTCTTCTTCTCTCTGCCACTGAACCTGATTGTAATAAACAGTAAGAAGGGAAAATATAAATATAACCGGCAAAAGCAGTTTTAAAAAAGCCCGGCCTAATTTTTCCTTAAGATAAGCTAAGACAAAAATAAGTAGACCTATTTGGGGAAAGTACAAGAAATGTTCACTGGCTAAATATTTATCATCTACCATTAAAGGAACAATTTGAGAAGTAGGCAAAACCCCTAAGATAAACCAGAAAACCCCCCAAGAATAAAGAAATTTTTTCTTATGGAAATAAAACCCTAAATATAGCAAGTAAAAGAATAAAAATACTCCTCCTAAAAATTCTAAAGCAAAAAAACTATCCTCTACTGAGATAAGCCTTTCAAAATGAAGCCCCACAGGGAACAACAACACTCTTATATAATTAAAAAAACTGGCAAAGAAAACCAGCACCCTCTCCCCCATCTTACAAAAAACACAAACTTCTTCAATCCCCCAAAGGGAAAAAATCTTAGATCTTAATAAAAGGTAGAAAAGGATTAAAAGAAAGAAAGAAATTAACTTGAGTAAAACCCTCTTAAAATTTCTCCCAGCAAGATAATCATAGAGGAAAAGTAAAAAAGGAAAAACTAAGGCCACCTCTTTAGAAAGAAGTCCCAAAGAAAAGAATAAAAGAGATACTAAATAACCCTTCTTAAGGTAGAAGATAAAAGAAAGAAGGAGGAAAAACACCAGCAAAAGATTAGGCCTATTAGAGATATAAGAGACTGTACTGGAATTTACAGGAATAACCCCATAAAAAAAGGCTACCCCCCAAGAAAGAAGATAATCTTTAAATAATTTAAAGATTAAAACAAATAATAGTAAAATATTTAAGAGGTGAAATATCAAATTAGTAAGATGAAATCCCCCAGGGTTATCTTTCCAGAGAAAATAATCCCAACTAAAAGAAAGAAGAACTAAGGGACGAAAATAATCAGACTGACCTTTTCTTATACCTTTACTCCCTAAACTGAAGAAAGGCGAACTAAAAAACTTAGGAAGGTATTTAAGGCTATGAATGTAATCGTTTTCTAAGATAGAAATCTTATCATCCCAGATAAATTCTCCCTTTAAAGAGTTAAAATAGACCAGAAAACAGGCAAAAATAAGCAGGATATTTAAGAAAATCTTATTCTTAAACATAGAATTACCCCTTAAATTATACTTTGCTGGAGAACAAAAGTAAAGGCTCAAAGTAACTCCTCTATAAAGAAAACTTAAGGCTTTACTTAGAGTGGGAAAGAAGATTTCTGAAGGGTTATATCTTGCTCAGTGTTTACCAGGGTAAAGTAAACTCTTACTTTCCTCTTAAGAAGCTTTCTTTAGAAGGGCTTTTTGGAATTTAAAAAAATTCAAAAATATGGTAAACTTTAAAGTGGGTTGTTATGAAAAAAAAAGGGTTTACTTTAGTAGAAATTCTGATAACTACCTTCTTGGGGGTAACTGCCTTAGGAGTAATCCTTAACAGCTTAATATCCACTGCTTATCTCTTAGATATATCTCAAGAAGAAGAAATTGCCAGTTATCATCTAACTAATCTTGCCGAAAGAATTCTGGCTACTCCTTTAGATTATGTAACTGACCGGTTTCCTCCTGGAGTAGAAGATGGACCTTCAGATAACCCCTATGCGGATATAGTGGGTGGCTACAGCCTAAATAACGAACACATTACTGTAACTTACCCTAACCCTGATGCTGAACCTTTAGAATTAAAAATAACTCTTAGCTGGCAGGACAGAAAGGGAAGGACTCACACCCGGTCTCTGTCTACTTTTAAAAGTAGGTGATTATGAATAAAAAAACTTTCACTCTTATAGAAGTAATCATAACTTTAGCCATCTCTATAATAATCATCTTAACTCTCTCTAACCTCTACTTTACTGGCTCAGAATTAGAACAGATAAGTAATATCAAGACTGAGTTGGAGACTACAGGAAGAATAGCCTTAGACATAATGACTAATGAACTTAAAAATACTACCCGAACTTCTTCTCAAAATCCTTCTCCTAATGTCACTATAACTTCAGGCCCTAACCAGAAACAACTGAGACTCTATCTTCCCGAAACAGACAGTGAAGGCAATGTAGTAGTAGACGAAGATGGTGAAATCATCTGGGATACTAATAATCCCATACATTATCAGTATATACCAGGCCAGAAAGAGCTGAGACGCTTAGAAGGAGGAGGACAAAGAATTATCTGTAGTAATGTAAGCGACGTAGATTTCAGTGATATAACCTTGGATAACTCTTTGTATATAAACGAAATAAAGATTACTCTAACTTTGAGCAAGAACACTCCTACTCAAAGGGAAGTATCAGTAACCTTAACTTCTTTAGTAAAACTTAGGAATTAACTATGAATATAAAAAAATCTAAAAATTCTCAAGTTCTTATATTAACCTACCTTTTTATATCGGTATTAATTGCAGTCTCAACCAGCCTTCTCTTTAAAGCGGTAAATAAAAGAAATACTACTTTGAGACAAAGGCAGATTAAAGAAACTTTCTATCTGGCTGAAGGAGCCATAGAATATGCTATAGATTCATTCCGAGAAGCAATTGCCAACTTCCAGATATCTCCGGACATTCAAAATTATGATGTAGAAGTTAGCTATCAAACTCTTAATAACTTCACTGTAGAAGTAAATATCCAACGTAAAGAAGACACCGACCGAATAGTTATAGAAAATGGAACTTATGTCTATATCCGTAATTATGAAATTATAGCTGAAGTTGCCCATCCCGAAAATAGCAGTATAAGTTTAACTCTTCATCAGATAATTGCCCGCAGATTAATCCCCGCCTTCCAACATGCAGTATTCTACAATAATGACTTAGAAATTCTTCCTGGCCCTAATATGACTCTTTCGGGAAGAATCCATTCTAACCGTGATATTTATATAGATTCCAATAATACCTTAACTGTGGACTCTTTTTATCTGCACTCAGCAGGAGATATATTCAACAGAAGAAAAGATCAAGACAGAGAATCTCCGGGAGATGTAAGAATCCGAGTAGATAAACCTGGCAGTCCTCAATACGAATATATGAACGGCTTAGATAGTGATGACCCTAACTGGACTCAGGAATCTCAAGACCGCTGGAGAGGGACAGTGCAGACTGCTGTCCACGGTGTAACTGAACTTACTACACCTTCAGTAGGCTCAATAGACTCTGACGGTTATTATGCTAACCAGGCAGATGTAGTTATAATAAATGACACTATATATAAAAATGGAGAAACTCTGGTTGAAGGTGTAGATTACCCAACAGGGGCTATAACCCACACTACTACTTTTTATAACAATCGAGAAGGAAAGTATGTAAAGATGACTGAGATTGATTTAAGAAAACTTGCTGGTTATGCTGAAGGAGACCCTGAAGGCTCACCCAGCTTTCCTAACAATCTCCCTTCTAATGGATTAATCTACGCTACCCGCACTGACTCCGGAAACTATCAACCTGGCATAAGACTTAAAAATGGAGAAAAAATTTATAGAGAAGGGGGGCTTACCACAGTAACTAACCAACCTTTATATATCCAAGGAGACTACAATACCCAAGACTCCCAACCTTCAGCGATAATTGCTGATGCTCTTAATATCCTTTCTAATAACTGGAATGATAGTAATAGCACCCAGAATCTCTCCCAAAGAACTGCCTCAGAAACTACGATTAATTGTGCTTTTATTGCCGGAATTGACGAAACTACTCCTGGGCATTATAATGGAGGTCTAGAAAATTATCCCCGGCTCCATGAGAAATGGTCCGGAGTAAATCTTAATATTTATGGCTCCTTTGTGGCTCTCTGGGAAAGCCAGGTTGCTCAAGGAGCCTGGCATTACGGCAACCCTCAATATCAAGCCCCTATCCGTAACTGGCATTATAACACTCTCTTTGATGATCCTGCTAACCTTCCTCCCTTTACTCCTTGGGCAGTAGAAGCACAAAGAATTGCCTGGTGGAAAGAGTAATTTCAAGTCTCATTCAGAAGAAAGAGAGGAACCCTTTATCTGCCAATCTTCAAGAATATACTCGGAATCAAAGAAAAGATAAATCTTATCGGAAGAAAACCAGCTGCTCTCTCCTCTCTTGTAAACCCATCTTTCGAGGTTGCCTTCAGGGATAACTACTACTGGGGGAGGATAATCTTTAAGAAATTCTTCTTTAGATAAACCTTTCTTTAACTCTCCTTTTTCAATAGCTTCTTTTATCTTTAAAAAATTCTCAGTCTCCTCTTTTAAAGTTTTTTCTTTAAGTTTATCGGATTTGCCCAATTCTATCAAGGGCTTAAGAGAGGATAAACTTACACAACCAGTAAAGGAAATTAGCAAAATCACTCCTAAAAATCTTAGCTTCATTCCACTTCTCCTAAAATAATTGTGATATCGTCGTGCTGAGGCATACCTCTATAAAAATTAAAGCACTCTTCTTTCAACTTGTCAACTAAACCTTGTAGGTCTAAATCGGGGTAGTTTAAGATAATTTCTTTTACTCTTTCTAAACCGAACTCCTCAGATTTCTTATTCTTAGCTTCAGTTAAACCATCAGTATAGAGAAGAAACCTGCCCTTAGGATTTAAAGGGAATTTTTCCTCCTCATATTCTAAGAACTCGCTAATCCCTAAAGGAGGCCCGGAGGAAAACTCAAGCTCTAAAACTTTTTTTTCTTGAGAATTATAATAGATTACTGGAGAATGCCCTGCTGAAGAACCTATGATTTTCTTTTCTTTTGTATCTAAAACTAAATAGAAAGCAGTAACGAACCTTCCTTCTAAGACTTTAGCCAACTCTTTATTTAACTTAGTTAAGACCCCAGAGGGAGAAGTCTTATCCTTAGCAAAAACTCTGAATAAAGATACTGTCTGGGCCATAATTAAGGAAGCAGGGACTCCTTTTCCAGAAACATCACCAATAAATATACCTAACTTCTCTTCATCCAACCTAATTAAATCGTAAAGGTCTCCAGCTACAAATTTGGCCGGTTTAAAGAAGGTAGCTATTTTAAGAGAAGGAATTTCTTCCAATTTGAGAGGAAGGAAACTCTCCTGAATCCTGCGGGCAATATCTAACTCCTTCTCCAACAACTCCCTTCTTCTTACTTCCTGAAGAATCCTAAAAAGAGTAATGCCGACATAGACAAACCCAATGATTACTAAAGGCAGAAAGAGATTAATCCAGAGTCCTGCCCCGACAAAAACTAAGGTATTTAATAAAAAATAAACTAAGCCTAAAGCCAGGTTATAGAGAAAGGAAGAAAGGGGTTTAAACCTTAAAGATATAATTAAGGACAATAAAAAAATAACTGTGTTAACCAAGAGATTAAAGGAAAACCCCCCAGGTACTATGAACTTTTTATTCAAGATGCTATTAAATACACTGGCTTGAAGCCCCACCATAGGGTAAAGGTTTTCTAAAGGAGTAGGAGAAAAATCAGATGTGCCGGTAGCAGTAAGGCCAATAAAACAGACT
>Ga0164318_10004989_pt1 | contig 12817 bp, 16 predicted proteins | sample GuaBasSedimGuay9_FD_113734 | JGI IMG/M metagenome (GOLD analysis project Ga0164318, IMG submission 113734) | Subseafloor sediment microbial communities from Guaymas Basin, Gulf of California, Mexico - Guay9, Core 4571-4, 0-3 cm | ecosystem: Environmental > Aquatic > Marine > Hydrothermal vents... | reverse complement strand
TGAGCATAAAGTTGTTGCTGACCTTGTAACTGATGCATTTGATCAATATGGTCAAATTCCTGCACAGAAAAAGAAAGCAGATGCTGCATTAGCAAAAGGTGATATTGAAAAAGCTATCCTTTTTGAAAATATGATTTGGCAACTAATGGTTAAAACTGCTGATGTTGGTATTAGAGCTAAAGATGCTCTTGTTCGTCTAATCGCTACTAAACAATCTCCTGCAGCACAAGCTGGTGAGAGAGCATTTGGTGAAGGTGGTTGTGGTGGTTGTCACGTTATTGGTAAAGTTTCATCTGGTCCAGACTTAACAGGTGTGCTTCAAAGACATGAAAACGCTGACAAATGGGTAAAAGACTTTATTATGGATCCTCATAGTAAATACAAAGATCCTTATGTGAAAGGTATGATTGATTACTTTAATCTTAAAATGCCTAACCAACATATGAGCGAAAAAGAGACAACAGACATTATCGAATACCTTAAATGGGTTGATGAAAATGCAAACTTATTCTAGAAATAGATAGTTCTCACAAATATGGGAAAAAGAGTTTAACTCTTTTTCCCTATTTTTCTTGTATAATACCTTCATCTTGATGTATATCATCATAAACAACACCCTAAACAGAGTATAATAACTAAAGTAAATAAGAAAGATAATTAATTTTAATTTGAAGATTCATTCAGTCTTGAATTTAAAATTTTCTATAAGGATAAAAAATGCACCCAAGTTTACTAAAGGCAAGAATATTTGCAGCAATTGCTTTAATCATTCTAACGCTCTCTTTTACATTTCCAATGATTGCATTTCATGGAACGCTCAACAAAGTTGAATCAGGAAAAGTTGATGAGATATCACCTATTGCAGCAAAAGTTTGGAATATATACAATGAAGGTAGATATAAAAGTATCGCTACACCTAAGGAAGCTCACAACAATCTAATGAGTATGATTGAAAATGAAGCAGAAACTGGACCCGCATCTCTTCCTATATGGGCTGTTTCACTAGAAGCTCCCAATTATCCTAAAGAAGCTTTTCCAGAAGGTATCCCTGTATATTTTCACTTTGATGGATATAGTGGTGAGGTGCATGAGATGAATACTATTAACCATTATGTTGGAATGGACCCTATGTGGGTTGGTGGACACTTCGAAAGAGCTATAGGTATCTATGCTCTACTAGCCCTTTCACTAGGTATAATATTATTTATGGCTTATAATAAAAAGATTTTTAGCTATATAATGCTTGTTCCTGCTGCTCTTCCACTTATTTTTATAGCTGATTACTCATATTGGCTCTATTGGTTCGGGCATAACCTTCATGATTGGGGAGCATTTAAAATAAAACCTTTTATGCCTACTGTTTTTGGAGATGGGAAAATTGCACAATTTACTACACACTCGTACCCAACAATAGGGTTTTATATGATTGTTGCTATTAGCTTGTTTAGTATTCTTGCATTTTTTGCAAAACAAAAAGCACTCAAAGAGATGCAAGAGTAACCAAAAAGGTCTGATGTTGAAGTTTTTTCTCTCTGTTTTTTTTCTTCTTAGCTCCTTAGGTGCAAATATATTGCAAGATGCAATAGATAAAGCACCTAGTGGCTCTATACTAAAACTGCCTGCTGGTACATATAAGGGTAGTATTACTATCAATAAACCAATCAGTATTATAGGCAAAGATACGAATGTAATCATTGATGGAGAAAACTCGGGAACTATTATCACTATAAAAAGTTCTTTTGTTACACTCAAAAATTTAAAAATAATTAATAGCGGTGATAGACATGAAAACCTTGACGCTGCTATTAAAATCTCTGATGCATCACAGTGTGAAATAAGCAATTGTATAATCAAAGATGCTCTATTTGGCATAGATATGCAGATGGTAAACAACTCAATAATTTCAAATAATTTCATCACATCCAAACCTTTAGATCTTGGACTTCGTGGTGATGGATTGAGACTTTGGTACTCAAATGATAATATAATCAAAAAAAATTCTCTTATCAAATCGAGAGATATGGTAGTATGGTATTCTCATGGCAACGAAATAATTGATAACTATGGTAAGCACAATAGATACTCTTTACATTTTATGTATGCAGGTAAAAACCTTATCAAAAACAACACTTATGAACTTAACTCAGTTGGTATCTTTTTTATGTACTCTCAAGACTCTATCGCTATTGGTAATACCATAAAAAGTTCTCTAGGTGCTACAGGTATGGGGATTGGGCTTAAAGATGTTTCCAATTTTACACTCAAAGACAATACGATAATTTACTGTGCACAAGGTTTATATATAGACAGGTCACCATTTGAGCCAGATACAAATGACTGGATTACAAACAATAAGATTTTATATAACTCAGAGGCTATCCATTTTCACTCACTGAGTGAGAATAATATTATAAAAGATAATATAATTATGGGAAACATAGAAGATGTTGTGAATGACAGTAGAGGTAGTAAAACGAATGAAAATTTAATCCTTCATAACTACTGGGATAATTATGAAGGATTTGATAAAAATGGTGACAATATTGGTGATACTCCACATAAAGTTTACCAATATGCAGATCAATTATGGGTTTATAATCCTGATGTAAAATTTTTCTACGGAAGCCCAGTAATATCACTACTGAATTTTTTAGCAAAATTAGCACCATTTACAAAACCAATATTTTTATTTGAAGATCAAGAACCTAAAGTTAGAATAGAAGGATGATTTATGGCAAAAATAGAAACAGATAGACGAGATTTTCTAAAATACTCTACACTTGGTATATTAGGTGCTGTTCTTGGCGGAGGGATTGTGTTTAGTCCATATGCCTTAAAAGCAGAAAATAGGCTCAGACCTCCTGGTGCGATTGCTGAAAAAGATTTTTTAGCTCTTTGTATCAAATGTGGTCAATGTTTACAGGTCTGCCCTTATCATGCAATTGAATTAGCTGATATTGCTACTGGGCATGGTGAAGGAACTCCATACATTGATGCTAATGTACGTGCATGTTATGCATGTAATGCTGTTCCGTGTGTTCTGGCGTGTCCAAGTGGGGCATTGGATCATAGTTGTGAGAAAGCAGAAGATATTGAAATGGGAATAGCTGTACTGGAATTTCCAGATACATGTTTAGCTATCAGTAACAGTGTTGTACCTAAAGGTTATAACGATAAAATGCATAAATTCACTTCATCTGTCACGAATGTAACTAATTTAGAGCTTGAACTATTAGAAAAATTTGATAAATATGAGGGAGAACAGTGTACTCTTTGTGCAGATATGTGCCCTATTCCAAATCCTTTAAGTGCTATAGCGATGGTACCAGATTCTAAAGGTGGAAACAGACCAGAGATATATGATGGGTGTATAGGTTGTGGAGCGTGTCAAGAAGTTTGTCCAACTAATAAGCCCTCAATAGTTGTTAAGCCAAGAGCTAAATATGAAGATATATATCAAAGTTAAGGAAAAATAATGAAATTAACGCATATAAGTAAAAAGAGTGCTCTCTTGCTCGGAACCTCTTTATTATTACTTCTTGGAAGTTTTTCTGGATGTAGTGAAAAGGGTGAAGAGGATAAGAGCACTATAAAAAAGAGTGCCTCAACTACTGCTCCTGTAATTGAAGTCATTGAGAACAAAAATGCACAAGAGATCAAAGTAAAAGAGAAAGAAAAAACTGCAATACAGGTTAAAGATGGTAAAGCATACTATTATGACTACAATATTAAAAGTGAATATGACCAAAATGCCCAACCTGCTAATAGTGATGCATCTGTTAGAATTAAGCCCAGAACTACTATCGATGCAAATATGAATATTAGAAGTCCCTATGAGGATGTACAGATATCTTTACTAACGCAGAAACTCTCTAAAAACTTTAGAATAAAATGTTCTGCGTGTCATGATGATTATGCCAATGGTATTATTGGTCCATCTCTACTAACAAGAGACGCAGACTTTATATATAAAAAAATTTCAGAATTTAAAGATGGTACAAAATCAAATCCTCTTATGACTGACCTCATTAATATGATGAGTGATGAAGAGATTAGAGAGATTGCAAATGAGATATATGAATTCAACAAAACAATAAAAGAGATGAGGAATAAATAATGAAAAATATAATCGTAGGATTTTTTACACTGTTAGTACTTGGGCTAATGGCTTGGACAGCTTCAAATGGCGGTGCGTACAATGGTGGTGAACATGGTAAAGTTATCGAAGACATTGGTAACAGAACTGCACAAAGCACGGCAGAGAGTGAGCCTAAAGACAAAAGTGATAGAGAAAAAGAGAGCGAAGCACTAAGTGCATTAAGAGAGAAAGCCGGAAATGTTGGTGCATTTAAAGTTTCTGATGAGTATAAGAGTAAATGTGCCTCTTGCCATGGTGTTAATGGTTCAGGTATGCAAAATGGTAAAAAACTTATGGGACCAAAACTATTTGGCCAAAGCAGTGAAGAGATTTATAAAAAACTAGATGATTTTAAAGCTGGTAGAGTAGAAAATATGATTATGAAAGGTCTTTTAATTCATCTTTCTAAAGAGGATTTGAAAAGATTTTCTGATGAAATTGGAGAGTTCCCTGCAAAAAAAGCAGCACTCAAGTAAGTAAAATATAAATATAGGGAGATACTAGATGGATAAGTATAATAATAGAGAAACAATTAAAAAATCAACCTTTCTATCTACTTTTTTCGATAAGACAAGAGAGGGAAAAACAAAATTTAGTTATAGAATGAAAAGATGGATTTTAGTTATCTCTATTCACTTGCTATTTTTTCTCTCTTTTTTTATTGATTTACAAGTTTTAGAAGGAACACTTAACGGATCTAGATTTTTAGGGTTTCATATGATTGATCCTTTTACAACATTAGAGATGTTCTTGGCCACATACCATCTCCACATTAATATAATCATTGGTGTAAGTACAATAGTAATTTTTTATCTTCTTGTAGGTGGAAAAAGCTACTGTTCATGGGTCTGCCCATATGGAATATTAAGTGAGATTGGTGAAAAGTGGCATAATACTCTAGTGAATAAAAAGATTATTAAAGATAGAAAATTTGACCAAAGAATCAGATATATATTTTGGGCAATATTTTTAATCCTCTCTTTTACAAGTGGTTATTTAGTTTTTGAAACCTTCAATGTTGTAGGTATTTTAAGTCGATTTATCGCTTATGGTTGGAGCTTAGCTCTTGTGTGGGTATTAGCTGTGTTAGCCTTTGAAGTTTTCTTTTCTCGTCGTGCTTGGTGTACTTATATCTGCCCTATTGGCACAACTTACGGTATGATTGGTAAAATTTCTGCTCTTAGAATAGAGTGGAATGACAATTGTGATAGCTGTATGGTTTGTCATGATGTTTGTTTTGTACCTCAAGTACTAGAGATAACAAAAGCAAAATACAAAAAACAGATTGATGAAAAAGGGATTACAAACCAGTATCTAACAGGCGCGGATTGTACTTTATGTGGAAGATGTGTAGATGTATGTCACGAAGATGCTCTTAAATTCGATTTTAGATTAAAAAGTTTGGTGTAAATATGATAAAAGTCTCAAATCTAACTAAAAAGTTTGGCTCGCACATATCCCTTGATAATGTAAATTGCGAATTTAATAAAAATGAATCAATCGCGCTAATGGGTGCAAACGGTGCAGGAAAAACAACTCTTATACGCTCAATTCTTGGGTATTACCATCCAAACAGTGGCGAAGTACTGATTAATGGGATGGACCCTATTAAAGAGCGTGTGAAGGTTTTAGAAAATATTAGCTTTGTCCCCCAACTTCCACCTCCGATTAAACTAAGTATTGATGAATTGATGCAGTATATCAGTGTTGGAGCTAAAGTTGATAGAGATTTAATCATGCACTATGCAAATGAGATGAAACTTGATGTTACTGCGAACCTAAACAAGTCATTTTTCAAGTTAAGTGGGGGGATGAAGCAAAAATTACTTATCGCTATATCATTAGCAAAAAAGAGTGATATCATCATCTATGATGAGCCTACGGCAAATCTTGACCCTAAAGCAAGGGATGATTTTTACAGGCTTCTCAAGCAAAATGAAGATGAAAAAGTACTTCTCTTTGTTACGCATCGTTTAGAAGAAGTAAAAGATTTGGTAAATAGACAGATATATATGGACTTAGGGAAAATAGTTTCTGATGATAAAGTTTAAAAATCTTTTTTTTATCCTTATTTTATCACTATTAGTTATACTAAGTGCTTGTGATTCTTCTGTCGAAGAAACTACAAAGGTTTGCCCACAGTGTCATATGCCACTGCCAAAATCAAATATTAATACATCTTTTATCAAAGGTAATTCCGCTATAGAGTACTTTGATGACATAGGATGTATGATTTTATGGATGAAAGAGAATAATATTGACTTAAAAAGTGTTGATGTAGAAGTTTTTTCAAATGATACAAAAAAATATATTGATGCAACAAAAGCATTTTATAGATTTGATGAACAAACACCAATGAGATATGGTTTTGCAGCATATGAAAAAAATCAAAAGAGTACAATCTCATTTGATGAAGTAATGATAAAGATGTTACGAGGTGAACATATGGCAAACCCAAAAATTAGAAAACAGATATTAGGATATTAGGTGATAAAAAAATGAAAAACTTGTCTTTAATTGCATATTTAGATTTAAAAGAGTCTTTAAGAGCTAAATGGTTTGTTGTATACTCTCTTGTATTTGGTGGACTTATAGCACTATTTTTTATTGCTGGTGTTACAGAGTCTCAAGTTATGGGTTTTAGTGGTCTTAGTCGTCTTTTACTTATGTATATACAGATTACTATTGTTATTTTGCCTATATTTATTCTCATCACTACAGTTAGATCTATTTCGGGAGATAGAGACTCTCACGTATTAGAGTATATGCTCTCTTTTCCCATCTCACTTAAGCAATATTACTGGGGTAAAATTATCGGTCGTTTTATCACTGTATATCTTCCAGTTCTTTTTGCCATGATTATTGCTATAATTTATGGCGCTATTAAAGGTGCTTCAATTCCTTGGGATATATTCTTTTTATATACAGGTCTTCTTTTTGCTATGAGTGCTGCATTTTTAGGTATAGCTTTTTTTATCTCTTCATTTGTTAAGTCATCTGAGGTTGCTCTTGGAATTGCATTTTTTATATGGATATTTTTACTGGCATTTATTGATATTGCACTCATCTCACTGATGATGCAACAGCGTTTTAGTGAAGAACTTATCATACTTATAGCCATGGTTAACCCTATGGAAATTTTTAGAGTAGCTGCTATCTCACTCTTTGATCCGGAACTGACAGTTATGGGTCCCGTTGCGTTTTATATACTTGATTCTATGAGTCAAACGGTATTTGTATTAGTATCTATTTGTTATCCTCTTGTGCTTGGTTTGTTCTTTGCATTTTTTGGTTATAAAATATTTGAGAAAAAGGATTTAGTATGATAAAAATAATTTTAGGGATGTTTCTAGCATCTAGTTTACTCTTCTCTTTTGAGATGGATTTTGACAAAAACACTCAATGTTTAGTAAGACATATAAAAGTATATGAAAACCCTGCATGGGTTGCAAAAATAGAGCTCAACAATGGTAAAAAAGTATTTTTTTCATCACCAAAATCTATGTTTGAGTTTTATTTTAGACCTGGAAAATGGTTTGATGTTGGTGTTAAAAATGAAAAAGATTTTAAAGATATCCTTGTTACAGATTTTAAAACACTAAAACCTGTAAAAGCAAAAGGTGCCTTTTATATTTATGGAAGTAATGTAATTGGCCCGGCAGGTGATGATTTAATTGCCTTTGATTCATATGCCGCTGCAGAAGATTTTTCAAAGAAGCATAATGGAAAAAGAATTTTAGGGTTTCGTGATGTTAGTGATGCTCTAATTAGACTAATTAACGGGAGAATATAGATGAAACCTACACCACTTGATATTGAAATAGAACTGGACCCAAAGAGATATATAGTTAGTGAAACAGATGCCAAAGGCAAGATTACATACTGCAATGATTATTTTATGGAAGTATCAGGCTACAGTGAAGAAGAACTCATAGGAAAACCCCATAATATTGTTCGTCACCCTGACATGCCTAAAGTTGTTTTCAAGCTTTTATGGGAAACTATCTCTGCTGGTAAAAACATAAATGCACTTGTAAAAAACTTAGCAAAAGATGGAAGATATTACTGGATTTTTACTGAGTTTGAAATCAGGAAAGATACTGACACTGGTGAGATTATTGGCTACCATGCTGCAAGAAAGAGTATATCAAAACATGTCATCGAAATTATTGCAGATTTATATGCTGAGCTTCTTCAGATTGAAAAAGATGACTCTATTGAAGCTGCTCAAGAGTATCTTGTAAACTTTTTAAAAGATAAAGGTGATGACATGGAATTCGCCAATATTATGGAAGAAATTCATAGATTTTACTAAAATATCTTAATACTAGGAGCTGAAAAATGAAGTTTTATTTACTACTTTTCATTTTCATCTCTTCTCTTCAAGCAAGCCCTCTTCAAGATGCCATCGACACTGCAAAGCCCTACTCTACTCTAAAACTATCAGCTGGAATATATAAAGGTAATATCACTATAAATAAACCTCTCTCAATTATTGCAATGGAGAAGGGAGTAGTAATTCAGGGAAATGGTGATGGCAGCGTTATAACAATCACTAGTTCTCACGTAAATATTAAAAACATTACTATCAGGGGTAGTGGCAGCAGAATGGATAGAATCGATTCAGGTATCTCTATAAAAAAGGCTAAAGAGTGTGAAATAAACAGTTGTAAAATTATAGATTGCCTCTATGGTATTGATATGGACATGCTAAGTAACTCTATCATAGCAAATAATTACATAACTTCTAAAAATTTTGATCTTCCTCTAAGAGGTAATGCTCTCAAAATGTACTATTCAAATAATAATCTCATAAAAAATAATATGATTGAAAATGTAAGAGATGTAACACTCAATTATTCCAACAATAATATTTTTAAAGCTAATACATTTAGAAACAATCGATTTGCAACACATATAAGCCTTAGCCATAATAACACCTTTAATAAGAACACCTATCTCTATAATTCTGTCTCGATAATGGTAATGGGTGCAAAAGATATGAAAGTCCTCAATAATACCATTAAAAGTTCCAAGGGAGCAGCAGGTATAGGTGTAGTGATTACTGGTGTTTCAAACTTTGTATTTGAACATAATATTTTAAAGTTTAATGCAAAAGCAATATATATTGATGGACAAGAGAAGGCTAAAGGCATGAAAAGGTATATCAATCATAATGAGATCTCTTATAATGGAGAGGCTCTGCACTTTCACGCTAGTATAAAAGACAATACTATCACTCACAACAAAATATTTGGAAATATTGATGATGTTGTTAAAGATGTCGAAGGTAACTTTGCTCCTTCAAATATTGTAGAGTATAACTACTGGGACAGATATGCAGGATTTGACAGAGACAGAGATAATATTGGCGACAATTCGCATCAAATCTATCAATATGCAGACCAGTTATGGCACTACAATAACAAAGTAAAATTTTTCTATGGAAGTCCTATCATGTCACTGATGAATTTTTTATCAAATTTAGCTCCATTTGTAGAACCAAACTTAATTATGGAAGATGCAAAACCTATTTTTATTTCCCAATAATTAGAACTCTTCTTATGACTTCATCATAATCAACTATCTCTTCCCCATTTTTTATACTATCTTTGGTTTTATGTGCTGAAAATCCATAAGCCATAGGTGTAATGTTTTGAGTATCATAAAATGCAGTTCTTGCGTTTATCCACTCTCCTGTATCTACATCAGTAATCCATATAATTGCTCTATCTTTCCATGCAATATTTTCCTCTTTAAACCAAAGAGCCATGCAACCTATATCATCAAACATATATGTTTTACCAGTTTGTGGATCTCTCAATTGAGTAGTATTATGCCTATCGCTAACAACCATCACGCATCTAGCACACATATCTCTGTCCCAATGAACTTCTGCTACATCAGTTTTGGACTTCTCTTCACACGCTAAAAATCCAAAGGCCATAAGACCAATAATCAATAATTTAATATACTTCAAAAAAAATCCTTAATTTTGTTTATCTAATAACATCATCTGCTTCAAGAGTTGCTACTTTCCATGATGGGATTATAGTTGCCGCAATATAGATGGGTACACTCAAGAAAAAGACTAAAAATAGTGTTTGAAAATCTAATATAAATGATATTTCAAAAGTTGGTTTCAAATCACTGTATCCTATAAAAATATCTCTTAATAGTGGTGCATTCAAGATATATACATAGCTCAGTGCTAGAATAACACCTAAGATATAGGCAAAAAGTGATAATATCAAGCTCTCATAAAACTTTTCTTTAAGAACATCTTCTACTCTCCAACCAATTGCTTTAAGTATTCCTACTTCTCTTTTTTGCTCACTACTCAGCCCGCTCATTTTATCATAAATAATTATAAAAAATGTAAAAATAGCAATCACAAACAGTGCTAAGAATATTCCACTCTTATAGTTAAAAATATTCTCATAACTAAGTTTCATATCATCGTTAGTAATGACTCTTGTGTTTGGGAACATCTGCTCTATTTTCAATGCAACTGTTCCTATCTCCTCTACATTTGCAACTTTTACAACAATATCAGTAGCCTTTGACTCTTCAATCCCAAATATCTCTCTTAAAGTATCTTTGGACATGACAATCATGTCATTTGACTCTAACTCTGTGTCAGAGTCAAACTGACCTAATATTTCTACTTTTTTTATCTTTCCATCTGGTTTGATAAAGTTAAAGTACTCTTTATAGTAACTACTATTCAAAATATCCCTAACACCTGAGCCAATGTACATACCAGAGCTATTAAAATCACCTTTTTTGACAACACCTTCAAGGGTATCACTATACTGCTCCTCAAATTCATCAATACCCACTAACGTGAAATTTACGCCTGCATTAGCAAAGTAGTAGTAACCCCAAACCCTTGCATTTACACTATTAATTCCAGGAATATCTAAAAGTTTATCTGTAGAACTTACATCAATCTCAGCTACTCTTGAAGCTTTGGTATTTTGAACTATTATCTGAGGAAGTGCATCAACCGTTGTATTTAGCTCATATTTTATCGAGTTAGTTATAAAAAATATAGAGGTTAAAAGAGCTGTAAGAAAAGTAAATACTATAGCTATAAAAAGAGACTTATGCCCCTGCCTAATTATAGAACCAAGGGCATACTCTATAAGATATATATTAATTTTACTCTTCATTAATTCTTACTCGCTAATTTTGAATTTGCGATTGCATATGTAGCACTATCATACTCTCTTAAACATCCATCAAGATTATATATGTCTGATACCATACTAAGACTCCTATGCCTAATATAAGAGCTATTGGATGAAAAAGCCAAGTCAGGCAGACCAGTTAAGCCAACAAAAAGAATTTTTTTCTCTTTTGCATCTGCACTCATTGATTTTGAACTGTTTAAATACACTAGTTGCGTAATCAAAATAAGAGCAAGCAATGAAAAAAGGTATAGGGTAATTTTGCTTTTTTTATTCATCTAATTTATATACTATATCTTTTGTAATATCTTTAAATCTTATGACTTTTTTACCACGATGATCCATATAGAATGATTTAGCATCAACTTCATTTTTAAAACCTATAAGTTCATGCCCCATAGGACCGTAGGTATCACTACCAATTACATAAAATGCTTTACTGGCATCTATAGTTTCTTGTGTGTACCAGTCAAGTATTAGCATCTCTGTAATACCCTCTTTATTATCAAAGTAGTATTTGAACATATCTTTTGCACCATCAAAAGAGTAATGTTTTTCACCGTAAAAAATTTGTGTTACCCATTTTGGATATTTATAAACAAACATTCCACAAACAGGACATTTTTCATTTTTTTCAACTATTATATCTCTTAATTGTTTCTCTATAGTAGAGTCTCTTTTTGTATCCCAAAGGTACAATGAAACCGCCTCAAAGTATTTTTTATTCAGAGGCGCACAGAGTTTTTCCAAAAGAATTTTTTTTTGCATTGATTCATATGATTTATAAACGGTAGGATCTATTCTTTGACATTTTTTTAAGTAAACTTTTTCACCCATTGGATATATCTTTTTTTCTTTAATTGCATTAGAAATTTTTGGGTATGCGTATGAGTTTGTAACTAAAAACAGAGATGTAAGGAGAAGTATAGAAAATTTATTTAGAAGCATTTACCCACCTTTATTTTGAATGAATAAATATTATCTAAAAAGAGTTAAATTATAGTTAAGAAATTCTCAAAAGCATTAATCTTCTGACAAAGAGTACTAAAAGTGCAACTGCTAAGATTTTAAAGTCTATCTCACTTGCTACATGAACATTATGAAATGTATCACTTTGAGTAGCTTCAACACCCATTGACTGCATTGCAAGAATTTTAGGAGCATACACTCCACTAAACATTAAAGATGAAAAAACGACAGTTACAGATGCACCAAAAGCGATAGCATCACGTTGTCCCATTTTATACATAACCGTTTCATAAAAAACTACAAACAGAGCTACAAAATAGAGCCAGTAAGAGAATCTATGAAATATCTCAGCCATTATCTTTCCAGCATTATGGTTATCTAATAATATCTCAAATAAAATTTTATCTGTATGGAAAATAACTGGTGCAACTAATGCACCTAAGACAAAGACTCCTCCAAAAGAAGCGGCTAGAATAAATAAATAACTAAAATCTGCATATATGTTTCTTTTCACTCT
>Ga0164318_10004988_pt1 | contig 12817 bp, 10 predicted proteins | sample GuaBasSedimGuay9_FD_113734 | JGI IMG/M metagenome (GOLD analysis project Ga0164318, IMG submission 113734) | Subseafloor sediment microbial communities from Guaymas Basin, Gulf of California, Mexico - Guay9, Core 4571-4, 0-3 cm | ecosystem: Environmental > Aquatic > Marine > Hydrothermal vents... | reverse complement strand
GTGGTGCTGGGAACGGTGCCGCTCAAGGGCCAGGTGCTCAACACCATCGCCTCCCACTGGTTCGAGCAGACCAGGGACATCGTCGCCAACCACGTCCTGGCCGTGCCCGACCCGGCGGCCATGCTGGTGCGCAAGCTGCAACCCCTGCCGGTGGAGGTGGTGGTGCGGCGCTACATCACCGGATCGTTGTGGCGGGCCTACCAGCAGGGGGAGCGCGACATCTACGGCCTCGACCTGCCCGCGGGGCTGCGCGCCGACCAGCGCCTTGCAGAACCCATCGTCACCCCCACCACCAAGGCCGAGGAAGGCGAGCACGACGCCCCGCTCAGTCCCGCCGAGGTAATCTCCCGGGGGCTGGTGCCGGATTCGTTGTGGCGGCAGGTGGTGAAGACGGCGCTGGAGCTGTTCGCCCGCGGCGAGGAACTGGCCGCCCGGCAGGGGCTCATCCTGGTGGACACCAAGTACGAGTTCGGCCTGGACGGCGACCGGTTGCTGGTGATGGACGAGATCCACACCCCGGATTCCTCGCGCTACTGGGAGGCCGACAGCTACCAGGAGCTGTTCGCCGGCGGACGGCCCCAGCGCATGCTGGACAAGGAAAACATCCGCCAGTGGCTCATCGAGCGCGGCTTCTCCGGCGCCGGCACGCCCCCGGCGCTCAGCGACGAGGTGCGGGTGGATCTGGCGCTCACCTATGCCCGCCTGCAGCAGCGCCTGACCGGCTCCGAGCCGGTGATAGATCCCCGCCCGGCCGCCGAGCGCCTGCAGGCCAACCTGAAACAGCACGGCCTGCTGTGAGGTGCCGGTCATGAACTGCCTGCCGTTGATGGTCTTGATGCTGCTCGCAGCCGGCGCCCCGGAAACAATTGCCGCGCCGGCCGCGCAGGCGAAGCTGTCCGTAGCTGCGAGCTTGCCGAGCAGCGGAGGGCAGCGAGGCGTTAAGCAGGCCGGCGCCCCGGAAACAATTGCCGCGCCGGCCGCGCCGGCAGGAGCCGCGTGGTTGGCGGCTCGGGGCCGCACTCCCGTGCTCACTTCGCTCCGCGCGGGAGCACACCCCCTCGCCGCCCGCGTCATGGGCAATGAGGGAGGAAAGCAGGCCAGCGCCCCGGACACCGGTGTACCGCCGGCGAAGCTGACCCACGAGGATCTCTACTTCCAGCAGACCGAGTTGGCCCGAAACTTCCTGGCCGCCCTGGCCGACGGCGACATCGATGAGTTGCTCGAGCTGGGCGCCGATCCCTTCAGCTTCGACGGCCGCGAGGTGGCCGGGCGCAAGCTTCTGCGCCGGGCCTGGCAGCGCCTGGCTCGCAGGAAGTCGGCGCTGCTGCGCCGCCTGCCGGAGGCCCGGGTGGAAACCATGCTCTTTGCCGACGCCATCGAGCGCTTCGGCCCGCCCCCGGCCAAGTTCCGCAAGCTGGGCCTGCGGCGCTGCCACTTCGCCGCCGTGCGCCTGACCGGGCACCGGGGTTTCCTGTTGATCATGAAAAAAGACGCCCGGGGCCAGTGGCGGGTGGTGGCGGTGGCGGAGTGAAGACTAGCCGGAGGGAGGCAGGGTACAGGCGTCGTCCACGTGCTGGCCGGCGCTTTCCAGGCTGAAGGTGGGGGTGAGATCCTCCCACTCGATGGCTCCGGTAGCATTCATCGCACCGCGCAGCAGCTTGTAGGGACGCCCCACGGCCAGGTCGGAGATGGTGAACTCCACCTGCTCGCCGTCGGCGACCTTCCTCTCCAGCCAGGGATAGCGGACGTTCTCCACGGTGTCGATGACGGTGTAGTAGAAGGTGCCGGCCCCCGGCGTATCGACGCAGCCGGCGGATCCGGCCGGGTGCAGGTAGGCGTCGAGGATGATGGTCTGGCTGTCGCCGGGCAAGTCGTAGGGATCGCTGGTGCCGGTAAACAGCTCGATGGTGCCACTGTCGGGAGCGCGCCAGTAGATGGCGGTGGAGAAAACTCCCTGCAGGCAGTCGCCGACCAGCAGCGACAGGGTCAGCTCGTCGGTGTTGCTGTCGAAGGAAAGCCACTGGCCGCTGCCCCCCAGCGAGGCCGGCTCCCCTCCCTGGCAGGTCAGGTACAGGCCCAGGTAGAAGTTCTGCCCTTCCCGGCCCAGGTCGAAGGTCATCTCGCTCAGCTCCTGCTTCATCTGCACGTAGCGGCTGTAGGCATCGATGTCGTTATCGTCCACCACCACGCCCAGCGAGCCCAGCGGCAAGCGCACCTCCAGGTTGCCCGCGTCGCCCACGTCGGCGGGAAAGCAGCCCGGGGCGGCCGCGAGCAGTACCAGCGCCAGCATCACTACCAGATATCTTCTCATGGCAACCTCCCGGCAAGCCTCAACGATGCAGCACGATGTGCAGGGTGACCGGCAGGGAGTCGACTCCCGAAAGCAGGTCCGGGTTGGTCCAGCCGCCCGCCAGTCCGTCGTTCTGGATGTCCACCCCACCATCGCCGAAAAAGCCCGCCTCGCTGTTGTTGCCCCCTTCCGGGGCCACCAGGTCACTGCTGTCGCCGAAGTTCAGCTGCGGCGCTCCCGGCTCCAGCTCAACCGCTCCCGGCTGCCCGGGTTGCTGGTCGGCGGCGGCGCCGGAGACCACCGCCGGCTGCCGCCCACCGGGGCCGGACAGGCTCTCCGTCGGCCGGGGCGGCAGCAGCATGGCCACGGCCTGCTGTTCGGCGTCGGTGTCGGTCTCCGCGCGCAGGCGCTTGAGCTCGGCGTCGGCCACCCGGGTGACACTGCTGTCCCAGTCTCCGGGATCGATGGCCTTCATGTAACCGGCCGCCACCAGCACCGGCTCGCGGCCGGCCCTGGCAAAGGCCACCGCCCCGCTCAGGGTGTAGAGCCGGGTCTGTCCAGCGGCCTCCTCCACCACGAACTCGGTGCCGCGCACCCCGGCCACGGCGTTCTTTGTGTGTACCTCGAAGTCGGCCTGGTTGCCGGCCACCAGCCGCTGCACCAGGGCCCGCAGCTTGCCGCCCAGCATGTGCAGCCGGGTGCTGCGCCGCCCGCCGGCGGGATCGTACAGGTGGCGGGTGATCTCCACCCGGCTGCGCGATCCCAGCGACACCAGGGCGTCGTCGGAAAACAGCACCTTGAGCCGCCCGCGCCGGCCGGTCACCAGGAAGTCTCCCTGGTACACCGGCAGGCCGGTGCGCGGTTCGAGCTTCTGCCCGGCCCTTTCCACCCAGGCCTGGCCGCGATACAGGGCCACGAAACCGGCCGGCCGGGCCGCTTCCGCCCGCACCGCCGGTGCCAGCCACAGCAACATCAACCAGCTCAACATCACCTTCTTCATGACGTGCCTCCGGGGGTCAGCCCTGGTTGAAGCGAACACGCCAACATTACAAGCACATCGCGTGCCAGGCGGCCCGGGCCGGTGCCCTCACGACAGGGGCAATCATTCCGGCGAGTTAGCACGGACCCGGAGAACCGAGCCCGCAATCGTCCATCAGAAATCTGAGAAAAACACGAATTTCCTGCTCGCACCATCTCCCACCCGCTCACATCCTGCCCGCCAGCGTGGCCGACACCATCAGGCGCCGGTAGGCGTAGTCGTCGCTGCTGGACAGGTTTTCCAAGAAGTCCAGGTTGACGCCGATACCCAGGTGGTCGGTCAGTTGCCAGGCCAGGGAGGTCCCGGCAGTCAGCCGGTCGTCGCGCCGGCCGGAATGGTAGTAGCTCGCCCGCTGCCAGCCGCCCTTCACCCCGAACACGAGCCGGGTGGTGAAGCGATAGCGGCTGCGCAGCTCCGCCAGCGGCCCCCACTGGTCGAAAAACTCGTGCCGGGCATCTTCCCAGACCGCTCCGGCCTGCAGCAGCAGGCGCCAGCGTCCCCCCAGCAGGCTCAGCTGCTGGCCCAACACACCTTCGTGGTGGAAGTTGTCGCGCACGTCCAGGCCGGAGTGAAACAGCGAGGCCCGGAACAGGTAGGTGATGCTGGTAGCCGAGTAGCGGCCTTCCTGCAGGTGCAGCAGGACCCGGCCGGCGTGGGAATGCAGGTACAACCCGAAGCCGTCCATGGCCAGGGCGGCGGCGCCGTCGAGCAGCTGCAGATCGAAGTCGTACTGCAACCCCAGCCCGTGGCCACCGCCGAAGCGGTGATTCCAGCCCAGGCGGGCGGAGGCATCGGTGAGGTTGTAGCCCTCCGTCTCCGCGCTGGTGTGGAAGGAGCGAAACAGCCGCGCGGAGAATTCCATCCGGTCGTCCCGGCCCAGCGCCGGCCGCCAACCGCCCGCGGCCGACAGGAACACCACCCCGGCCGCCGCCCGGCCGGGATCCTGGGTGTCCAGGGTGACGTTGGAGTCCCAGCCACCGCCGGCGGCCGCCAGCAGCCACCAGGACTTCTGCCCTTCCCTCCCCGCCAGGCCCTCGAGCACTTCCAGGTTGCGGCGGGCGAACGAGCTCAGCCGGTGATCGGCCGCCTCCTGCTCCGCCAACCGGCCGAACAGGCGCTGTGCCTGCTGCTGCCGGCCCAGCCCGGCATACACCATGCCCAGGTAATAACTGGCCGCCGAGGCGAAGCCCTGGTCGAGCCGGCGGGCCTGCTGCAACGGCTCGAGCGCCTCTTCCAGCCGGCCCAGCCGGTAACGACAGTAGCCCAGGTAGTAGTTCCAGGAGGCCCGCCCGGTGATCTCGCCGCTGGCCCCGGCCAGCACCTGCTCGGCGGCGGTGAACTTCTCCTGCTTGACCAGGGCCAGGGCCAGGTCGAGCTTCACCTGCTGGCGCGCGGGCTGCAGTACGAGCACGCGCCGGAACAGCCGGGCCGCCTCGTCGAAGCGTCCCTGGGAGAACAGGGCCTGGCCCAGGTAGTACAGCGCCTGGTGGTGGTCGGGCCGCTCGCCGAGCACCTGGCGAAAGTGGCGCTCGGCGGCGCGGGCGTCTCCCTGCCCGAAGGCCACCACCCCCTTGGTGAACTCCAGCTCCACCGGTGCCGCCCGGGCCGTTGCCGCCCCTGCCAGCAGCAGCAACGGCAGCAACCAGTGTCCCGGCCGGATCATGTACACGCCCCCTTCAATCCAGTTCCTCGACCAGGCGTCCCAGCCTGGCCACCGCCTGCTCCAGGTCTTCCCGGGCGGCGGCGATGGAGATGCGCAGGAAGCCCGGGGCCCCGAAGGCCTCGCCGGGCACCACCGCCACCCGCTGGCTGTCGAGCAGGATCTCGGCCAGCCGCGCCGCCGAGTCCACCGCCCGGCCGCGCCAGGAACGGCCCAGCAGGCGGTGCACGTCGAGCATGAGGTAGAAGGCGCCCTGCGGCCGCCGGTAGTCGATGCCGGCGATGTCGTCGAGCAGCCGGCACACCAGATCCAGGCGCCGGGAGAACTGGCGCACCATGGCATCCACCACTTCCGGTTCCGACTCCAGGGCCGCCACGGCGGCGTGCTGGACGAAGGTGACGGCGTTGGATGTCGTCTGGTCCTGGAGGCGCCGCATGGCGCCGATGACCGGGGCCGGACCCAGGGCCCAGCCCAGCCGCCAGCCGGTCATGCTGTAGGACTTGCTCACCCCGTTGACGACGATCACCCGCCCGGCCAGGTCGGGATGCCGGCGCAGCAGGTGCGGGCAGGGCTCCGGGGTGAAGACGATGCGCTCGTAGATGTCGTCGCTGACCAGGTAGCAGTCGAACTCGCGCAGCAGCCCGGCCAGGGCGTCGATCTCCTCAGTGCCGGCCACCTGGCCGCTGGGATTGCTGGGGCTGTTGAGCACCACCAGGCGGGCTCCCCCTTCGAGCCCGCGGCGGATGGCGGCCAGGTCGAGCAGGCCCTGCTCCGGCGCCGGCGCCACGAGCGGCTCCGCCCCGCACAGGCGCACCTGGGCCGGGTACGACACCCAGTAGGGAGCCTGCAGCAGCGCCCGCTGGCCCGGGTCGAGCAGGGCCAGGAAGGCGTTGGCCAGGCACTGCTTGGCCCCGCAGCCGACCACCACCTGGTCGTCTGCGTACTCCACCCCCAGCCGCTCGGCGGCGTAACGACGTATGGCCGCGCGCAGCTCGGGAACCCCGGCCGAGGGCGCGTAGCCGGTGTGCCCGGCCTCCATGGCCGCCGCCGCCGCCCGGCGGATGTGCTCCGGGGTGGGAAAGTCGGGCTGGCCGGCGGCCAGGGAAAACACCCGCTCGCCGGCGCGGCGCAACTCGGCGGCCCGGGCGCTGATGGCCAGGGTGGGCGATGCCGGCAACGCCTGCGCTCGCTGGCTCAGTTCCATCAAAATCCTCCTGTCCCGCGTTGGTTGCGCAGGCGCCGCAGCACCGGCTCCGGCACCAGGCCGGAGACGTTGCCGTCGAAGAAGGCCACTTCCTTGACCGTCTGGGAGGAGACGTAGAAGTGTTCCTGGCTGGTCATCATGAACACCGTCTCCAGGTCCGGGTGCAGGCGGCGGTTCATGTGGGCCATCTGGAACTCGTTTTCGAAGTCGCTGAGCGCGCGCAGGCCGCGCACGATGATGCGGGCACCGCGCTGGCGGGCGTAGTCCACCAGCAGCCCGGAAAAGGAATCCACCTCCACTTGCTCCATGCCCTCCAGCGACTCCTGCAGCATCTGCACGCGTTCTTCCACGGTGAAGGTAGGCATCTTGCGCACGTTGACGGCCACCGCCACGATGAGGCGGGGAAACAGCTGGGCCGCCCGCTGCACGATGTCGAGGTGGCCGCTGGTGAAGGGATCGAAGGAACCGGGATAGATGGCCAGTCCGTTCACGCTCGTCCTCCTTGGTGTTCGCTGGGCAAACACTAGCTTCCCGCGGCCCGACTGTCAACGCGTGCCCCGGGCAAACCCCCAACAACAACGTGCCTGTCCCTGCTGCTCTGCTGCTCCGTCCCTGCTGCTCCGCTGCTGCCGAGAAAAGTTAATAAGTTAAGACCGTCCCCCATTCCGGGTAGCGCCCGATTGTCATCCGTATTTACTTCCCTGCCGAGCGGTGATGAACTATGCAAATGTTACCTTGCCTGCGAGGAGAGGCATGAAAAAGACACGCACCGTCCTGTTCGTGCTGCTGGCGGCCTGCTGGTTGCCGGCGGCCTCGTCCTGCCACAGCCGGCAGGGTGCCGGCGGCGGAGAGATCGTCCTGGTGCCCGCCGAGCGCATCGCCGGGCTGCGCCGGCAGCTGCAGCAGCACCTGGCCGAACTTCGTGCCCGCACCTGCCCGCGCCGGGCCCTGCTCGATCCGCCCCTGCCCGGAGACGTCGGCCCGGAGATGACCGCCCTGGTCGACGACACCAACCGTGGCGGCTGCGCCGACGCGCTGGCCCGGCACGCCGAGCAACTGGCCCAGGGAATGCCGGAACACTTCCCCCGGACCGGAACGGCACCGCAGTCCGCCTATCGACCCCCTGCCTGGCTGGGCGACCTCGAGCGCACCTGCCAGCCGGTGCTCGACCGGCTGCAGCGGGTGGCCCGCTGCCGGCAGGGCTGCAGCCCCTTCCGGCCCGGACTGGCCAAGGAGCCCGATCCCCGGGGTCTGGTGCGCCTGGCACGGCTGGTCGCCCACCTGGCCTGGGCGCGGGAGGCCGTCGGCAACGACACCGGAGCCCTGCGGCTGCTGCTGCCGGCCCTGCGTTCGTTCCAGGATCTGGCCCGCGGCGGCACCAGCCTGCTGCTCACCGTGGTCTCGATAAAGGCCCAGCAGACCCTGTTGCCGCCGCTCGGCGCGGTGCTCGACCGGCCGCTTTCCCGGCCGCGCCTGGAGGAAGCGGCCCGTAAACTGGCTTTGCTGCTCGACGGCCACGTTCACCCGGCCACCTACCTGCCGGCCGAGTACCTGGCGCTCGAGCTCAACATGTTCCTGCCCATGCTCGGGCCGGGGGAGCCGCAGCCTGCCGGCGGCGCTCCGGCCGTACCGCTGCCTGCCTTCCCGGCCGGCGACCTGCCCGAGGGAGTGTCGAGCGCCCAGGCAGCGGCCCTGGCCATACTGGCCGCCGAGGGGCTGCGCGAGGAGTTGGTTCGCTCCTGCCGGCTCGAGCGGCCGCCGGCCCGCTGCCTGGAGGGCCTGCGCCGGATCGAAAAGCGCCTGTCCGGGCAGCCGCCCTCGCGCTGGGAGATGCTGGGCCGGCTGGCCCTGTCCACCGACAAGCAGCGGGCCCTGCTCGAGCAGGTGCTGGAGATGTTGCAGGGAGTGTTGGCCCCGGCCTACTCGAAGTACCTGGAAGATGATCACCGCCTGCTCGAGGCCCTGGCGGCGCTGCGGCTGCAGGCCGAGCTGCGGGCCGGGCTTGCCGGCGGCGGCGCCTGCCCGGCCCGGGAGGGAGACTTGCCCGGGCCGCTTCAGGCCCTGGCCCGGGATCCCTGGTCGGGCGAGCGGCTGCGCCTGCAGCCGGCCGCGGGCGGCCTGCTGGCCGGCGGCGCCGCGCCCGGCGCCGAAAGCCCCGGTCCCCTGTTCATCTCCTGCCAGAGACCCTAGGGGGGTCCGCGACGTGCGTCAGCCGGGATTCGTCAGCCGGCGGGGGGAATGCACAGCTTCTGCTCGGTGTTCTCCACCGTCTTGTAGTTGCTCGAGCAGTTCGACTCGTTGTCGACGCCGCGGTTCTGGTTGCACTCGCTCTTGTCGGTGCAGGTGAGGAAGCAGTAGAAGATGCCCTCGAAGTCGGCACAGGCCGAGCCCTCGGGGCATTCGCTGCTGGCGGTGCAGCCGGTCTTGCCGCAGTAGCCGCCCTTGAACCCGGCCAGGCACTCGAGCGGCGGGGGTTGCTCTTCGGGATCCACCCCGCAGTCCTGCAGGTTGCTGCACTCGCCGCCCACCTTCAGGGCATTGGCATCGTCTCCACCGCAGCCCGAAACCACCCCCAGACTTCCCACCAGAAACAACGCCAGCAGGCACCTGTTCATGCCATTACTCCTTTCTTGCCCAGCAAAACAGCTTCTGCGCACCATGGCTAGCAGGGCCCCGGTTTCCTGTCAACAACGGGGCCAGGGCGGGGACAGGCCCGGGGGGTAGAAAAGTTGGCACGGGAAAATGGCGACTGTCGACAATGTCGCCATTTTTGCCGAAGGCGGCCTAACACCTTGAAATATATACATGTGAACAAACAGCACCAAGTGTCGACATTTTCCCCCGGCAGGGATGATCAACGAGCAACCGGGCGGGGACAGGCCCCGCCGGGGGGTCCCGGTGGGTTCCGGCAACCGTGTTATCACCACCTCGCGGTTTCATGTGAATCCGGGGTTGCATGTACGAACGGCAGGGAGAGCCACGGCTTGAGCTTCTGTCACCGCTTGGGTATCCTGCAATCCCTGTGGCAGGATGGGCGTGTATTTGAATGTCGGACTCACTGGCTACAATCTGGCCCGGGACTGAAAATGGAGGGTGGAGTTGGGTGTAGAGCTTTTCCTGAGTGCCTACGATCCCCTCGACCTGCCCAGCGGCAGCATCGATCCCCTGGGCTTCGAAAGGGGCTACCTGATCCTGGCCGAAAAGCTCCTGCCCGGGCTGACCAACGTGGCCGACCGGCCCCGGTACTTCAGCGTCCTCTGCGCCGGTGCCTACCTTGCCGACAAGGCTCACGGTGAAGGCCTGCGCCGCGAGCCGCCCCGGAAGCAATACGAGCAGCGGCACAAGTACGTCCTGCGCATGGAAAGACTGTGGGCGCTGGCCTGCGTCCTGGCCGCGGAGCAGAACGGCCAGGAGCCCGCGGGCCTGCGCGGTGTGACCTACGCCAAGAATCGGCTGGAGATCCTGGGCAAGCAGGGCAGGACGTCCACCACCCCGGACTACAAGCTGCTCTCCCGGCAGACAGCCTATGGGGTCCTCGGCATCTACGGCACGGTGGCCGAGAATCTCCGGCTCCTGGACAAGAAAACACTCAACCTCACCCCCGCCCTGGGCTGGACGCTCGCCGAGGGGTTTCTCAAGGAAACCAAGGCAGACCTGCACATCAGGACGGCGGTGATGAACGGTTCCGAGGTTGGCCTGGCAAAACTCGCCAACTGGGGGGCCAGGGTACACATCAACGGCGATTTCACTCCCACCGAGGCCAGGTGCCTGGCCATCGGCCTGCGCCGGGATCACACCAGGTTCACCATGGCAGAGCTGCTGGCAAGACATCCTTACCGTGACCAGAAAGAAGACGATCTGTCCCGGCTGCAGCGCGTTTTTGCCGACGTAGCCCGCCGGGGAGGCGAGTACGCCTACTTCGTAGACACCATCAGCTGCATACTTGCCTACGAGCAGGCCTACCGCTGGGCTCAGCTGGGATTCGAAAGGATGCTGTGGCTCTGCCGCCGAGCACCCGCCGGCCGGTTGCCCGTCGCCGAACTCGCCGCGGATCCGGTGTTCGCCCGAGTGCGCCGGGAGATGCCGCAGGCAGCCGCGGATTTTCTGAAAACACGGGCCGCCTGCACAACCGATGAGCTCCGCCAGGAACTCGGTAAGCTCGACGATGTCGGTACCTTCCTGCGGGCAGCTGCCGCTTGCAGCGCAGAGGCGCGGGCACTGGCCGGGGAGATCCTGGCGCGACACCGGGATGTTCAGCGGGGCAAGTTCGAACACGGCTCCGGTCGGGGGAAGCTGCCCTGGATAGAGTCGTCCGGCGACGGGCACCTGCAGCTCACCTCGGCGCGCGTCGGTGGACTGGGCTTCGAGGCCAGGGCGCTCGAGGACATCAGCGGACATCCCTACCGCTTGGCTGCGGCCGACGAACTGTACCGGGCAACGAGGTGGTCATGATCCGGACGGCCCGCGAGATCAACGAGAGGAAACTGGTCGAAAAGCTGGTGCCGGCCAAGGGGTTCGGTCAATTGTGGGGGTTGCTGGCAACGTCCTACGAGCTGCAACCAGATTTCGTGGAGCTGGATTTCTTGCCTGCCCTGCTGGAACTGGGCGCCTGGGACGACCGTAGCTGGGCCAGCAGGATCGAACTGGAGAAAAAACTGGCCAGCCTGGAAGGCGCGGTCATCTTCATGCAAGCTTCCCGCTACGCGGGAAGGCCCAGGTCTCCACGCTTGCGCCTGGTGCCGGTAGTTAGGAACGCCGGCGTACTACACGCCAAGGTAACGCTGCTGATCTTCGAAAACGCCGTCAGGCTCATCGTCGGCAGCGCCAATCTCACCCGCAACGGCTACCGGGAGAACCGGGAAGTGGCGGCGGTGATCACGGCCAGTGCCGACTCCCCCGCCGCCGGCCCGTTGCTCGAGGCCGCCATGGAGCCGCTGCCCGGGCTTTTCCGGCACTGGTGGGACGCCGAGTGCCAGCGTCTCGTGGACCAGGCCCGCGAGCTGCTGGCGCAATGGCCGCCCGGGCCCTCCCGGGGCGACTCCCGCTGGTTCGTGTGGAGCGGCGCCGGGCAACCTCTCTGGCAGCGCTTTCTGGCGCTGTGGCCGCCGGACGAGACGGTGCGCCGGGTGCGCATCGTCTCTCCCTTCTGGTCTGACGATGCCAGCCCGTTGCGGCGATTCGCCGAAGAACTGCAACGCAGGCACCTGCTGGCCCAGGACAGCGAGAACCTGCTGCACACCGAGGCGGCACCAGCGGCGGCCCATGCTGACGAAGACTACCTGCCAGCGCTTCCCGCGGCCTACCGGCAGTTCGCTCCCGGCAAACCAGGGCCTGCCTTCTTCGCCCAGGCTGTGGATCCCCGGGTGCCGGAGCAGGAAGTCCAGATCAGAGACTACCTCAAGACCCGCCCCTTGCACGCCAAGATGGTGCTGTTCGAGGGAGAGACGACCGGCTTGGCCTATCTGGGCTCCGCCAACTTCACCGCCCGGGGCTGGGGATTCGTCCGCGATCCCTCCCGGGCCAACATCGAGGCCGGGTTGGTGGTGAGGGCAACGGGAAAACAGAAGCACGAACTTGCCCATCTCCTGCCACCCGCGGTCGGCCGCAGGATCCCTCTCGACGGCAAGGCCGGCGGCACTCTGGCCACGCAGGAACAGACCGAACCCGTACGACCGTGGCCCGCGTTCATCCGTGAGATCCTGCTGAGCCCGCGCGCCGAAGATGCAGAAAGCCTCGAATTGACAGTCCGGATCGCCGACGAACTGCTGCCTTCCCACTGGCGAATCGCCATCGCCGACCACGAAGGCGGACTGGGGCAGGAGTTGTACCGCTCCGGCGCAGCCCAGGACACCAACAGCCTGTCACTGGCAATCGAAGCCGGCGTATTGGAGCAGATCCTGCGCGAGCAGCAGCTGTTGATTACCTGGCCGCAATGCCCGCAGGGTGGCTTTTTCCCGGTCAACCTGGCGTACACGGCCAGGCAGAGCCTGCCCTTGGCCGTAAAGAGCGGTGGCCTGCAAGAGTCCCAGCTCATCGATTACTACCAGGGAAAGATCAGCTGGGAGGAGCTGTTTCCCAACCCCCACGGACAACCGCCCGGCAAAGACAACGGCCCGGACGGCAACGACCGGGGAAAAAGCCAGGTGGACACATCAAGGATATGCTCGTACCAGGTACGCGAGTTCATCGAGGCGTTGCGGGGCCTGAAGGAAGACCTCAGGGCCGCCTCCCGGTCCATACCCGCGGCCATGAGGCTGGCCCTGCTGGGCGAGATAAGCCCGGTGTCGCTGGCCCGTGCCGTGGTAAAGGGCGTGGAGGCAACCGACAGCGGCAAGACCCCGGTTGCGGCTGGATTTCAGCTGGTGGAGCTCATTGCCTGCCTGCGTGCCGCGAGAAACTACCGTACCAGTTCCAGGTACCAGCGGGAGTGGCGTGAATTCATAGACCAGGCCACAGGCCGGATAGAAGGGCTGCTTGCCGGACTGCGCGGCGACCATCCCGAGTTCTTCCGCAACAACAGTGTTTTCAGAAGATACGAGAAAACCGCCCGCCGGCTGCCGGAGACGAGCACGTCATGATCCAGCGCTCGCGACAATTCGACCTGGGGCAAGACACCACGCGCAT
>Ga0164318_10004987_pt1 | contig 12817 bp, 19 predicted proteins | sample GuaBasSedimGuay9_FD_113734 | JGI IMG/M metagenome (GOLD analysis project Ga0164318, IMG submission 113734) | Subseafloor sediment microbial communities from Guaymas Basin, Gulf of California, Mexico - Guay9, Core 4571-4, 0-3 cm | ecosystem: Environmental > Aquatic > Marine > Hydrothermal vents... | reverse complement strand
GCTAAAATTCGCTTTCAAATTGACGATTATGTTAATATTAAAAAAAATTTGTTATTTTATTTTAAAGTTATTGTGTAATTAACCACACTAAACATAACAAATATGTAAATTGCATTAAAACGACAATTTACACTTACCGTTAGCGGTTATTTAGGTAGTCCCATAATTTGCCACTATCAGAAAAATCAATATTCTTTCCTTTATCTGTAATCATTCCGTCTTTATATTTTGCTCCAAAATCTAATTCAAAGCAAAAATATTCAATCCAACTTTGACCGTGTTCGCAAAGTTCTAAATCATTATTTTCAACTTGTAAAACTTTCATTAAAGCATTATTTATAAGATGATTTTCAGGTAATAAATTTGCTTCAAAAGCATTTGTAAATACTTCCGATAATTTTTTAGCAATTTTATTATCATATTCATATTGTTTTTTTAATGCTTCTATACTTTCGATAAATAATTTTCGTGTCATAATATTTAATTAAACAACCGCTAACACACGGTATAGTTAAAAAGCCTATTAAAATTTGTATTTGAATTGCAAAGGTAGTGGTTAGGCTTTCAAACCATACCGCAATTCGTTATAAACAATTAATCAGCTATTTGACTAATTAAATCTATAATTTTAGATCTCTCCATTTCTAACAATCTTTTAAAGTAATCTACTTCAATAATTTTATTTTTAGCATTATAAAAACCATTTGCTTGATAAATTCTACCTAAATCGTGAGTTTTATCAATAGAAAAACTGGTAATCTGAACACTATCTGTTGTGCCTATTTCTACCGTCATACTTATTTGTTTTTTTTCAGACAAATAAGTTAAATAGATTTTGTTTTTACTGCTTAATTCAGTGTGATTTATACATATTGGAAAATCAACGTCAATTTCTTTTTTTTTGTTCGTTGAAAAGCCATTTTTGTAAATAGGAACTTCTATTTTCATAATTTAAAAGTTTATAACACAGGCTATAAATAAAAGCCTATGAAAATTATTACTTTGAATTGAACATTTGTCGTAAGGCTTCAATTCATAGCCTCGGCACGTTCTGAACAAAGATAAGTAAAGTTTATTAAAATACAACTATTTAAACTACTTATTTTGATTACTTATGATTACCAGCATATTTAAAATGAGTTTTTAGTACGCTAAATGGAAGCAAATCAATGGTTTGATTTAATATGTAGTTAAAGCTTATTTGGTCACGCAAACTATATAGTTGCAATTGTGTATGCCAACTTTCGCATAATTGTTGCACTTGGCTTGTATTTTTTCTGAATAACAGTCCACTTGCAATTAAGCCCATATTTGACTTAAATTTTTGCGATTTATAAAATTTTACCTGTGCTTGTATTGTTTCTGAAGAATCTTTGTTAAGATTAATACATTCATTCGCTTCATCGTATATGCAGTTACGATATGGGTGTTTCATTGTCATAAAATTGGTTTGCTGCAAGTTGGCTAATTCATCAATATTACGGCACTGTACCATATTGCCATCATGCCAAATGGTATAATCATAATTAGGAAGGTATTTGTGAGAAAGTAATTTTATTTCACGGGATTTTCGGGCATCGCCCTGTAATAAATGTATTTTATAAACATTGCTTTTTATTTGCGGATTATCGGTAAAAAGGTGGTAATCGTAGTTATCATTTATGTATAATGGACGAATATGGGTATCGTAATTACCAAAAATAGCGGTGTATATGGCCTTTTTCATTGAATATTGATTATTGAATATTAGTCAATACGCATTTTAAAGGGTAGATTATTTCTGATTGTTTTTTTAATTTTATTTATTAAAAAACGTTGGTATAACTGTATCTTTAGTGGGTTAAACCACCCACACTTCATTTCTTCTATCTCTAAATTTCTATAATACTTTTTTAATGCTGCAACTCTTCTTTCATGCTCTTCTTCTAAAAAAGCATAAGGATTTGCAAGCTCTATTCCTCCTGTGCTTGTTGTGTCAGTTGGGGATAAATCATCAATAATTAGCAATTTAATCATTTATCAATCTTATAATTTACTTTTTCATACCGGCAAATATAGCAATAATAACGGGTGCCATTTATTAAATACTCTATTTTAAGACTTTGCATTGGGGATTACTTATGCAAAAGTATGAATAAGAGGTTTTAATACTGCCTATTTTTACATAAATGTAATATTAAGCATTTACTGGCTTTTATTTTTATTTATTTTTTCATACCTGCAAATGTAGCAATAATAACGAGTGCCATTTACTAAGTACTCTATTTTAAGACTTTGCTGGTTGCATTTTGGACAAATTAAGGCCATAGTTATTTACAATAAATTTTTTTATCTTCAATTTTTCCATTGCGGTAATAATGCATTATATATACACCTGTCATTAGCTTTATGACTCCGCCCATATCACGAATACGATAATGTATAGAGTTATCAATGCCCAACATCTTATCTTCAAGAAAGCCACCTACCTGTAACCATTCTTTTTTACGTAATAAGATTAATACGCCTGAAAGTGGTGGTTTTTTATTAATATTAATACATACAATATAATTACGTTCATACAACTCTTTGCCTTTTTGCCAATGTTCAGCCATATTATTATTTTCCCACATACCAGGTACTAACTGATAATGAGTGCCTACACGATTGGTCATGGCTGTAAACAGGCCACAATCATTGTATTTTTCTGTTATCCGGCTAATTTGATGGCCAAAAAAGTGAGTAGTAAACATTGCATCACCATCAACAAAGCAGGCGTAATCCTCGTTATTAGGCAGTAACCGCATAAAATCGTTGTAGTACTTGCCTAAGTTCTTTTCTTTGCTGTATGGGGTAGAATAGTAAACCACTAAGAAATGAATAATGAATATTGAATATTGATTAATAGTTATTGATACCTAAACAGTTTACATTAGAACTTAGATATAAATATTTAACTCTTTTTCGAGTTTTTTCTTACTTAATCTCTTATCGGATTTTAATACTTCTTTGAGTGCTTTTTGATAAGAATAATCTTTGTCCATAAGTTTTAATACTTTTGAACAAGCTTTACTTTTCCTAGCCATAATAAAATAATTAACCGCCTATATATTTAATATGTATAGCAAAGTGGGACGGTGTTCCACTTTGCTAACTCACCATTTAACAATTTAACAATTTAACAATATAAAAATTATTTTTCTTTAAAGAATAAATTCCATAATAGTAAAACGGCTGCTGATCCCCATAGTAGGTGACTTGCTTTTATTGGTCGTACATAATCGGCTGCATCAAAATCAGGTAAAAAACTTTCGGCATCAATAGCTGTCCAAATTTCCCAATGTGCGCCCCAATCGGTATATGGGTAGGTTGTGTAACCATTTTTAGCCCACCTATCGCCCCAACTGTTGCGAATAGTAAAGCCTTCGTGGTTATATCCTACAACCGACATAGCGTGTCCGCCTTTATCGGTTTCGCCTTGCGCTGCTTTCCACATACGGTCTGTTTCATTAAAGACCGGAAAACAAATATAGCATACACCATCTTTAACCAATGCCTTCTTTAAAGCTTCGATTGTTGATATTTGTGCATAATTTTTAATACGGAAATTATCTGCATCATTATAGGCATCGGTACTCATTTGATCTGCTGATTGAATTTCGCCATATTCTTGCAAAAACTCACGGCAAACCCCATCAGTATTAAGTATTTTCATTGTTTCTCGTGGTGTCATGCCCGACATACCAGGCTCTTCACGCAAATTATATATGAATTGTGGCGAAAGTTTGGCATTATCGCCAAATAGCTTTAATTCTTTTTTTGCCTGATACTCTTGCATACATGCTGCTACCTGTGCGCTACACGTACCTTGCGAACCTTGGTTGGTTACAGGTGGTAAGAATGGCCTTAAATCAAGTGTTTTTGGTATAGGCACATCCTCTGAGTATATTGTTTCGGCTACAAAATCACGGTCATCAATTGGTGATCGCTTTAGGTTTAATAAAAATCTCCCGGTTGATTGTTCGCTTACGTTTATATTTTCTTCGTCCATCGCTTTTAAATTGAACCCTTCGACTTCGCTCAGGGCAAGTTATTGAATAATGATTATTCCGGGTAATCTTTTTTATCCACTAATTACACTAATTAACACTAATACTTCGGCTATGCTGTAACCATTTATCCACTAATTATACTAATTAACACTCAAAAATTGAATATTGAACATTTACAAACTTACGAAATATAAATCATTTTATCGTTAATTAGTTTGTCAATTGCTTGTTTTTTTGTATGGTATATCTTTTTTCCTTCCTGATCTTCTCGTTCCATCAGGTTTTTAATCTCTACTTTTGTTTCATACAAGTATATTTCAGTGGCTGCTCTAAAATCATCTTCAGATATGCCTAATATTTTCATATTTTCAAAATCGACATATAGAAAGTAATAAAAGTACTCATTTACATAAGGTTTTAATTTATTTGCTAAGGCTTTATTACCTGATTCATTTGCCCGGTCTGCTTCACTTTTATATTGAATACCTATCAGATAGTTTTTTTCAACGGCTAACTCAGCAATACGGGTAAGTTCAAAGTTAGGAATTTTATTCTGAATTGATAAAACACTATCCATCGTGCGGTGTACACGTAATATTTTAGTTTGTCGCCAAATATCAGGATGTGCATCACCAATACTTTGATAATGCATAATTAAATCAACACCTTTATGCCTCAATCGAATCATAAATGCATAAAAATCTTTTGGTACCTGCCTACGAACATATGTATTCATCTCTTCAAGTACTAACATTCCATTTTTATAATAATCCTGAATGGTCAATATTAGTTCAATCAATTCGTCCATGCTCATAGGCACATTATCTGGTCTAATACCAATTACACGATAAATACGTGGTTGGTTTATACCTGCAATACCCATACGTCCTGTATCATTACTGTTTTTATGTCCCATGGCACGTTTATGTCTGTCAGGTTCTCGTGCATCATAATAAATAGCTTTATATTTATCATACTCGCCATTTACGTCTACAATTAAAACAGGTCTTTTATATTGTTTCTGATATTCAGCAAGTTCTTTCATGGTTGTAAATGTTTTACCTCCGCCTTGCATAGCTACTGCTACCATAGCTTTAGGTTGTCTTACGTCCATAATTTTTAGTTTTGTTGTGCTTTTTGTAAAATGTTTGCTAATTCGTTTGCGCATTGTGCCACAAATGCTTCGTCTTTTTCTACAATGCGCCCTGTTATTAAGTTGTAGTATGTATAATTTTTTATTTGCTTTCTAAATTCACGAGGGTTTATAAAATCAACCGGACTTTCATCATTGTTTTTACATATTTGCATTACTTTTTGCTGAAATAGTACGGTCTTTTTACGTGCAACATAGTATGACGAAAATATATTCCAACCGTGCAAATCGCCAAAATGCTCAATCAATATACCTAATGTTTCTGCGGTAAACGGAAACGATTCATAATCGTGCAAGCGAAGTATTATATTCTTTTCAGGAATAAAAGAGCCATTACCATCATGCTCTTCAATTTGCTTGTACACATTGCGAATATAATCAATTTCGCTATCAAGTAGCTTTATTTCGGTACGGTGAATTGTACAATCCTGTGCTTTCCCTTTTACAGCCAATAAGTTTATGGCTATTTCATCATCGTATTTAAAACTATCGTCAATAACAATCATCGAATTTTTCATTAGTGACGAAACTTTTTCTATTACCTTTAAATTACTTTCCTCGCTACTGCGATCAGCTAACCTAATAGTGCCTGTTTTAAAGGTTTGCACCTGTCCAAATGGAATACTTTTTAATTCATCAGGTTTATATCCATCAGTAAGAATGATTACCTTTGGTGGGCCTACTTTTTTTATATACTCTTTAGCAATACTCAGACTTGTTTCAAAAGCCGAGCGTTCATTTTTAGGACTTATGGCAATAACATAGTTGCTTTGCCTTGCTAAATCTATTCCGGTATAATCTGCTTTGCTCATTTAATTTATTATTGATTATTGTTGTTGAATATTGATTAATCACTTTTTAAAAAATAATAGCAACGTGCTTATTTACTTCATAATCATCAAATTTTTTGTTGTTAAAATACTCCTTTAACTTTTCTGGGTTGTTTTTAATGCTACAAGCATACGGTTCTTGTTCGCAAACATTTTCTAAATTAAACCTATGCTTTTTATAACCATCTACCTCTGCATATTTAGGATAAATAACTACTTCATAATCATCAGGCATTTCACTTAATTTATCTTTTAATTCTTTTACCGTTACTTTTTCCATTTTGTCCACTAACTTTATCCACTAATTACACACTTCGACTTCGCTCAGTGACCACGCTCAGTGCAAGCGAATTTTCACGAATTTATTTATTTGAATATTCAATATTCATTTCTTTATGCTGCCTTTCGTATTTTCACTTTCTTTTTAAACAATCCCTGTGGTTGTGCAAAATCTTCATAACCATCTGGTGCTGTTAGGTTACGAGCTTCAATAAGTTCAATAATTTGTTCGTGCTGCGAGCGTATAATTGCTGTTACGGCCATAAATTGCGTTACGGCAATACCAAATACTACAATTAGAAGGTTAATTACCGGGTTGTCGGGTGCTAACTTATAGCGTTCTAATACAGCCGATAATGCTTCTTTTAGCATAGCTACCTGTTCTTTTGTTAATTGCAGTGCTTTGGCTATTTCGCTGTTCTGAGTGTTTAAAAAGTTTTCTATTTTCTGAATTTCGCCCGGCGGAACTTTATTAAAGCTTAGTACTGATTTTACACGGCCTACATCCTTTTTAAGCATTTTTGATAATGCTGGTGGTACAAATGCTGAGTACATATTAATCATCATTGCTGCCTGTGCTTTGGCTTGCGTAGGCGACATTAAATCGCTGTCATCAGTATCCTGCTTTTCTGGCTCTTCGCCAAAATTCATTTCTTGGGTATTGTCGTTGCTATAATCTTGTCCCTGCCCCTGTGGTTGCGGTTGTGGTGGCTGATAATCGTAGCCATCCCACTGTTTTTTCTCACTTCGACTACGCTCAGTGACCTTCTGTTCTGGTGGTGCTTGTATGCTTTGATTTTTAGCAGCAGCCTGTTGTTCTGGTGCTTGTGGTTGTTGTACTGTTTCTGTTGTTTTTTTAAGGGTGTTTAATCCTTTTGAATAGTCTTTTACTTCAACATGTGCGCCCTGCAATAGTGGCGAATTGTGTATGTTTGATTTATGGGCGTTCAGTTTAATAATTTCTTTGTCCATTTTTTACTGATTATTAAGATTTATGAAAATACTATTAAGATAGGTGTATGCTTTATGTAGTTCGGGATCAGATATTGGTAGTGAGATAATATTAAACATTTGCTTTTTGTATCTGCGAAGTGTTCGTGCATTAATTTTAATTAGGTAGCATACTGCACCATCTTTAACATCAGTATGTTTTAGCAACATAAACGATATTAACTTTCGGCAATTTACAATATTGGTGTTAGAACTTATATTACTATGGAGTTCGCTTGTTTTTACATTAAAATACTGGCATATAATATTTTCGATAAACTGATATTCGATACCAGGCTTAAACGACATCATATCGTTAATATCATTTAAAAACCTGATTAACGAATCTTCACCAACTTTTGATATTGCCTTATTTACTGTTTTTTCAAGTACTTGATTCATATATTAGTAATTAGCACTTTGGCTGTGCTTTGGGTAAATAATTAGTAATCAGTAATTGGGAATCAGTAATTGGGTATTAATAATTAAAAATACAGGGCAAAGCATAACCGTTGCTTTACGGAAAAAGTAGATTTTATTAACGGCACTTTATAACCCTGTATTTGTATTTTCAAAAACCGTCCATTGGTTAAATAATAAATCGCCCGGACTTGTTTTTCTGAATGTGTATCCATTTAATGAGAACTCGAAAGAATTTTCGTTCCAAATCTCACGAGCTACACCGCATTGCTTTAATGTTTTGGCACTTATATTTGAATGATCCTTTAAATAGGCTGTCAATTCGGGGTATTCATCATGTGGTGGTGTTTTCACTTCGGCTTGTTCAGACAACTCATGAGTTGTCTCTACAGTTTCATCAACAACTACTTCCTCAACGGGTTCTTTTGCTGGTGGTGGGCTTTCGTTTTTAGCCTTTTCAATTATTTCTTCTGGTGTTTCTACTTCGCCTTCTTTTTTAGACAACTCTTGAGTTGTCTCTACTGTATTTTTTGGCTCTTCTTTCTCTTTTTTTCCCATATCTTTTTTTTCAGGTTCAATATTCTCCACTTCGGCTTTACTTCGACTTTGCTCAGTAACCACGCTCAGTGACCGATTATCAGTAGCAGATTTTAGCTTTTCAATCTCGTTGTCAATTTCTTTTTTTAAATCAGATTCTTTTTCGTTAATTCTTCCTTCAGCAGTTTGTTTTTGCTCTTCATCAATCTCTTTTTCAACACTATCCTGATTTTCGTTTTCATCAACATCCTGCGGTTCTACATCCGATTCGTCAAAATCGTGCAAATCGTAAATCATTTTCGATAAATCATTATCCTGTTGTTTAATATCTTCATCAAAAATAGGATTACTTTTATTTGCTTCCTGCATATTAAGAAAGACTTGGTATTGCTCGGTAAACCGTTTTTCTAACTGCTGCCAATATTCCGATTCTGGCCCTTCAATTCCTATTTTATTTAATATTTCATCAATTTTATACATAATTCCGGGTTTTTATACTAATTATTTGTTGTTTTAGAGACAACTTATGAGTTGTCTCTACCATTCAACAATTTAACCATTTAGCAATTTAATAATTAATTATTTAACCATTCTACTAAACTAATTGCAGGGCTGGCAATACCATCTTTATATAACTGGCAGATAATATTATTACTTACAGAATCTATTTTAAGAATGTAGTTAAATGGTTCTTTGGTATTTAACCTTACTGAATCGGCATTAAAGGCTGCGCTTACTTTATCTGGGCTTATAATCGAAGATTTTCCGGCTAAGTCTTTTACGCTAACTGCATGAATATCATTACCTTTTTTAATAATGCTACCACTAGCCAATAAAAATACAATGTTACCGGGCTTTACCATTAAACCAGCATCAAATATATTTATTTTTTGCTCGGCTGCAATTTGTTCTAAAAAATTACGGACATTGCCCTCAGTTGGATCAGATTTTTTTACTGCAAATTTGTTTTCTAAAAAATCGCTTAACTCTTTATCCAGTGATTTATGTGGGTTATTGGTTATTTGGCTTTGGCTTTTTGATACTTCTTGTAATAGCTTTAATCTTTCAAATTTTGTTACAAAAGTAGGGCCTAATGCTAAAAAGGGTGGCGAACCTATGGTAATGCTTAATGCCATTAATTTTTTAACGGTTTCAAGACTTTCTTCAATGCCTTCGCCTGAAACAATATGTGGTTTCTGGTCAAAAATATTTACAAAATCTTTTTTTTCTTCATCGTCTTTAGATAATTCATTATTATCCAATTCGTTATTAGCCAATTCGTTATTAGCCAATTCGTGAATTGGCTCTACTGTTTTTTTGTTTTTTTTTGTTTTCTTTTTTACCATGACAATTTTATTTATAATATTATTAATCCAGTTTACCATTATATTTATATTATAGACTTAAAAATTGCTGTATGCTAATTTGCTCACCATATTGCCCCTGGTGGTAAGGCCAAACCAAAACTACACCATTTGTTTGCAGATGCATCATAAAATTAACTAATTCAACAGCAATTGCATATCTTTGGCTTTCGTTACGCCAAATTTTTAGCATTAATGTTAATAATGCATTACCTATTTCGCCTGTAATTAGCGTAGATAATGGTATACGAGCAACTTCTTTATGATTATAATGGGGAATGAATAATATACGACCTTGGCTATAATGTACCAAAACGTCCATTTGTGTAGCATCAGGTATATTATTGTCTTTAGCAACTTTTATAAGTGCTGTTTTTACTTGATTTTCTATTATTTGGGGGGCATGCTTGATGAAAAAGTTTATATCCACTTTTGAATGATTATTGAATATTGATTATTGAATATTGTTTTTATCCACTAATTATACTAAGTGGAGATGTAGGGTATCGAACCCTAGTCCAAAATAATTTTGTTAATAGCATTATACAAGTTTAAGAAAAAGGGCTAACACGATTAAATGTTAAGCTTCCACCAGTCCGTTTTTTACGAAAAAAGGACAAAAACAATTTTAATGTAACCATAATACGCTATTTTCTGTTCAAAGGATAGCTCCTTGCCAAACTATGCTGCTACTGCGAGCTTAGTTTTTGGTGCTAAGTTTATTACTTTGCCTGTTATTGTTTTTTGCTTTTTAAAGTCTGCACAGACTACTTGTAACTATTACCGTCCTTACCTGTCAAATCCAGTCATCCCCATTTTTATTTTTTTACCACAGAGGGCACAGAGAACACAAAGTTTTTAAAAAGAATATTTTATGTTAAATCCTTTCTTTTGCTTTTGTACTTTGGCTTTACCGCCACGCCTTTTTATTTTTGTCATGTGTTTTGTGGCTACTTGTGCGCTTTTGTGAACTTTTTTGTAAATTTTTGCCATAATACTTTTTATTAGTTAGTACAAATATAAGATTTATTTTTTAATTATCAAAAAAGCTAGTGTTTTATTGGGTGTTATCCACTATTTTATCCACGAATTACACTAATTAACACGAATACTTCGACTACGCTCAGTAACCATTTAACAGTTTAACAATTTAACCATTTATTATAAATTATGCTTTTCAATTATCTTTTGCAAGTTTCCTGATGATTTATATTTATCTGAAGGATCGTTCTTTTGTGATTCTTTTATTAAGGCAAGCATAAGATTTTTAATTGCTTCCATGTCGCTTTTTGTGCCTTTATTTATAATTGCATCAATTTCATTAAGCCATAGTGTTGTTAGCTCTTTTACTGAATTTATTTCATCAATAAATGGCTTTTTTTCCTGTTTTTCTTTTTTGGTTTTGGCAATATCGTAAATTGAGCTGTTAAAAATGGCATCAACACGTTTTTCAATTGTTTTTGCATTGTTATACGAATCGCTACGCCCTACCCTGCTTGACTTTTTACGGTCTTTTATTTCTTTTATCCGGTAACGCTCTTTGTTTAGTACTACAATTGCTCCTTCAATATCTTTTGTAAAGCTGGTTTTGTGGCTTTCGGCCTTTTCGCCTTTGCTAATTGTTAGCTTGTCGGGTGTTTGCTTGTTGGTACGTAAAGCTTTTGAAAGCATTGTGGTTTTTGTTGATGACTTGGCAACTAAAGATATATTATCTTCATTGGTTAACCAAAACCCTTTTGATCCTATATAAGTTGCACCTACTTCATATTTATTTATAGGCTCAAACCATTTAACCTTGTATAAAATTCCTATCGTTTCTTTTGTATGTTTTTCATCCTTTGTTTTGCTTGTTGAAAAACCATCTTTACTATAATATGTTTTTACCTTATCACCTACTTTAAATTTTGCTTTTGGTTTAGTAGATACTTTCTTTTTTGCTGTAGACTGTGTACTGCTTACTTTCTTCTTAGGTATTACCACTTTTTTCTTTGTAGTTTTTTTTGTGGCAATTGGACTAAAAACAAGATTGCCTTTTACTTTTAGCCTTAAAACTGTACCATCACTTATTTTTTTCAAAATTAAGCGCATCTCGTTTGGCCTCTTTTCAGTAAGTATGACTTTATACCCTGGGAATTCATCAACCGAATAAGAGTATTCTTCATTTAATTTTAACTTATCAAAATCGCTTTTGGTTTTTATACTTATTCCTTTTTCCTTACTGCTTACTTTCTTTTTCTTTACTGTTGGCTGTGTACTGCTTACTTTCTTTTTTACTGGCTGTGTACTGTTTACTGGCTGAGTACTGGTTGTTTCCAGTTTTGCTTCGTATTGCTTAATGCCTTCTTCGTATTGCTTAATGATGGCAATATTATAATTTTCCGAACTTTTATTAGCTTCAATTGCCTTTTTTAGCTTTGCTATTTTTGCTTTAATTTCTGTTTGTGTCATATTTTTTTATATTAGTTATTATCCTTCATTAAAACTACTTAATAGTATAAATGGCTTTATCTTTGTTCCTGTATAGTTACCAGTTACTGTAACTACTGCATTATTCCATATTTTTTTATTTTCAGCTCCAATAGTATCTTTGGCTATCATTCTCACTTCTGATATACTGTTAGCAACAATCACATGCCCGTCAAAAGAATCATATACGAAATTATGCTCGTTATCATATTTTATTAAATATATTTTCATATTTATATTTTTTTTAAAATATTTGCAATAGGATTAGTTGTTCAAGGGGCAGTAAAATATTTCCCAATACCCAAATAATGGATACCCCATATCTCTGTATATTTTTCTATATACTTCACTGTTTTTTCCATAGCCAACAGTATTTAGTAATGGAAATAAATCATTAAGCGATATATTTTTTAAAAATACTCGTACTTTTTTATTTTCCTTCCATCTAATAATTCCATCTTCGTCTTTTATTACCTCATGATTGTGATGTGATTCTTTTTTAAAAATCTCTTGGCAATATTCTTCTTCAATTTCCTTTCTATTTAATATCTTCATTATTACTTCATTATTACTTCATTATTAATTTATAATTCTAAAAGCACTTCAAAACCCTCTATCTGCGCCTGTATTTTATCCTTTTCGGTTTGTGTGTCGGCTAATTCGAGCAATACTTCAAAGCCTTCTATTTGGGCTTGTAACTTATCTTTTTCATTAGACGATTCATGAATCGTCTCTACGGCCTTTTCT
>Ga0164318_10004985_pt1 | contig 12819 bp, 9 predicted proteins | sample GuaBasSedimGuay9_FD_113734 | JGI IMG/M metagenome (GOLD analysis project Ga0164318, IMG submission 113734) | Subseafloor sediment microbial communities from Guaymas Basin, Gulf of California, Mexico - Guay9, Core 4571-4, 0-3 cm | ecosystem: Environmental > Aquatic > Marine > Hydrothermal vents >... | reverse complement strand
TTAATAATGGCACATAATAAATACGGACTGCATCCAAGCGGTGCACTTCCTTTTTTCCTTTCCAATTCACTACATCATGCAATAGCTATGGAATTTCAATTGAAAGGTTCTTTTACTGTCGAGGAAGCTTATGAAATAGGATTGATCAACAAAGTTTTACCTGAACATGAATTTTTAGATAGTTTAATCAGGGGAACTGAAAGGGTTACAAAATATAAATATTGTACCATTCAACAGACGAAACGCCTGACAAATTTTTCAAGAAAATCTCTTGATAATTATTTTGATTATGAAGCTAAAATACTTAATCTGTAAAATCTTCTGCATAATCCAATTATTGTATACATGAATATAACGCGTATTAATTTAATATATTTGTAAGCAGAAATATTAGTAAAATTAAATGTGCAACGCAGTATAGCGCCAACCGTTGACTTTAGTCGCTGCCATCAAAAACAAGAGACTAAAGTCAAATTTTTACGTACGGGATTTCCGGTAAAATATTTTTTGTTAAAACAGTATTTGATATGGGTATTAAATTACTTTTGCGCGCCTTTTAAACATCACTTAAAAATAGAACGTTATGGCATTTTTAATAAAAGAAAAACGGTTCAGCTGGAAATGGATATTAAACTATCTGATGATTATTGTCGGCGCCTTTATTTTGGCGGCCGGATTCGTATTTTTTATCACTCCTCATAAAATTGTACCGGGTGGCGTTTACGGTATCTCCATCGTGTTGCATTATCTTTTAGGAACCCCGGTGGGTGCCGTGGCTCTTGCTTTTGATGTGCCGTTAACCCTTATTGCTGTAAAAATACTGGGACCCCGCTTTGGTGCTAAAACTGTGGTTGGATTTGTTTCTACGGCAGTATTTGTTGATGGGTTAACCTATTTTTATGGCACACAGCCTTTAATAGCTGATGACGTGTTACTTTCTTCCATTTTTGGTGGCGTGTTTATTGGCGTGGGACTTGGCCTTATTTTTAAAACCAAAGCCACCTCGGGAGGTACTGATATTGTTGCCATGATAATAAGTAAATATACCCATTTGCCGGTGGGAAGGCTTTTGATACTGGTCGATTCAACCATTGTACTCTTTGGATTAATTGTTTTTAAAGATTGGAAAATCCCTTTTTACTCACTCATTGTTATTTATATCGCCGGCAAAATTCTTGATACTATTCTCGAAGGGGTTAGCTATGATAAAGTGCTTTTTATTATTTCGGAGAAAACAGAGCAGATTAAAAGAAAAATTATTGATGACCTTAACCGGGGAGGGACCCTGATTGACGGTAAAGGAATGTATAATGGAAACGATAAAACCGTTATGTTTACCGTAGTTAACCGTCGCGAGGTAGCCATTCTCCAGGAGTTTATTCATCAGGTTGACCCACGTGCTTTTGTTACGGTACTTAACGCCAGCGAAATACTTGGAGAGGGATTTAAGTCGCTGGAAGAAAAAGTGGAAAAGTAGAAATTCTATTTTGAAAAACAACCATAGTTAAAGACCTTCAAAGCGGGTAGAGCCTTATTATTAAAATCAAACAGTGCCTGATTTTCCCAGGGAGAGCCATCGGTTGCCTGAGTTCCGTTAAAAGCGACTAATTCACCTCCCCAGTAACAAAAACCAATACCCTGCTTATTGGCCTCCATGATATGCTTAATTTTAGCTAAAAAATCTTTTTGGCCTTGTGGTGAGGCCGGATACCCGGGTAGTATTAGCTGGCTTTCAAGGCCTATAATGTTGTGGGTTTGGTCGTTCCATTGTAATGTGAAAGGATAGGCTGTTTCTGCTATCACAATCTCTTTTTGCCAGGAATTGCCAAGATTTGCCAGCACTGACTCAAGTTTAGATAGGTCGTGACCATGCCAAACAGGATAATAGGATATTCCTATAATATCGTAATCAACCTGACTTATGGTAGAAAAAAACCAATCGGCTTCCTCAATCCCCGCGTAATGAATAATAATTTTTGCCGAATCGGAATAATCACGAACAGCTTTAACGCCTGATGACAACAATCTTAAAAACTGTGTTTTGTTGCTAATGGCCCCCTCGGGAAGTAAAAATCCGGGGTTAATTTCATTCCCGATTTGAATAAAATCAGGTACAATTTCCGATACAACTTTTTTTGTGAAGTTATACACGCTGTCGTTTAGTGCGTCAAACGAAATGCCTTGCCATGCTAAAGGTGGTTCCTGATGAGACGGGTCTGCCCAGGTATCGGAATAGTGCAGGTCAATCCACACTTTTAAACCCAGGGAATCTATTTTGGCTGAAAAGGTTTTTACCTCATCAAAGGAAGAGTACCCGGTAACGGGATGGTTCCATAACCTGAGCCTGACAGTATTAACACCGCTATTTTTTAGGATAGTCAGAAAATTCTCTTCCTGTCCGGATAAATTATAAAATACAGCATGGGTTGATTCAATTTGAGGCAAAGCTGAAAGATCTGCTCCGCGAATAAAAAAACCCGATTCAGGAATTACAGATGCCTCCGGTTTGGATTTTGAGCAGGAGGTAAAAAGTGCCAAGGCAATAAAAAGAATCTTGATTTTCATTTAAAAGGTTTTACTAATCGCAATTAAAGCAAAAAATCCCAATCTATCACTTTATTAATCGTAAATAGATTTTTATCATAAAATCAGTATTATAGCCATTTATAAACGAATATAAACGGATGTTAAACGGCTATAAATGTTTATTAACCGACTGGATCGGAAGAGGCGATGTATGTTTGCACTGTCAATTCAAAACGAATATCGACTGTAGATTGTAGATATTCATATTATTTAATCAATTAAATTTTACTATCATGACATCTTTAAAAAATTCAGTACGTCTGATCGGACATTTGGGAATCGACCCTGAAACAACAACTTTTGACAACGGAAAAATGAAAGTCCGCTTTTCGCTGGCTACTTCCGAAAACTACCGTAACGCCAATGGTGAACGGGTACAGGAAACCCAATGGCACAATATTGTTGCCTGGGGTGGTACTGCTAAAGTAGCTGCCGATTATCTGAAAAAGGGGAAAGAAATTGCTCTTGAAGGAAAACTTGTTACCCGCTCCTGGGAAGATAAAGAGGGACAAAAGCATTACATTACCGAAATTGTAGCTAACCAGATTTTGATGCTGGACAAAAAAGGTTCAGATAATTCGTAAGATTGTTTTCTGTGCTATTTACTTTGGTGGGGCTGCCATGGCAGCCCCACCAAAGTTTTTTATGCGGTTACCTATACCTCTTTATAAATCCAACATCCATTGATAATGCTTAGTCCATTGATAACCCGTTTAAAAAAAATCAATATCCATTTCAGGAACTACTACATCGGCTGCTTGCAACAGTACTTTGGACTGAGGCTTTGCCAGTTGTTTTCCTTTTACCATAATAAACAATTCCGGAACGTAATAGTTTTTAAGGCTATTAATTCTGATTGATGATGAAAATGCACTATTAACATTTCCATCAACGTGGTTTTTCCAAGGTTACGGCCGGTGCCACCAACCACCATTAAATTTGTTAATTGTTTCATGTATGCAAAGTTATCCTATTGTGAAAAAAGAGCAATAGAATCAGTATGTTAATCTAGTATAAATAAGGCATAACAGCCCATTATTTAGTCCAAAAATATTGACTGGTTCAGTTAAATGTATTTAACTTTGCCACAATTTAAAAAACCCATAAAAATGGACAAATTATTTAGAAAAGACGCCTTTAATTATCATGCATTAGGGCGTCCGGGGAAGATAGAAGTTATTCCTACCAAACCCTATTCAACACAACGCGATTTATCACTTGCTTACACTCCCGGAGTGGCTGACCCTTGTTTAGCTATTGAAAAAACACCCGAAGATGTGTACAAATATACTGCCAAGGGCAACCTGGTGGCAGTTATCTCAAACGGTACCGCTGTTTTAGGCCTTGGCGATATTGGCCCTGAAGCCGGCAAACCGGTAATGGAAGGCAAAGGCCTTTTATTTAAAGTTTTTGCTGATGTAGATGTTTTCGATATTGAAGTCAACGAAAAAGACCCTGACAAATTTATCGAAGTAGTAAAAGCCATTGCTCCTACCTTTGGAGGCATTAACCTCGAAGATATCAAAGCTCCCGAATGTTTTGAAATTGAAACCCAATTAAAAGAAGAGCTCGATATTCCATTGATGCACGACGATCAGCACGGAACAGCCATTATTTCTTCGGCAGGTTTACTGAACGCACTTAGAATTTTAGATAAAAAAATTGAAGACTTGCACATTGTTGTTAGTGGCGCCGGTGCAGCAGCTATTTCATGTACCAAATTATACATGGCTTTAGGTGCTAAAAAAGAAAACATTGTCATGGTAGATAGCCATGGGGTTATCCACAAAGACCGTACTGATTTAAACAAAACCAAAATACCGTTTGCTACCGACCATCCTGTTCACACGTTGCAAGAAGCGGTAATTGGTGCTGACATGTTCCTTGGCTTATCCGTAGGAGGCATGTTAACCAAAGAAATGATGAAAACCATGGCTCCCAATCCCATTGTTTTTGCATTGGCTAACCCTGTTCCTGAAATTTCGTTTGAAGATGCCATGGAAGCCAGACCCGATACTTTAATGGCTACCGGTCGTTCTGATTACCCCAACCAAATTAACAATGTGTTGGGATTTCCTTTCATTTTTAGAGGCGCCCTCGATGTTAGAGCTGTTACCATTAATGATGAAATGAAACTTGCCGCTGCCAAAGCCCTGGCTTACCTCGCACAACAAACGGTTCCCGAAGAGGTAAACATGGCCTATGGCGTTCATAACTTAAAATTCGGCAGAGACTATATCATTCCCAAACCTACCGACCCTCGTTTGATTGAAACTGTTGCTCCTGCCGTAGCCAAAGCAGCCATTGATTCAGGTGTTGCACGCGAGCCCATAAGCGACTGGCCAGCTTATAAGGAGGCTCTTCGGAAAAGAATGGGATTATCCAATCCGCTGAAACGTCAGATGAAGTCAACAGCAAAACGAAACCCAAAACGAATTGTGCTGGCTGATGCCGAAAATTACAATGTCCTGAAAGCTGCTGAAATTGCCCATAACGAAAAAATGGTTATCCCTATTTTATTGGGAAATAAAAAGAAAATTGAAAAAATTATTGCAGACAACGAGTTGGAATTAGAGGGTATCGAAATCATCGATCCTACTTCAAAAGAAGAAACCGTTAGAAGAAAAGAGTTTGCTGAAATTCTTTACAAAAAAAGACAGCGTCGCGGCATGACACTTGCCAGCGCCCGCGATAACATGCTTCAAAGTAATTACTTTGGCCCCATGTTGGTTGAAACCGAAGTGGCTGATGGTGTGTTGGCCGGGTTAACACGCAACTACCCAAGTACCATACGTCCTGCATTACATGTTATCGGCCGAAAACCAGATAACAAAATTGTTAGCGGCATGTATATTTTAAACACCAAAGAGGGACCGTTATTTTTAAGCGATACCACAGTAAATGTTAATCCTGGTGTTGAAGAGTTGAAAGAAATTACCTTACAAACAGCCGAAGCAGTACGTCAATTTAAAGTTGAACCCGTCATCTCCTTGTTGTCGTATTCCAATTTTGGTTCAGTATCAGATGGCGACTGTAGTCACTTGCGTGAAGTTGCTAACATTCTTCACAAGGAGCATCCTGATCTGCTTGTTGACGGTGAGATGCAAGCCAATGTTGCTCTTAACCAGGAGTTGATGAAACAAAATTTCCCTTTCTCAAAAGTATTGGGCAAAAAAGTAAATACTTTAATATTTCCAAACCTCGCTGCTGCTAACATTGCTTATAAATTATTGGGTGAGTTAACCGATTTCGAGTTAATAGGCCCTATATTAAATGGCATGAACAAACCTGTTCACGTACTGCAAATGAGTAGCTCGGTTAACGAAATTGTGAACATGATTTTGGTGGCCGTAGCTGATGCCCAAACAAAATAGCAGGATTATTGCTTTGAATTTCAATTAACGTATTGTTAATTCTAAAAACGGGGGAAACCATTTGGTTCTCTCCGTTTTTTTATTGAAGTTGCTTAAAGTTTACCACTGAAATAGATATGAAATACATTGTAAATCAGAAAACAAATTCCATTATTTCCCTCTTTGGAGGGAAAATAAAGGAGGATCAATTAAAAAGATATTTGTTTTCTGATTTACACAGTATTATTGTTATAAATGTATTTCAACTTTAAACAACTTTATTGTCCTGCCTTCCCTAAATAATCAATGGCTAAAAGCATGTGTGTACCATACCAGGTAAACATTTCGCCATCGACAATCATTATCTTTTTATCTGGCAACTTTACCTGTAATTCAACCCTGTCACTTTCTTTAAAATGATATGGATCGGTAGCCAATAATATTGTTTCCGCCCTGCTCATTTCATTTTCGTCAATTTCAGGATACCTTCCCGTAATCAGGTTGTCAAATCCGGCAAGCTGCATCATCGAACCTATAAAAGTTGATTTTCCGGCAGCCATCCAGGGATTTTTCCAAATCATGTAGAGGGCTTCTTCTGCCAATCGCGGAGGGTTATAATTCTCCAGCTTTTCCCGGATACGCTTTATCCAGTAAGTTGAAACATCACGAATATCAAAAATAGTACCCAGACGCTGCAGCATGTCAAACGAATCTTCTATCGTATTGATGTCAAAAACAAAAACAGGCACTTGCTCCATCAATCTTAAAATCTGCTCTTTATCGTTTTCCTCTTTAACGGCAACAACAAGGTCGGGTTTTAAATCAACAATTTTTTGAATATCAAAATTTTTTGGTCCTCCAATTTTTGGAAGTGTATTGACCACATCAGACGGATATTTACAAAACCGTGTAACGCCTACCAGGCAGGCAAACAGACCCAAATCAGCCAGCGTTTCAGTGATAGAAGGCACCAACGACACAACCCTCACGGGTGTAGATTTTAAGGTAACTGTCCGGTTTAAGTGATCGGCAATCTTCATGTTTCAAAGATATGAATAAACTTTTTTCTCAAAACGACATTGTTGCTTTCGTGAGCGATTGGCAAACCAACTATTTAGCTAAATTACTACCTTTGCGCCGTGCTCGATTCGTTAAAAAAATACATCAAAAAGAACCATCTCTGCCATAGCGGAGAAAAATTGCTCGTTGCCGTGAGTGGAGGCATTGACTCGGTAGTATTGCTCGATCTGCTTGTTAAAGCCGGATACGTAACGGCTATTGCCCATTGCAATTTTAAATTGCGTGGTAACGAGTCGGAGGAAGATGAAAAATTTGTTAGAGGTCTGGCCGAAAAGTACGATATTCCGATTTTTGTAAAACAATGCCCCGCAACTGATTATGCTACCCGGCACAAACTTACCATTCAGGAGGCAGCCCGCAATTTAAGATACGATTTTTTTGAAAAACTATCGGTAGAAAAAAAATTTGATAAAGTAGCTGTCGCACATCATGCCGACGACAACCTCGAAACTTTTTTTATCAACCTGTTTAGAGGCGGCGGGCTGCAAGGTTTAAAAGGAATCCCGGTACAGCGGGCTATATTTATCAGACCGTTGATGTTTGCAACCCGTCAGCAAATTGAAACCTATGCCCACGACAACGATCTCGAGTGGCGTAACGACTCATCCAACGCTTCTCTTAAATATCTTCGGAATAAAATACGGCATCAACTACTGCCCGAAATTAAAAAAATTATCGGAAACTTTACCCCTGTTTTTCAAAGTCTCGACAATCTGAAGGAGGATGCCCTTGTGTTAGAGGTATTGCTTAACCGCGAAAAAAACAGACTCGTGGAAATCAAAAACAACAGCATCGTCATCACCCCTGAAGAAACACCAGCCGGGCTAACCGGAAGCCTTTGGTTTTATTATCTCCTTAAAGCCTATGCCTTTCCACGAAGCGAAACAGACAAGATTTTTGATGCTTTTCAATCCAAGTCAGTAGGGAAACACTTCTTTTCAGAGTATTTTGAATTGCTTATCGACCGGGATGTCCTTATCGTGAGAAAAAGAGCAACCTCAGTAAAACAGCAATTTCTTATTCACAGTACCGATACTGTTGTAGATGAACCTGTTAAAGCGACCTTAAAAATTGTGTCAGGTAATACGATTGAGCCGACTCTTTTTAAAAATCCCAACGACGGTTTTTTCGACTTTAGTAAATTAGTCTTTCCGTTAACGTTACGAAAATGGCGGGAAGGCGACCGGTTTCAACCTTACGGGATGAAGGGATCGAAGTTGGTTAGCGATTTTTTTACCGATATAAAATTATCGCTTTTTGAAAAAGAAGCAACCTGGTTGCTCGAGTCGGGAGGATCCATTATTTGGATTGTCGGCTATCGAACTGCCGAACCTTTTAAGGTTACTAAAAATACCGAAAAGGTATTATTAATCCGGCTAACAAAGTAAACTTAGTTGTAAGAGTGCAACATTAGCAAATGAGCCGTTGTCAAGAAGTATTAACGTGAAGAAGAGAAAAACTATCTTTGATAAAAATTGAATGATTTATGAAATATTTCCACACTAAAGCACTTGTATATTTCCTGTTAGGAATGGTTTTGGCAATACCATTTTCAGGGTTGAAAGCGCAAATACTGGAGCCGGTAAAATGGACTTTTTCCAACAATAAAATTACTGATAACGAATACGAACTGGTTTTTACAGCCTCCATCGACTATAAATGGCATCTCTACTCGCAGGACATCCCCATGTCGCCACCGGCCACCACGTTTCATTTTAACAAAAACGGTGATATTGAGCTGATTGGAAAAGTTACTGAAGATACCTCGTCAGTCATCGAAGAGTATGATCCCAATTTTGAAATGAAACTGAAGTTTTATGCCAATAAAGCGGTCTTCAAGCAAAAGGTTAAGCTGCTAAAACCAAAGACCAAGGTAACAGGGTCGTTGGAGTTTATGAGTTGCGACGACTCCAAATGTCTTCCTCCTACTGATATGGATTTCAGCTTTACCTTAAATAATTCGGAGCAGGTCACCGGTACGGCTCCTGCTCAAAACAAGATATTAGAACCTGTTAAATGGGATTTCAAAGCTAAAAAAACAGGATCCAAAAAGTACGACCTCTATTTTACCGCGCATATCGATAAAGGATACCACCTTTACTCGTTAACCATTCCCGAAAACGGGCCGCTGCCAACAGAATTCAGTTTTGACACATCAAAAAAATATAAGGTCATCGGCAAGTCGGTGGAAGTTACCAACCCCATCGAAGAGTATGACGATGTGTTTGAAATGAAGATTAAATATTTTAACAATAAAGCTGTTTTTAAACAGGCTGTTGAGTTGGTTTCGAACGATAGCGACATTCCGGTTATCGGCGAAATAGCTTACATGACCTGTAACGAAACCGGATGCGTAGCGCTTTATCAGGATATTGAATTTCATTTTAACGGAAGAACCGATCAGGTAATTGGTGGCAGCGAGAATCGTAATACCAGCCCGGAAAAAACTTCTGTTGCAGCTGCCGACGATGGCACTGACATCACGGGAGCAAAAAAGGGGCTGTGGGGATTTTTCCTGATTTCCTTTTTGGGTGGTTTATTGGCCATCCTTACCCCTTGTGTGTTTCCCATGATTCCCATGACAGTTTCCTTTTTTATGAAAGAGGGTGCCCCAAAGGCCAAAGGCAGGTTTGAAGCTATCATCTATAGCTTAAGCATCATTGTTATCTACACCTTTATAGGCTCCATACTTGCCGTTGCCGCCGGACCCAATATCGCCAACTGGCTCAGCACGCACTGGATTCCCAACGTCTTCTTTTTTCTGATATTTATGTTTTTTGCAGCCTCCTTTTTTGGTATGTTCGAGATTACACTACCCCATTGGATGGTTAATAAAAGTGACCAAAAAGCCGATAAGGGCGGTATTATGGGGCCTATTTTCATGGCCTTAACATTGGTATTGGTATCGTTTAGCTGTACCGGCCCTATCGTGGGTTCTATATTAGTTGCATCAGCCGGAGGAGCCGTGTTAAAACCAATAATAGGGATGCTTGGCTTTTCGTTGGCTTTTGCCATTCCTTTCGGTTTGTTTGCCTTCTTCCCATCGCTGTTAAATAGTCTGCCAAAATCGGGCGGATGGCTTAACTCGGTTAAAGTGGTGCTGGGATTTTTAGAACTCGCGCTGGGATTAAAATTTCTCTCCATTGCCGACCAAACGTATCATTGGGGTATCCTCGACAGGGAAGTTTATCTCGCCTTTTGGATTGTAATTTTCCTATTGATGGGGCTTTACCTTTTAGGTAAAATAAAGTTCGCACACGACTCGGATGTGCCGTTCGTATCGGTACCGAGGTTAGTGCTGGCAATTGTTACTTTTACCTTCGTGGTATACATGATTCCAGGCATGTTTGGCGCTCCGCTGAAAGCATTATCGGGTTATCTTCCACCCCTGGCAACCCACGATTTCGACCTTAACAAGGTTATACGCGACAACGTTAAACTCTATTCCGGGTCAGGCTCTGCCAACGAACCAAACGAGATTTGTGAAACCCCAAAATATCATGAGTTTTTACACCTGCCCCATGGTCTCGAAGGCTACTTTGATTACGACCAGGCGGTAAAATGCGCCAAAGAACAGAACAAGCCAATTTTTATCGACTTTACCGGCCACGGCTGCGTTAACTGCCGCGAGATGGAAGCCAATGTCTGGTCGGATCCGGCAGTCCTTAAACGCCTTCGCGACGATTACATCGTCCTGGCCATGTATGTTGACGATAAAACAAAGCTGTCAAAAGACGAATGGATAACATCATCATACGACAACAAGGTTAAAAAAACCATCGGAAAAAAATCGGCTGACTTCCAAATCAGCAAATTTAGCGTTAACGCACAACCCTTTTACGTGTTAATGAATGCCAACGGAGAAGTACTAACCAATCCCCGGGCTTACAACCTTGATGTGGATGCCTTTGTAAAGTTTCTGGATGAGGGTAAGAAAAACTTTAAACAGGACAGGGGAATCAGAAACATTAACAAGTAGCGCCAGGTACCATTGATTTTTATTTCCGTTAATATAATTAGATCAATCAGGTGTCAATCAATTCTCAACAAAAAACAGCCTACGGGTTGGCACTACTTGTGGTGTTGCTTTGGTCAACCATCAGCTCGGCCTTTAAAATTACATTGCGTTTTTTACCGTTTGAAGAGCTGGTTTTTTGGTCGGTGGTGAATGGAGTCTTGGTATTAACGTTAGTAAACCAACTTGGTAAGCAACCATTACGAATTAAAACCCTTACCACAAAAAACTACCTCTCTTCGGCATTAATGGGCTTTTTTAATCCGTTTTTATACTACCTCGTTTTAATAAAAGCCTACGACTTACTGGAAGCACAGGTTGCCGGCACCTTAAACTATTTTTGGCCCATCGTGTTGGTGTTTTTCTCCATTGTTCTACTTGGGCAGAAAATTCATGCCAAGGGATTAATTGCTATTTTTATAAGTTTCTTGGGAATCGTCATTATTAGTACCGGTGGAAATCCGTTTAGCCTGCACTTTACCAATACCCTTGGCGTTGTCCTAGCGGTGGCAAGTGCTTTTTTATGGGCTTTTTACTGGATTCTAAACATGAAAGACCAACGGGAAGGCACCGGCAAAATCTTACTAAACATGATTTTCGGTCTGATTTACCTTGTGCTTTGGTTTTTAATACGGGGGCAATGGCCGCACCTTCCAACAATTAACGGATACTTTGGAACCCTTTATATCGGTATTTTTGAGATGGGGATTACTTTTGTCATTTGGCTGAAAGCGTTGAAACTCTCCTCAGACACGGCCAAAGTAAGCAACCTGATTTACCTCTCCCCTTTTCTCGGACTATTTTGGATCAGCTTTATCGTGGGTGAAAACATTCATCTTTCTACCGTTGTCGGGTTGGCATTTATTGTTGGCGGGATTCTGATTCAGGCAAAGCGTTGAAGTAAGGATATCATCCTGTCTTGGCAAATCTCTACCTTGTTTTATCTCACGGTTGCAAACCGTGAGATAGATCAAAATAGATCAAGGAGCAGGTTACTAAATGGTGAGGTGCCAAAAAAAATAAAAATGATCTTGTTCATTCTTTTTGTAGAAAAGAAATGGCCAACAATTTATCCTTTTCGCCATCCAACAATCTTGCTACCTTTGCCGCATGATAATTATTGATGATGTATTGGTTAGCGATGAGGTAAAAGATATTTATTTTGCCTGCAACTTAAAAGCCTGCCATGGTGATTGCTGTGTAGAAGGAGATGCCGGTGCGCCGCTGGAGGAAGAAGAAATTTCGATACTTGAGGATTACCTCGACGACATTAAGCCCTACATGTCGAAAGAGGGTTTGGAAGTGGTGGAAAAAAACGGTGTTTTCGATTACGATATTGATGCCGAATTTGTAACTCCATTGATAAATGACCGCGAATGTGCATTTGTCTATTTCGAAAAGGGTATTGCTTTGTGTGCCATTGAAAAGGCCTGGCTTGAAAAGAAAATAAAATTTCAAAAACCCGTTTCCTGTCATCTGTACCCCATTCGTATTGATAAAGTGGGTAACAAGAAAGCGGTAAATTACAACCGCTGGTCTATTTGTATTCCCGCGCTTAAGTCGGGACGTGAGACTGGTGTTCCGCTGTACCAATACCTTAAAATACCATTGATAAGATACTTCGGCGAAGCATGGTATCATAAACTAGCTGAGGCGATTGGGGATTGAGGATTGGAGATTGATGATTGATGATTGGAGATTGATGATTGATGATTGGAGATTGAAGATTGGAGATTGGAGATTGGAGATTGGAGATTGAGGATTGGAGATTGAGGATTGGAGATT
>Ga0164318_10004984_pt1 | contig 12819 bp, 11 predicted proteins | sample GuaBasSedimGuay9_FD_113734 | JGI IMG/M metagenome (GOLD analysis project Ga0164318, IMG submission 113734) | Subseafloor sediment microbial communities from Guaymas Basin, Gulf of California, Mexico - Guay9, Core 4571-4, 0-3 cm | ecosystem: Environmental > Aquatic > Marine > Hydrothermal vents... | reverse complement strand
TAAATCGAAAATGAAGTGCTTCGAAATGCCCAACGCTTCATAGCCAAACCGTTGTGCTTCAGCTCGAGAATAAAATATTTTCTTCGGTTATAAAGTTTAATGTCGCTGTTTTTTACCGTAACAATCTAAAACCGATTCACATAACCGATATGAATTTTGGAATTAGAAAATTGTAAAATATTTCCGGGCAGATTGCCTAAGGCATAAGTAATTGAAAAAATGCCGGCTTTGGTGCTCAAGTTTGTTCCGATACCGAATCCGTACGGGAAAAGATTATTTTTCACATTCGTGTTATCTCTAAAACCGGCAATATTAAAAAATGCAAAAACATTGGAATTTTGCTCATATAAATACCGTTGTTCAACGGTAAAAACGGAATATGCCGAAGTTCTGAAACGATTTTCGTCAAATCCTCTTAAAGAATTAAATCCGCCCAAATCAAACAATTCATTTTCATAAAATTTCTCTTCGGGAAAAGCATATTTTGTATCGGAAGAAAATTTTAACACAAAATGTCGATTAAAAGGGACATAATATTCTGCAAAAAAATATGCTTCATAATACGGTTTGCTTTTTCCGATAATCTTTCGATTTCCTCCGGCAAATCCGGCATCAAAAACATACCCTTTTGTCGGATTATAGACATAATCAAATTTCAAACTTCGATAGAATAATCCGAAAAGTAACAGGTCAGAATTTTTATAAATGCTTGTATCCGAGCTTTCTCCGGATAATACAAGTGATTGCTTTTTATGAATAAATGCGGAAATTGCTTCATTATGTTTAAAATTATAGTCAATCCCGAACTTCCCGGATATTTTCATAAAACTTGTATCCCTTTTATCCAAATTAAATTTCGATTGTATTGAAAAAGGACTTTTAAAAAGATAGGGTAAAACAAATCCGACATCTAATTTTTGGGATAATTTATCTGTTCGTGACCATTTCAGAAAGACATTTTCACCTTTTCCGAAATTATTCAACAAATTCAAATCCAAATTTCCGGTTAAAGCTACTTTATTCTCATTATTTTTATCGGGAATAATTCCGACAACACCGTTAAATAAATTTGCTCTCTTTGATTTAAGATACAAATACACATCCGCTTTATCATCGAAAAAATCAACTTCGGGCGGTCTGATTTCCGACAAAAACCGCACCGCTGTTATTTTAGAACTTATTGATTTTACAACTTCTTCATTATAGATACCACCCTCAAAAACAGAAAGATATCTATTGATATAAGCTTTAGAAATTTTTGCATCGCCTTTAATAATAATTTTATGAAACCGTATTAATTTATTTTTTTCCAATTTTAGATTCAATCTGATTGAAGAATCATTAAACTCGACTTTTTCGGAAATAAGCATAGCAAACGGATAACCTGAATTTTCATATTCATTAATAATATGCTCATACAATAATGACAATTCAGCAGGATTTACGGTATTTTTTACTTGTATTCCGGAATCACTGAGATGAAATTTTCGCTTTACTGATGCATAAATTCCTTTAATATACAATTCGTTTATACGATACTTTCTCCCGAGAAAAAGTGACGCATTTACTGAAGCAGAATCAAATTTCACACGGTCAAACGATGCTGCAATATAGCCGTCAGAAAATAAACGGGTTTTAATTTTTTCTAATTGTAAAAATAAAAGTGCAGAATCCGAAAAGCTTTTACGATAAGCTTCTTTTTTTATTGATTTCGGTAATATCGAATCATTTGAGGTAATTTTTAATGTATATTTCTGTGCAAAACCAAAAAAAACAAAATGTAAAAAAAGGAACAATACGATTGTTCCCTTCAGTTGTAATCTAAAATATAAATTATCAGTCAATTTCATCAATCATTTTATCAATTTCATCTTTAAAAGCCAAAGATGTTGTATAATCTTCAACGTTTTCAGTTTCTTTATATTTTTCATTTAACTGATTTAATTGATTGGCATACTCGTTTTTTAATTCAAATTCTTTTTCGAGTTCTTCAAATTTTGCCGTATCCGTTGCTGCGTCAACATATTCATTATCAGCACCGTCTAACACCTTAATACGTTCTTCATGCTTATGAATTTTGTTTTCTTCCGATTGTGTTTTTTTAGTCTCATCCAATTTATTTTTCACTTCCTCATATTTACCGACCAATTTATCATACAGCTGTAACTTGGATTTACGCAATTTAATTTGTGTCAAATAAGCATGAACAATTTTATTACATTTTTCAGCCTTCTCCTCACCCACTTTATCTTTATTTTCAGATTGAATTTGATCAAATTTTTCAAGCGCATCTTCTTTGTATTGCTCTTTGTAATACGTTAAATTTCCGTTCGGAAAAACGTCGGCATAGGTATCAACAATAATCTCAGCAGCCCAATTTTTAATTTGTTCGATTTCTTTAACAGCTGCAGCTCTGTCATCTTCAGCATTCTTAAGTGCCGTATTAATTTTCATTTCCAACTCACTCCCTTTTTGTTGCGGGTTATGAAGTCGTTCTTTACTTTTTTGAAAAAATTTCCAAGCCATTTTAAAGTGTTTTATATTTGGATGTTAAAATTACAATATTGAACGTTAGTTTGCAAATATTTATTACTATCTTTGCTAATAGTGCAAAAACAAACGCATTTTTTATTAATTAACCGACATAATATTTTATTTAACTATGAAAACAAAATATTTAAGCTCCGTATTAATCCTTTTTTTTATAATTTCCTCCTGTTCCGTGACAAAAAAACTTGAAAGAAAATTGACCGGAAAGTATGTCGTAGAAATGTTAAAAACAAGCAATAAAGAAGAACCGTCAGATGCTTATGAAAATCTGTTGAGCGATTTACTGAAAGGTTCGTATATTCAATTTAATGAAAACAAAACTTATGAATTTAATTTAGCAGGTAAAAGGGTTAAAGGTTCATGGTTCTTTTCGGAAGACGGAAATACAATATTCACTGATAATAAAGATATTAAATTTCGAATTAATAAATTTACTGAAACCGGCTTGGAATTAAACAGTTTTAATAAAGATGATGTTGTTTTAATGATTCTGAATAGAATTAATGATTAAACGGTTTACCGAGCGGATTTTTTAAACCGTCGTATTGAATTAAATCACATTTTACGGTACTGATACCGACCTTTAATCGAATTTTTACCGGAATGAAATTACCATCATCAGAGAACCAAACTTGCATATCATTTTCTTTTTTAACGGTACTTTTTTCATCAATTACAGGGACAAATTTCAAACATTTAATTTTCCCGAATTTGGTTCTTATTTTTTCGGTTTTTTTATATTTCACTTTAACCGTGTAAAGCTGTTCATCGAAATAAGTTGTTAAATTTATAGTTTGGTTTTTTTGAAACTTCTTCTTAAAAATCATTCGGCGAGCAAAATAGAATGCTGACAATACATCTAAAGTTCCGGGCGGCACTTTATGTTCTCCGGATTTTAAGCTTATGACTTTGTTTTCATCACGATCAAAAATAACTTCATTGTACCGTCGATAATTATTTTCATTGATATCTCGAATTGATTGCAAAGGAAGTCCGTCAAATAATTGAATATAACTTTCATATCGGTCGTTTACACTGGCAAAAGTTCCTACTAATCCGGAAGTTGCGGCAATGGCTTTTACATGATAATACCAATCGGAACCGATTTGTTCAAGCATTATTTTCATTTCTGCATGACCGCCGTTAATAATACCGTATTTTACCTTATATTTTAAATATTCATCAGGTTTAAAAGCCGTGTTCACAATAGGTACGGAATCAGTTTGAGCTATAATCGAAGAGCTGAAAATCAGATATGCTAAAAATAATATTGTTTTTTTCATAGTTGCTTGGGTTTCATATTATACTAAACAAAAACAATACGATTTTAGTATCTGACATAAAAAAAAAGGCAGGAATCCCTGCCTTAAAGAAATAAGTTTAATTAATCTTAAAAATCAGTGATACGTATTTCAACCCTTCTGTTATATCCCTCTTCTTCTTCGGTTTCAGGTATGGGATAAATTTCATTTTTACTGCCCATTCCTTCTGTTTGAATTCTTGAAGCGTCAATACCGTTATCCGTTAAATATTTTTTAATAACTTCCGCTCTGTCCGAAGACAATTTAAAATCCACATCGGTGCTCGGAAACAAACCGTTTGTATGTCCTTCAAGTTCGACTGTAGCTTTCGAATTAAGCATCATAAATTTCAATAATTTCTTTTTCACATATTCCGATTTAGGAACGATGGTAATTTCATTTCCTTTAAAATAAATGACACCGAGTGTTTCATTATTCAGACCTTTTTTTACTTTATCAAGCGCAAAATCAACTTGTTTACTGTTAAGTTTATTGGCCTCTTGTGTTGAAAAAACTTTAAAATCCGGAAAATATTTATCAGCATAAACACACAATTCATATTTAGGGAAAGTGTTTTCTTGTGAATTTAACAAAATTTCCATTTCATAGGATCCTTTTTTTTCTGTTTGCGAAGACACAAATAAATTATTATTTCTGAGATTTCTCCATCGAATATCTGCTTTAAGCAGTTTTCCGTTTTTAGAATCGGTAATTTTTCCTGTAATTTTTATTGTTTTCAACTCTTTAAAGAATACCGTATGTCCTTTCCCGTTTCGATACAGATTATTAAGAGCCAAATAAAAAACATCCCCTTTACTTACCGGAATTCCTTTTTCAAAATCCGATTCATCTCCGCTGTATGACAATCCGGTTATTCCCTTGTCATTTGCAGGCGGATTAAAATTAGAACGAATCGGTTTAATTTTCTCTTCATTATATTTTTGGCAAAAATTCGGCTCATTCTTAAAAAGCATAAAATCATAATTATCTTTAGAATTTAAAGGAATAATATCAAATAAAAGAATTCCGCTTTTTTGTACTGCAAATTTATACCAAGTCGGGTGTTTTACTAATGTAAAATCATTTAACATGTTTCCTGTTTCAGCCGGTGCCGTTGTCGGTCCGAAAATATGAAATCTGGAAATATCCAAAGCTTGCTCACACGTTGATGTGTTACTGATATCAACTAAATTTTGTGCATTCACAAAAGCAGATGATAAAAAAATCAGCAAAACAGCTATAAAATTCTTTTTCATTTTCATTGAGTTTATAATTTATAGAATGATTTTATTAATAATTTCTGATAAAAACTTTTGCAGTCTTTATGGGAGAATTATCGTAAGTTTTTACTTTTAATATATACAAATTTGCTGCCATTCCGGAAGTACTCATAGATATTTCATCCGAATAAAATACTTTTTTTGAAATAGACTTTCCTGACAAATCAATCAATTCACATACAACAGGATAATTGATATTATCCTTTAAGAAAATTTTTAAAAACCGATCGGAAACTACAGGAATAATATCCTTAGATTGTTTTTCAATAGTAACATTTTTTTCATCAACAAGAAAATTCACATTATTATACTCATTTGATTGATTATTATTTATATGAATAAGAAAATCCGTTGTTTTTAAACCGGGAATTTCAGGATGAATAAAATAAGTTCCTTCGGGTATGTATTCAAAAGTAAATTTCCCGGAATTTTTATCAACAATTCTGAAATCCATCGGAATACCTGCTTCATTCAATAAGATAACCGGAATCGGTAAGCCATTAATTCCTCTGTACATTCCGTTGAATTTTATTTGCCCGGATATCATTTTTTCTCCGTAAAACGGATTCTGAAAAGACAATAAACTTATGTCAAAATTTAAATTATCTTTACGAATATCTCTGTTTAATGCTTTTTTCCATGAATATACTTTACCCGAATAAGTAGGAATATATTTCGGAAAATACAAAAAATCATAATTTAATTCGGGAATAACATATATGATATATTTCCCTGAATTGACATCGTTAAATTGAAAATTACCTTCAATTATTTCTTGATTCTTTGTTGAAGAGTAAGCAGATTTATTATTATTTAACAGATAAATTTGTCCTTTAGGAAGCAAATTGGTTCCGGCATATACGGAACCTGAAATAATATTTAGATTTTTCGATGATTTTGAAGTTTGAGAAACTGAAATTATTTTTTTTTCAGATAAAATTAAATCTTGAGTATTACTAATATTTTTAATTATACCTGATTGAAAAAAAGCATAGGAATTTAATTGTAAAGTACTGAATAATATTATTAATATAAATCTGTAATTCATTTTTTCAAATTAAAATAAGAACTTATATCTGAAACCGAAATTAATTCCGAAAGAATTAAACCTTGATATCAAAGGATAGTCCTTATAAATTGAATTTATATTTCTTCTTACATAAGCTGAAGTTATAAAGTCAAATCTGTCGGTAATGAAATAATTAAATTTAATACCGGCATAGATTGACAAATTAACTGCCGCAAATTTCGGTTTATTTTCCAAACTGTTTGTTTGAAATAAATCAGTCAAAGATACAATTTTTCCTTTGGAATTAACAAAAAAACTTGTAATAATTCCTATTTCAGGGCTGAATCTGAAGTTTGGCGTATAAAAACTACGACTGTACAGTAAAGGAATCTCAAAAAAAGTATATGAATTTTTTGCACGTTCATTATAAAAAGATTCTGTAGTATCAGCTTCCTGAATAAAGCTTGTATCTATAAACGTATTATATGTCGTATCTTTTAAATAATAATATACGGTATCACCTGTTGCAATCAATGTATCAATATTAATAAGAGCAACAGAATCAATTTGCATTTCAATTCCGGGATCAAAATGCATTTTAAGGATTGTATCAATTTGATATAACACAGATAGATTTGAAAAATCAATTCGGAAATTTGACATATTAATTCCGGAAGTAAAATTATGATTCTTATGATGAAAATTCAGATTTAATCCAATATTACTTCCCATTGAGGCATTTACCGCTTTGTTATTAATTTCTGAAACATCTTTATAAATTAAATCCGAATTGAATGTTTGAAAACTGTATAAGGGAGAGAATAAAAAATCCAAAGAAAACACATTTAACTTCTTTTTTTTATTCCTTTTAAACTTTTTAATCAAAAGGAAATCAGAATCTTGCATAACAATCTCACCATATCTCAGTTTTCCGGAGAGTGATAATAAAGAATCACTGAATTCAGTCTTAAAATTAGTATCAGAAGGAATGTAAAGAGTATCATATACAAAGGTTGTATCATAATATACAACTGTATCATATACAAAAATGGTATCTTTAACATCAGGAAATTCGTTTTTTTTATAATCGGTTATTTCCGGTTTAAAACTGCTAAAAATAAATGCAAATAAACCTAAAAAAACAAACATAAAAAAGCGAATAAATAAACTGAAATTATATTTGAGTTTATTATTCGTCGGTATTTTATTCCTGATAAAAAGATTCATCTTAGGTTTCTGAAAAAACCAAAGATATGAAAAAGTTTGAATTATTAATTAAGTGTATCTTTTATAATTATTTGTTTTTTAATAATTACATTTTTATGAACAGGTATTTCAACTTTAATTTTTACAGTTTCATTTTTATCAATTGCTTCAACGTTCTTTTCAGAAGAATCTTTTTCTGTTTTATCTTCTTCAATTTTTATTATTGAATTTATATCTGTTTGTGCAGATGTTGTATCTGAAACGTTTTCAATAATTTCTTTAGGGTTTGATTGTTTTTCGGTTCCGTATCGGTAAAAATAAACACCTGCCGTAATTGCCAGTATTCCGGAGATAACAGCAATATCTGTTTTTACATTCTTCAGACTGTTCAGTCCTTTAAATGATTTTGTTATGACACCGTTTTGTTCCAAATACATCTCCATTTCCTGCCATGATGTATGGGGTTGTTCCTTGTAATCTTCAACTGAATCTTTTACAAGTTTGTCAATAAAAAATTGATCATCTTCCATTCCTTTCTTAGTTTTGTTTTCTTAGTTTAATAAGTGCTTTTTTATATAATAATACTTTTAATTTTGCTCGAGCTCTTAACAATTGAGATTTTGAGGTTCCGATTGAAATATTCAATTCTTTTGCTATTTCTTTATGCATCATTCCTTCAATTACATACAGGTTAAAAACTGTTTTGAAACCTTCGGGTAACTCATTCATTATTTCAATAATCTCACATTGTTGAAATTTTGCATGTTTAATAACCGATTGCATATCTGACGGATTTAAATCTTCATTTTGTTTCGATTTATTCTCATCAGCTTCAATATAGTCAAAATTATCAGATACTATTTCTTTTTTATCTTTTCTAAGCTGGATTAATGCTGTATTCAAAGTAATTCTTTTCATCCAACCTTCAAATGATCCGGTGCCTTTATATTGATTAATTTTCGAAAAAATTGTTACAAAAGCATCTTGCATTACATCTTCAGCTTTGGCTCTGTCCTTAATATAACGTAAACATATACCCAAAAAATTATAAGCATATTTTTCAAAAATATATGCCTGAGCTTTTTTATTATATTGTTTACACTGTCTTATAATTTTTTTCGGGACAGTCATCAACTCAGTATTAAGATTAAAATTTATAAAAAGGTTGCAATTCTTTTTGAAATATCTTCAAATTTATGCAAAAATATAAAATGTGTCGTAATAATAAATTAAAAAACCACAACAAAAAAAATGCTTGCTGTGGTTAATTAATTTATCTAAACCCCGTAACGGTAATTTAGGACTTGTTAAAACATATTTTACATCATGCCGCCCATACCGCCCATGCCGCCTCCGGGAGGCATCATTGGTGCCGGATTATCTTCTTTTTGTTCAACCATTACGATTTCGGTAGTTAATAACATACCTGCAATAGAAGCTGCATTTTCTAATGCAATTCTGGTAACTTTTGTCGGATCAATAACTCCGGCTTTTAAAAGATTTTCAAAAACATCTTTTCTGGCATTATAACCGAAATCATCTTTCTCTTCTTTTACTTTTTGAACAATTACTGCTCCTTCTTTACCTGAATTTTTTGCAATTTGTCTTAAAGGTTCTTCAACGGCTCTTTTTATAATTTCAATACCGATTGTTTCATCTTCGTTTTCACCTTTAAGTTTATTAATGTTTTCAAGTGCTCTGATATAAGCAACACCTCCGCCGGGTACAATCCCTTCTTCAACAGCTGCTCTTGTTGCACTTAAAGCATCATCAACACGATCTTTTTTCTCTTTCATTTCAACTTCGGAAGCTGCACCGACATAAATTACGGCAACACCGCCGGCAAGTTTTGCCAATCGTTCTTGCAATTTTTCTTTATCATAATCAGAAGTCGTGTTTTCAATTTGAATTTTAATTTCATTTACTCTTGTTTTAATGTCTTCTGATTCACCGGCTCCGTTTACGATAGTTGTATTATCTTTATCCATTACAATTTTTTCGGCACTTCCGCACATTTCAAGTGTCGCTGTTTCTAACTTGAAACCTTTTTCTTCCGTAATAACTGTTCCTCCGGTAAGAATTGCAATATCTTCCAGCATGGCTTTTCTTCGGTCACCAAAACCGGGTGCTTTTACGGCAGCAACTTTAATGGTTCCTCGTAATTTATTAACAACCAATGTTGTCAATGCTTCACCTTCAATATCTTCTGCAATAATCAAAAGCGGACGACCAGCTTGTGCAGCAGGCTCTAAGACAGGCATAATGTCTTTCATTGCAGATATTTTTTTATCATGTAATAAAATATAAGGATTTTCCATTACACTTAACATTTTATCAGTATCCGTAATAAAATACGGAGAAATATACCCTCTGTCAAATTGCATTCCTTCAACAATTTCAACATTTGTATCCATACCTTTTGCTTCTTCAACGGTAATTACGCCGTCTTTTTTTACAATTTTCATGGCGTCAGCAATATGTTTTCCGATTTCGGCATCATTATTCGCAGAAATTCTGGCAACTTGTTCAATTTTATCACTGTCAACATTGACCTCTTGAGATTGTTTTTTTAAACCTGAAACAACTTCTTTTACTGCTTTATCAATTCCGCGTTTTAAATCCATCGGATTAGCACCGGAAGTAACATTTTTTAAGCCTACATTAATGATTGATTGAGCTAAAACAGTAGCTGTAGTTGTTCCGTCTCCGGCATCGTCACCGGTTTTAGAAGCAACTTCTTTCAACATTTGTGCACCTACATTTTCATATGCATCAGGCAGGTCAATTTCTTTTGCAACGGTAACACCGTCTTTTGTTATTTGAGGAGCTCCGTATGATTTTTCAATTACCACATTACGACCTTTCGGGCCTAATGTTACTTTTACTGCATCTGCAAGTTGATCAACACCTTTTTTTAAGGCATCTCTTGCTTCAATGTCAAATAAAATTTCTTTAGCCATTTTTATCTTCTTTTATGTTTAATAATTACAATTTAGTTGTTTTGTTTTTTACATAAAATATGCCAATAAAATTTAAACTGCTTTTACGAATGTATTATTGACGAAAATGCAGTTTTAACAATTAAGATCAAATAACATACTTCTATATACCTGAATATAAGGAATATACATAATGAGAATAATTTTAATGATTTGTCAGAAAATACGACAATATGACACTGTAAAAAAAAAGCCGGTTATAAAACCGGCATTCAATTTTTTTAATCCGACATAACTATTTATTATTCGGTTGACTTGCATTATTTTTTTGATCTTCTTTTTTTCTGAATTCATCAACTTGCTGTTGAGAAGGAATATTCGGAATATCCGTTTGATTTAGTTCCATCAATTCTTTTTGAATTTTAGATTCCGGATTTTCTTTGGGTCTGTCAAGCGATAAACTTGCCGTTATACTTAACACGATTAATGTTATAGCTAAAGTCCAAGTTGTTTTTTCTAAAAATTTATTCGTTTGTACAACACCGCCCATTTGACCTCCTCCGCCGAATGTTGAAGATAATCCTCCGCCTTTTGAGTTTTGAGCTAATACAATCAGTATCATCAAGATACTTACAATAAAAATTAATACGATCGATAATGTTAACATATTTTAATTATTTTAATTTTTCAGTTTCTTTAATTTTGGATGCAAAGTAATCTTTTTTTTCCGGATTTTTCAAAATTAATTTTTCATAAATTTCAATTGCATCATTAAATTTCCCTTGATTAATATAAATACTTGCCATTAATTCGGTAACAATCGGTTTTTTTTCAATTGATTTTTTCTCAGCAAACTCAACGGTTTCATCGATTTTTTCTTCAGGTGAAGGTCGTTTCATCGGCTCTTCTTCTTTGACGAATTTATTTATTAATTCATTTTTTTTATCTTCTTTTTTTTCTGATTTTATTTCAGTATCAGGAGTTTTAGCGGATCTTTTTTTCTTAAAAGCTTCAATTCTTGCAAAAACACTTTCTGCTGCTTTTGCTTTTTCTTCAGCATCTTTTATTTCAACTTCTTTTTTTTCGGGTTTCTCAGAAAAAACTTCAGACTTTTCAACTTTTTCTTTCTTCTTTTCTTCAATAATAGAATCTTCTTTTTTTACCGATTCTGTTTCAATTGTTTCACTAACAACAATTTTTTCCTCTTTTTCTTTTATAACAGATTCTGCTGTTGCTTCCTTTTCAATATCAGAACCTTTGAGAATATCCTTTTTCTCTTCTTCTGTTTTCTCTTCATCAACTGTTTTAATTATCTGCTCTTCTTTTTCAGGGATATCATCATTTTTAATTTCCGTTTCTTGATCAATTAATTCAAAGACTTCCTCTGATTCATTTTCAGAAACATCTTCTTTTTTTTCTGAATCAATTTTAACACTTTCTATTTCAGATTTTGTCTCTGTCGTATCTTCAATTTCAAACTCAATATCATCATTTCCGGAAACTTCTTCAGATAAATTTTCATTAGTTTCTTCAATATGAATTTCTTCTGATTCCGTTATAATAATATTTTTTTCTTCAATTTGCGAAATTTCCGATTCTCCTGAAACAGAGTCTTTTTTATCATCTAAACCGGTTATATCTTCTTTAATTTCTATAAAGTTAAGATCTTCTTTTTTTGCCGGTTTTTTGGAACTTATAATTTTATCATAAATATCTTCAATCTTGGAATCGTCACCGGATTTTATATCTTCAGCAGGTGTATGTAATTCTTCAATGATGATTTTTTCCGAGCGTTTCTTTTTTTTAGTTGATTTTCCTTTTTTAGTCAAACTGCTTTTATCTTTTTCTTCTTCCGTAACAATTATTTGTTTCTTCTCTGAATCCGTCTTTCTCTCTTCATCAACAATTTCTTTCTCGGAAGTTTCTAATATTGTTTTATCTTCTGAAAAATTCGTATCAGTTTCTTCTTCAATAATAATTATATCATCCGAATTATCTTTTTCTTGAACAGGTTCTTCTTTCAAACTTTTTTTAACTGTTTCTTTTTCAGTTTCAGATTTTTCTTTTTTATCATCTTCGGAAGAGCCTATTTTTACAATATTGGTATAGGGATCACTTTCAATTATTACGTCATCAATCACAGATATAACTTCGTCCTCTTTTTCTGTTTTAGTTATATCTTCAAGTTTACCTTCAACGATTTCAATATTTTTATCTTCCGATTGTTCTTTAGCGAGTTTTTCTTGTTCACGACGTTTTAATTTTTCTTCCATGCGTTTTTCTCTTTCCAAACGTCTTATCTCTTTGCTATCTTCAGACTTTTCTTCGACAGAACTTTTTTTCGTTTTTTCTTTAACAGGACTTTCCTCGGTTTTTTCTTTAACAGGACTTTCCTCGGTTTTTTCTTTCTCCTGCATTTCTTGTTCACGAGCTAAACGTCTTTTCTCCATACGATTTTCTCTTTCCAGACGTCTTTTTTCCCTTTCGGCTTTTTCTTTATCAAGATCACCTTCACTCATCTTTTCTTGTTCTTC
>Ga0164318_10004983_pt1 | contig 12821 bp, 13 predicted proteins | sample GuaBasSedimGuay9_FD_113734 | JGI IMG/M metagenome (GOLD analysis project Ga0164318, IMG submission 113734) | Subseafloor sediment microbial communities from Guaymas Basin, Gulf of California, Mexico - Guay9, Core 4571-4, 0-3 cm | ecosystem: Environmental > Aquatic > Marine > Hydrothermal vents... | reverse complement strand
TCAGCAATTTGATGTATCCGGTCTTTGCTGCCAATTAAAGCTTCAAGTTGCGTCCATTTCGCTTTGGCTTTTTGGGTTTCTGCGAGGTCTTCTTTTTCCAGTTCTTCATCCAGTTCTGCAATCTGTTTTTTACCTTTTTTTGGGAGAGTGATTTTTGCCAATCTGCTCTCGTAATAGATTCTTACTGTGGCGCCGTCTTTGACAGCTTGGGATATGTCGTAAACATCAACATAATTGCCAAAAACTGCGGGCGTGTTCACGTCGGTTTTTTCTATTGGTGTGCCGGTGAAACCCAGATAAGTTGCGTTGGGCAGTGCATCTCTGGTGTATTTCGCAAAACCGTAACTTATCTTTTTGCCGATAATGTTTCCTTGTTTATCTTTGACATCAATGGTTTTTGTATTGAAGCCGTATTGTGTCCGATGGGCTTCGTCAGCTATTACAATGATGTTTCTTCTGCCTGATAGTTTTGGGTAAACATTTCCTTCTTCGGGCTGGAACTTTTGGATTGTGGTAAATACCACGCCACCTGATGCGACGTTTAGCAGTTCTTTCAAATGATTCCTGTTTTCTGCTTGGATTGGGTCCTGCCTGAGAAGTTGTTTTGAAGCGGCAAATGTGTCAAAAAGCTGGTCGTCTAAATCGTTGCGGTCGGTAATTACAACAACTGTCGGGTTATCCAGTGCAAGGACAATCTTTCCTGTATAAAATACCATGGATAGGGACTTTCCACTTCCTTGGGTGTGCCAGACTACGCCGCCGCGCCTATCGCCTATCGCCTTTTGCCTGTGTCGTTACATTTGTCAATCCATACTTTTCAGGAGCTTCTTTGAGCAGCATTGATTTTTCATTTATTGCTGCTGCACGAATGGTTGATTTCACAGCTTTGTTTACTGCATAATATTGGTGGTAATAGGCTAATTTCTTGACTGTTTGGATGGTGATGATACCTGTTTCATTGTCTTCTTTTTTCGATTTTTCAAACACAATAAAATGACGGATAAGATCTAATAATGTGTTTTTATTGAGCATCCCGTTGATCAGGATTTCCAGTTGACCGGTCAAATGCGATGCTTCTGTTTTGCCGTCTGATGATTTCCATGCCATGAAGCGGCTGAAACCAGCGGAAAGGGAACCTGCTTTTGCTTCCAGACCATCGGAAATGATTGTGAAACTGTTGTAATTAAAAAGTGCGGGTATCGCCTGTTTATAGGTCTGCAACTGTCGGAATGCGGATTTTAAAGTTGCATTCTCATCGGCAGGGTTTTTTAGCTCAATTACCACGAGAGGCAGACCATTAACAAGAAGAAGGATATCTGGGCGTTTGTTCACATTGTTTTCAATTACAGTAAATTGATTGGCAACAATAAAATCATTATTTTCTGGGTCCTTGAAATCCAGGAGCCAAACCAATCACCCCTGTCTGATCCGTCTTTTTGATAGCTTACTTTTATGCCTTCAGTAAGCATTTTGTGAAACGCTTCATTGTTGGCGATAAGCTCTGGTGAATTAAGGCGCTGTATCTGTTTGATAGCATCCTCTCGCGCTTCTGGTGGTATTTTTGGGTTTATTCTGCCAACGGCTGCGCGCAGGTGTTCCAGCAGCAAAACATCTTCGAATCCTGCCCGTTCAGGAGTGTCACTATCCGGGGCGATGTCCGGCGCATAGATGTATTGGTAGCCGGACTTCTCCAATAATTCTATGGCGAATTGTTCTATTTCGGATTCAGTGATTTTATTTTTTGTCATATTTTTTCCCTGTGATGGATTGTACCTCTTTGTCAAAATCTGAAATGTAATTCTTATCCTGTTTTTTCCTGAATATTTTATATTCTTTACTGACCAAGGACAGAGCGACTTCATGGCTGATTGAACCGGTATTGGTCAGGATTTCATGCTCGCTGAACTTCAAAAAGGCATCCAGTTTTTCAATTCAGTCTTTCATGTACATGGGTTTGTTTCGGATTGCCTGCATTTCCGCATAGTCCATGTACATGCTGACGATGCGGTTCAAATGGTCAAGTTCCTGTTTGTCCAGATAATTTTTTGCAATTGAAATATCGCCTGGCATGATTTTTCCGCCTTTACCTTTGCGCCATGACGTTAAACCCATGTTGGGTTTTGTGTTATCTGCCCTTTTTGCGATTATTTCCGCAGCAGTTTGAGATGTAATGGCGAAATGCAGTTTGTTCTGGACTGTTGCGAAGAATTGTTTAGTATCTTCTGCTTTAGGAGAATAATCAATAGAGGTTGCATAGAGATCAGTAATCTTCTGGTATACCATCCTTTCGCTTGAGCGGATATCGCGGATATCTTCAAGCAAATCATCGAAATATCGCGCACTAAAACGTGTACCGTATTTGAAACGATTGCTGTCGATTGTGAATCCTTTGTGGATGTATTGTTGTAGAATGGTGGTTGCCTATTGCCTGAATTGCGTGCCGCGCTGTGAGTTTACACGGTAGCCTGTGGCAATTATGGCTTCAAGAGAATAAAATTTTGTCTGATATTTTTTGCCATCTTCGGCAGTGTGTGCAAAATTTGCACATACTGAATCTTCCTGTAATTCGTTGGAAGTGAATATATTCTGGAGATGCTTGGTAACAACGCTCCTGTTTACATCAAAAAGTTCCGCTATTCTTTTTTGAGGCAACCAGATATTTTTATTAGCGTACAACACCTCGATATTGATTTGTCCATCAGGTGTTTGGTAGACAGTTATCTGATTGTCAGGTAGTTTTTTGTTTTTGGTCATGTTTTATGCCTTTGTTTGTTTTTTTGGGGTATTGGCGCAGTATGCGTGGATGTGGTTGTAGCCCTGTTTTTTGATGAGTTTGAGGGGGAATTGTTCTATAATGTATTCGGTTATCCAAGTCATTCTTCATCCTCTCCAAATGCTTTAACTTCTGTTAAATAAGCTTTATAGTCTGTATAATATAAAATTTCGCTTGCAGTGTATGAATAATCACCCATGGTAAATTCATCATAACTCTCATCCCAATAATTATTGAAATCTTGATTATCGGAATATAGTATCTTCTGTTTTATTGATTCGTTGGTATGTCTAGGGTTCTCATTTTCAAAGTTTCTAATCAGAAATGAGGTAATTATGACTGTTGTATCAATAAGAAGTTCTTTTGTCATATCATCAACTTTGCTGTTTCGCTCTCTAAATTCTTCCAAGGTTCCCCCATGGGATGTTCTTCCTATTTCATTTCTAAGTTTCCCCATTTGCTGACCTATGGTTGCCAATGCAGAGGAAATATGAGTGATAGGCATAGTACTTTTGTAGCCAATGGCAGTAAACGCCTTCTTCAATACTTGGTTGATGCTTGCAGTTGATTCAATCTCAACACCTTTTGATTTGCATATTTCTTTACAAACTGTTTCAATCATGGATTTTGAATTTTCCAATGACTGACTGAAATCAGATTCAATATGGGCTTCAATCCGATTGGTGTATGTTTTTAAATCCGCCCATCGTCCATATTGCTCAATAATTTTGTTCAGTCTTTGCATAAATCAGTGCTCCTCAATTAGTTTCATATTCTACCCTCACTTCACCACTCATCAATTTAGATAGCAGTATATTCCGTAGTTTTTCAACCTTCTCAATTTGTAAATCGTTATAAAACTTTTTATTTAAGCATGGTTTAGCAAAAGCTAAAAAATTGTCTATTTTTTCTTTTGGTGGATAATATACCTCAATTTGTTTAAAATCTCGTATCGGTAATTGAGGTTGAGCGCTTCCAGATGTTTGGTTTTCAATAAGACACTTGAAATAATTACTTTGAATTAAGCAAAAAATAAAAATAGGATCTATGAGTGAAGGCACAGTTCTTATAATAATCATTCCAGAATTAATTCGGATATCAGTATAACATATCAAATCATTATAATATGCAATGTTTCCCACAGTTCCTCTTGTAGTTATTACAATATCATTTCGATTAAGTTTCCCACTTCTTAATAATCCCTCTTTTTCTACCGTGATAAATTGACATTGATTAAAATTAAATCCATTCATAGTAACATTTTTTGTACTTAAAAAAAGGCAATATCCTACATCAAGCAAATCGCAATTTTTAGGATAATTTTTACCTCTATCTCCATCGATAATTTCGATGGGTAGTTCACTTATCTTGATTTTCCACTCATCCTCTGCTTCTTCCACAAACCACTGCCTGAAGAGCGCCCCTGTCATGGCTTCGAGGGTTTTGTTCTGGCGCTGGAGCAGGTCTATCTTGTCGTCGAGACTGGAAAGGATTGAGGCGATTGCGCGCTGTTCGGCGATATGAGGGAGGAATATATGTACTTTTCTTAATACTTCTGCTTTAATCCCGAACACTGTAGTCCCAGAAGCTCTTGACTGTAATTCATATTGTCCATTTCTGCTTTGAAAATAGTACTTAAGAAAAGGATTAAAAACAAACTGCTTCTTACCTCTTAGTGTTATTATTCTTTGTGCTAAAGCTACATTTTTATTTTTAATTAAAGCTATTTCTCCCAGAGGAGCTTCTGTCGTAAGAACAATATCATCAACTTCAGGTAGTCCTCTTGTCATCCAAGAATCATAATCTTCAAGCGCAATAAATTCATTCGGTTCCAGAATTCTACCGTTTTTGACAATCTTAGCGGTTATTAATGGTATGCCACTCTTCGTTTTTTTTGGGGTTTTCCCGCGGTAATCAATAAACTTATCGATTACATCTTCCAGTAGGTATTCCTTCCAGTTACTCATCACGAACCACCCTTTGGAGTACTACTGCGTCAAATGTTTTATCTGCTTCATCTGTTTCATTTTCTTTGTCTTCTCTGTCTTCTTTATCTTCTCCGTATTTTCTATCTTTTCCACATTTTTTACTGTCCTCTGCAACCTGAAATTCGCCATCATAGTATGGATTTTCAGGTTCATGCTTCACTTTAATAATGCTTGGCTGGTGAAAGTTCTCAAAACCATTTTCATAACCGCTGGTCAATACAGGTAAATCCTGTGGTAGGGATTTCAAATATTCAACTAACTGACCGACTGTAAAATGGAATATTTCTTTTTTACTCATGCGATTCTTCCCCACCACTCAATTCTGTCTCAATCTCTTCAATGCTTGGCAGAGAAGATTTGAATTTATCCGGCAGATTCTTTGTGATTCTGTATTCGCTCACCTCAATCGGTTTATGGATATCTTTTAGGGCATATTCCATTACCGTATCATTTTTTGATTTACAGATAAGAATACCGATAGTGGTGTCATCCTGTTCTGATTTTAAAATACCGTCCACAGCCGACACATAAAAATTAAGCTTACCAGCAAATTCCGGTTTGAATTTAACTGTTTTCAGTTCCACCACCACATAACAATGCAATTTGACGTGGTAAAACAGAAGATCAATAAAAAACTCATCCCCTGAAACTTCGACCTTGTATTGTTTTCCCAGATAAGAAAAACCAGCACCCAACTCTAATAGAAAATGAGTTACATGGTTTATCAGAGCGTCTTCGAGATCTTTTTCATTATGCTTTTCTGTTAATGTCAGAAAATCAAAATTATAGGGATTTTTCAAGGTTTCTATTGCCAGGTCAGACTGAGGTTCGGGCAATGTTGCCTTAAAATTGTTTATGGCTTTACCTTCACGCTTGAACAAATTACTTTCAATATGATGAGTCAGAACGGATCTTGACCAGTTGTTTTGAATTGTTTTTTGAATATAGAAGATGGCCTCATCTAAGTTTTTACACTTGGAAATGATGGTAATATTGTGTCCCCATGGAATTTGTGTTAATTGGGCAACAGCTTGTTGCCCAAATGACTTTTCTGACTGCGAAAGAACTTGTGATGATATTTGGCCAACATCTTGTTGGCTTTTTTTAATTTCTTCAGAATAAAACAAATGCCACTGCTTGATATACTTTAGATTCCTTAAAGAAAAACCCTTCGTATCAGGGAATTCTGATGATAAATCTATACTAAGCTGTTTTAAAAAACCAGCGCCCCATTTAGCATTCTTCTGTTTTTCCACAATATCAGTGCCAAGATCCCAATAATACTGCAATAGTTCTGAATTAACTTTAACTGCCGCTTTTATCTGAACCAATCGAACTTTATTTTTCAGTTCTTTTAACCAGGCAGAATAATCTTCATCGATAGTTAAGAAGTTATTCATAATAGCTTCACCTTTTTTATTCATCACTTTATCTTCTCCAAACTTGAGAGCATCTCAAATGTTCCTATGTCCATCTTTGAGAATGCAAACCATTTCTTTCCGAGGTCTTTCAGGGAGGCGCCGAAATGATAGACAATTGAGTTGTCGATGATTATAAATCGGTCATGGGAGTTCCTAAATTCTTTTATTTCGATGGTAGGATACTGCTTATTGAACTTATTAACGTCCAAAGCAACTAAATGGGTAATGTTCTTGGTAAGAAGGGTGACCGTGACATTTTTATCTCGTTTGGACAGATGAGCAAGAACGCTGTCGTCCAGATAATTATCTATTATAACAATGGATTCTTTAGCGCTTCTGAAGATATCTGAAACAAACTTATACGCGTCAAATATCTGTCCGTCAAAGAAAATACCCTGCTTCGGCTGGATTTCCTTACTTTCTATGGCGTTCAATACCTGTTCCATCTTTGTATCGGTTTTAAGTTGTTTGATTTCAAGAGCATCAAGCCGTTGAAAGATTTGTGCGTTCGAGTTGATGAAGCGGCGCATGGCGACAAAGGCGTTGATTATCTGGATGCTTATTTTTACCGCCGTTTCGCTTTTTAAAACTGCAGATAACATCGCTACTCCCTGTTCGGTAAAAGCATACGGTAAATGTTTTCGGTGCTGCCCGCGTTTATCCTCTATGGTCGCATTTTGTGACCTTAAATGTTCCCATTTTTCTAAGGTCACATTTTGTGACCTTAAAAGTTCATATTCGTCTTTGGATAATTGAAACATAAAATCTTTAGGGAATCGCTCGCTATTTCGCTTAACTGCCTGATTTAAAACTTTAGTTTCAACCCCATAAAGCAATGCCTGATCTTCATCCAGTATTACTTGGACACCGTGAATTGTATAAATCCTGTTCTGAATTACTTCATTTTTAATCAATTCTCTTTCGCTTATACCTGATTCACCGTCTTCAAGTTTATACATTTTGGAATGATTGCAATATTCTGCTCCCATAGCCACTTGAAGTGCTATTCTGGAACCTCAAGTTTTCATTGTCCTTTAAGGTCGCAAATTGCGACCTCAAGCATAGACTATCATTGGACATCACAATCTGTGATCTCAAGATTGCGGGCATCGCATTTTGCGATACCATAAGCTCAACCTCAGATTCTTCCTGCTCTATCAGCCAGCCTCTGCTCATTCCACCTTCACCTTCTGGAGGTTTTCGGCGATGAGGGCATTCAGCCTCTCTTCTTCCACCAACTGATCCTCAAATTCTGCTTTCAGGGTGATAAAGCGTTCTTTAAAATTGAAATCATCTTCTTCTACAGGCAGTCCTACGAAACGCCCAGGGGTCAGTACATAATCCAGTTCGCGCACTCGTTCAATAGATGCGGAATTACAGAATCCCTTTACATCCTCATAATTGCCGTCAGGATTGCGCCAGTTGTGGTATGTTTTCGCAATCATTTCTATGTCCTCTTCGGATAATTCGCGGGTTCTGCGGTTGATAAGATGCCCCATGTTTCGGGCGTCAATAAAGAGGATTTCGTCTGTTCTGTTTCTATACTTTCCGTTGGCTTTGTTTCTGCTCAAAAACCACAAACTGGCTGGGATTTGCGTGTTCAGGAAGAGTTTTGTTGGCAGGTTCACTATGCAGTCCACTAATCGGGTTTCCACTAGTTCCTTGCGGATGTTGCCCTCACCTGATGATTTGGAGGTCAAAGATCCTTTAGCCAGTATGAAACCTGTCTGACCATTTGGGTTTAAATGATATATGAAGTGTTGTATCCAGGCATAATTGGCGTTTCCGCTGGGCGGTACACCGTATTTCCATCTGCCATCCTTGCGCAGCAGATCGCCGCTCCAGTCGCTGTCGTTGAATGGGGGATTGGCTATTACATAATCTGCTTTCAAATCTTTGTGGGCGTCGTTAAGGAATGAGCCTTCATTGTTCCATTTGACCTGTGAACTGTCTATGCTCCTGATGGCGAGGTTCATTTTGCACAGTTGCCAGGTCGTCTGGTTGCTTTCCTGCCCGATAATTGATATATCATTTACTTTTCCCTGATGGTTGGCAACGAACTTTTCAGAGTGGACGAACATACCACCAGAACCACAGCAGGGATCAAAGACCCTTCCATTGTAGGGTTCAAGCATATCTACTAATAATTGGACAACGCTTCTTGGTGTGTAAAACTGTCCTCCTTTTTTACCTTCTGCCAGAGCAAATTCGCCAAGGAAATACTCGAAAACATGACCGAGGACGTCGGCACTTCTGGCTTTGGCATCGCCAAGAGCAATGTTGCCAACAAGATCGATCAGACCGCCAAGACTTGTCTGGTCGAGGTTGCCACGCGCATAAACCTTTGGCAGGACACCTTTGAGTGAGGTATTCTCCTTCTCGATTGCGTCCATTGCATTATCAATGTCTTTACCTATTTGTGGTTGTTTGGCTCTTGCCTGCAGATATGACCACCGGGCTAATGTGGGAACAAAAAAGACATTCTCTGCTTTGTATTCGTCTCTGTCTTCTGGATCAGAACCTGTGTATTCTTCCTCGCCTTTCTGTAGCCTGTCATGTAATCCCTCAAATACATCAGATATGTATTTCAGAAAAATAAGACCCATAACAATGTGTTTATATTCAGCAGCGTCGATGTTCTTTCTGAGTTTGTCCGCTGCTTTCCAAAGTTGCTTTTCAAGAGTTTCTTTTTGAGTGTTATTATCTTTCTTTACCATTTTATCAATCCATCCCGTTTATTTTCTAAGCCCTCATTTAAGGAGTATTTTATTTCATTAAGCTTTTTTCTCTATATACAGATATGCACAAATGTATATATACATAACGATTTTATTCTCCTCGGGGTTTAATAGCCTGTAGCTTGCTGCGATTGTGATAGGCGAGACGCTAGATTTTGTTGTTTTATTTTGAACTGTTTCCAAAATGGAAATAGTTGATTTTGTGGGTGCTCTTCGTAGAATGTCATTTAATTAATATCATTCCTTAATATCACGGAAAAAATCATCTGGCTTGCTCTGGTAAAACACTTAAAAACATATGCTTACATACTATGTTGTGTGGTAATATGGCGATTAATCTACAGAGTCATGAAGTTGTTCTTTTGAAGGCTTTGCAGGATGGCAAGGAAAAGATTGTTGATGTGCTTGCTGCTGCGCTTAATGTTGACCAGTCTGCGCTTGTACGCGCTTCTCTTACGCTTCAGAAGGAGGGGCTTGCCAAAGTGAATGAGAAGGAGACGTTTATTGTCAAGCTTACTAAGGAAGGTGAGACTGCGCTTAAGAACGGGCTTCCTGAGAAGCAGCTTGTGCAGGAGATCATAAGGATTGGTCCTGAGGCTAAGCTTGAGTTTGTTAAGTTTGACGGCAAGAATGTTGCTATCGGGTATGCGAAGAGGAAAGGATATATTGATATGGATAAGACTGATAAGGGAGTCATTATCAGGATTACGCGAAAAGGGAAGGATGCGCTGAAGTCGCCTAGTCCTGAGGAGTTGCTTTTGAAGAGGGCGGTCACTACAAAGAAGGTTACGCGCCAGGAGCTTGAGCTTTTGAAGTCGAGAAGGCTGGTTGATTTTGCGTTTCGGATTGTTCGCAGTGTTGTTGCGACACCCAAGGGTGTTGAGCTTGCGGGGTGCATACAGGTCAAAAAGCAGGTTTCTAGGCTTACACCGCAGCTTATCAAGTCTGGGGGGTGGAGGGATGTTTCGCTTAGGAAGTATAATGTTTTGGCGCCTGTTCGCCAGATTCATCCAGGCAAGAGGCATTTTGTGAACCAGGCTACGGATTATGTTCGTAAGGTCTGGCTTGAGATGGGTTTTCGCGAGATGACGGGACCTATGATCCAGACAGGGTTCTGGAATTTTGATGCGCTTTTTGTGCCTCAGGATCATCCTGCGAGGGATATTCAGGATACTTTTTTTGTAGATGTGAAGGATGGGAGTCTGCCTGATAATAAGATTGTTGATGGTGTTAAAAAGGCGCATGAGGAAGGTGTCTCGGGATCTACGGGATGGCAGTGTAGGTGGAGTCCTGATACGGCGCGAAAGGTGGTTCTTCGGACGCATACGACTGTTCTTTCTGCCCGGACTCTTGCGGCGCTTAAGAAGGACGGGTGGCCTGCCAAGTATTTTGCGATTGGCAGGTGTTTTCGTAATGAGGCGCTTGATTGGAAGCATCTTTTTGAGTTTAACCAGGTTGAGGGGATTGTTGTTGATGAGAATGCTAATTTCAGGCATCTTCTTGGGTACCTGAAGGAGTTTTTCGGGAAGCTTGGGTTTGAGTGGGCGCGGTTCAGGCCGGCTTATTTTCCTTATACTGAGATGTCTATTGAGGTTGAGGTGTATCATCCGGAGCGCAAGGCGTGGGTTGAGCTTGGAGGCGCCGGTATTTTTCGGCCGGAGGTTGTTGAGCCTCTTTTGGGTGTGAATGTGCCTGTTCTTGCTTGGGGTCCCGGGTTTGACAGGATTATTATGGATTATTATAAGATTCGGGATATTAGGGATCTTTATAAAAATGATGTTAAGCAGCTGCGCGGGATGAGGCAGTGGATGACTGGTTAGATGATGTGATATATATGCCAACTGTAACTCTTGATAAGAAGAAGGTTTTGGAGCTTATTGGTAAGAAGGTTTCTGATGATGTACTTTCGGATAGGATACCTATGCTTGGGACTGATCTTGAGAAGATTGATGATAATGAGATTGTGGTTGAGATTTTTCCGAACAGGCCGGATATGCTTTCTGAGGAAGGCTTTTCTAGGGCGCTGTCGTCTTTTATGGGGATTAAGCCCGGATTTCGGGAGTATGATGTTAAGAGTGAGAAGTCGACGGTTGTTGTGCGCGGGCTTCCAAAGGAGTGGCCTTACGGGGTTTGTGCAATTGTGCGCGGGCTTGAGTTTGATGATGAGAAGCTCAGGTCTATTATCCAGCTCCAGGAGAAGCTTGGTGTGACGCTTCTCCGCAAGAGGAAGAAGGGGGGTATCGGGCTTTACCCACTTGATAAGATTAAGCTGCCTGTGACTTTTAGCGCGTATGATAAGGGGAAGGTTAAGTTTAGGCCGCTTGAGTATGAGAAGGAGTTGAGCGGTGATGAGATTCTTTTGAAGCATCCGACTGGGAAGGAATATGCGCATATTGTTCGCGGGTGGAAGAAGTATCCTGTTTTTGTTGATGCTCGCGGTGTGATTATGTCTATGCCGCCTATTATTAATTCGCATGATGTCGGGAGAGTTACTGAAGATACAAGGGATATTTTTGTTGAGTGTACCGGGACTGACCTGAATACTCTTAAGGTTGCTATTAATATTATGCTTACTGCGCTTGCTGATATGGGCGGGACTATCTTTTCTCTTCTGATGGATTATGGGACTGATAAGTTTGAGTGTCCGGATTTGAGTGCGCGAAAGATGAAGGTTGATGTCGGTTATGTTAATAAGCTTCTTGGGATTGAGCTTTCGAAAGGGGATGTTTCTAAGTTGCTTGCTAAGATGGGGATTGGTTTTGAGGATGGCTGTGCGCTTGTTCCGGCTTATAGGGTTGATGTTCTTCATCCTATGGATATTGTTGAGGATGTTGCGATTGCTTATGGATATGAGAATTTTTTTGATGAGATTCCGAATATCTCTACTGTCGGTGAGGAGGCAGGCGAGACTGTGTTTGTGCGCAAGGTGTCTGAGGTTGCGTGCGGGTTTGGACTGCTTGAGTGCATGAGTTATCATCTTTCGAATAAGGAGCATCTTGTGCGGTTTATGCGCAAGAAGGATGCTGATGTTGTTTTGACTGCGAATGCGGTTAATGTTGAATATACTGCGCTTAGAAATGCTATTCTTCCAGGGTTGATGAAAGTTTTATCTGAGAATACTTTGTATGAGTATCCGCAGAAGCTTTTTGAGGTTGGGAAGGTTGTAAGGCCGGATGGTTCGGGTGAGGCGCGTGTGGCTGAGGTTTTGAGTCTGTCCTGTGTTGCTGCTGATGCAGCTTCGGAGTTTAGTGAGATTAAGGCGCTGCTTTTGGGTATATTTTCGGGCATAGGTGTTGATTGCGAGCTTCAGGAGGCTGTTAATGATTCTTATATTGATGGCCGGTGCGCTGAAGTGTTTGTTTCAGGTAAGAGTGTTGGGTTTGTCGGTGAGATTCATCCGGAGGTCTTGTGTAATTTCGGTGTTGAGGTGCCGGTCTCGGCGTTTGAGGTTGAGATTGGAGATGTTTGTTTGGCTTGAGCTTAGGGAGATGTGGTCGATGGGTAGTATGTTCTCACAATCGAGGAGTGAAACTTACAAACATTTATAAAGTATTTTGTTCTATGCTTCTTTATAGATATTAATCGTGATTTGTATGGTCGCGTTACTTTCCTGATTTGCTATAAGGAATTGAATATAGGAATAATGTGCAAATCGCTTATATGTTGGCAGTAGAATGCCTGCTTGAATGCTCTTACGGTGATGAAGATAAGTTTTGGTGATAGGATAGTTGTAGGAGGAATAAGCCGAGAGAATGAGGCTCTTTTATATTTTCCTGTAAATAACTCACCTTACGCAAAACCTCCAACTTCATGAACAATTTTAAGTTCCTGCAATTCTTCAAAAGCCGCTTTTGCAGCTTTCAAATAAATCTTTGCCTTCAGAGCAAAATGATTCAAATTT
>Ga0164318_10004981_pt1 | contig 12823 bp, 8 predicted proteins | sample GuaBasSedimGuay9_FD_113734 | JGI IMG/M metagenome (GOLD analysis project Ga0164318, IMG submission 113734) | Subseafloor sediment microbial communities from Guaymas Basin, Gulf of California, Mexico - Guay9, Core 4571-4, 0-3 cm | ecosystem: Environmental > Aquatic > Marine > Hydrothermal vents >... | reverse complement strand
CTGTCGCCGCGCGGCCGGGTGGCCCTCTATCGCGCCACCGGCGAGGGCGACCTGAAGATCGGCGAGGTCTACGCCGACAAATTCTACACCTGCCTGATGTGCGAAGCCTGCCGGGAGACCTGCCCCAGCGGCGTCGCGCTGGACGCGATCCTCAACCGGGCCCGCGCCGACCTGGCCCACAGCGGCCTGCTGCCCCCATCGCTGCGGCGCTTGAGCGAGACCATCGTCGCTGCGGGCAACATCTCCGGCGAGGAGAACGAACAACGCCTGGGCTGGACCGCCAACCTGGAAGCGAGGCCCATCGGCCTGGATCACGCCAGCCGGGCCGAGGTGGCCTACTTCGTCGGCTGCGTGTCGTCGCTCTTCCCGGCCAGTTACAGCATCCCTCAATCGCTGGTCGAGATCCTCGAGAAGGCCGGCCTCAACTATGCCCTTCTGGGCGGCGATGAGCGCTGCTGCGGCTATCCCCTTTTCCTCAACGGGGAGGCCGAGCGGGCCATGGAACTGGCGCGACACAACGTCGCGGCGGTGCGGGCCACCGGCGCGAGCAGAGTTGTGATGACCTGCCCCTCGTGCTATCATATGTGGAAATACATCTACCCCCAACTGCTCGACGACGGAGAGTTGGACGGCCTCGAGATCCTGCACGAAACGGAGATTCTGGCCGCGATGGCCCGCGAGGGACGACTGCGTTTCAAGCCCTGGCCGGTCACCGTGACCTATCACGACTCGTGCGACCTGGGCCGCAAGAGCGGCATCTACGAACCCCCGCGCGAAGTGCTGCGGGCCATCCCCGAACTGGAGTTGGTCGAGATGGCCGACCACCACGAGAATTCGCTCTGCTGCGGGGGCGGCGGCAACCTGGAGACCTACAACCGGGAGTTGGCCCAGGCGCTGCCCCGCCGCAGGTTACAGCAGGCCCAGGATGCAGGGGCCGGCTACATCGTCGTCTCCTGCCAGCAGTGCAAGCGCACCCTGGCCGGGGCCGCCCGCCGCGAGAGAGTGCGCCTCCGCGTGATGGACCTGGCCGAGGTGGTGGCGCGACAACTTGAAGGAGAGAGCGATGCCTGAGCAGAACATCATTGACGAATTGAAATCCATCGTCGGCGAGCGGTACGTGCTGACCGCGCCGGAGGACCTGGTGGCCTATTCCTACGATGCCACATTTACCTCCGCCAGGCCCAACCTGGTCGTGCTGCCCGGCAGCACACAGGAGGTCTCTGAGGTGCTCAAAGTGGCCAATCGAGAGGTGATCCCCGTCGTGCCCCGTGGGATGGGGACCGGCCTGGCGGCCGGCTCGATCCCTTTCAGCGGGGGGATCGTGCTGCCCCTGACCCGCATGGATCGCCTGCTGGAGATAGATCGCGACAACATGATGGCCACGGCCCAGGCCGGCATCATCACCTCGGAGTTGGCGGACGCCGTGGCCCGGGAGGGCTACTTCTACCCGCCGGACCCCACGAGCGACCACTACTCCACGCTCGGTGGCAACGTTGCCTGCAACGCCGGTGGCGCACGTTGCCTCAAGTACGGCATCACCGGCCACTACGTCATGGCCCTGGAGGTGGTCCTGGCCGACGGGCGGATCATGCGCGTGGGCGGCAAAGCGACCAAGAACGTCACCGGCTACGACCTGGTGCACCTGCTGACTGGCTCCGAAGGCACACTGGCCGTTATCACCGAGGTGACGGTCAGGTTCATCGCCGCGCCCGAGACCACGCGCACGGCCCAGGCGATCTTCCCCCGCCTGACCGACGCCGGCCAGGCCATCAACGCCGTCCTGGCCAGCGGTGCCAATCCCTCCATGGTGGAGATCATGGACGAGACGGCCATCAAGAGCGTGGAGGAGTACCTCCACATCGGGCTGCCCCTCGACGTCGAGGCCATCCTGCTCATCGAGACCGACGGCGACGAGGCGGACGCGATGCGGGGCATCGAGACCGCCGCCGAGATCTGCCGCCGGAACGGGGCCAGCGAGGTGCGCGTGGCCGCCACGCCGGAGGAGAGCGAGGAGATGTGGAAAGCGCGCAGTTCCATATCCGGCTCCCTGGGGCGCATCCGACCCAACAAACTGGGCGAGGATGTCACCGTGCCCCACAGCGCCGTCCCGGAGATGATCACCAGGATCAAGGAGATCTCGGCCAAGTGGGGCTTGCCCATCGTCATCTTCGGCCACGCCGGCGACGGCAACCTGCACCCCAACATCCTCTTCGACAAGCGCGATCCGGATGAGATGCAGCGGGTCAAGGGAGTGGTGGGCGACCTCTTCCGTGCGGCGGTCGAACTGGGCGGCTCCCTCTCCGGAGAGCATGGGGTGGGGGTGCTCAAGCGCCCCTACCTGGAAATGGCTATGGGGCCGGTGGCCGTCGAGATGCAAAAGCGCATCAAGCGGGCCTGGGACCCCAACAACATCCTTAACCCCGGCAAGATCTTCCCGCCGGATCTTCCCAACAATCCGGGGTAGGGGCCAGGTCTTGCACCTCCCCGCCACGGCTGAGACACTGAAATCAGGGCTTCAGTGTTTCAGTGGTTCTGGGAACGGCGCGGTAAACCATTACGCGGCAACAAATTAAGGAGGCCAAAGTGACGGAACCACCTCACAAAGAGAACCTGACCCAGGTTCTGCAACGACACCCAAACGTACTCTGTAACCCCGACCGCAGAACGATGATCCAGGCCGCGGTAGATAACAAGGAGGCTATCGTCGCTGCTAACGGCGCATTGGCGACCTGGACGCCCCCCGAATCCACCGGCCGCAGCCCCAAAGACACCTACATCGTGCGCCACCCGCAAAGTGAGGGAACCATTGACTGGGACTCCCCCAACAACATCCCGATGGAGCCCGACACCTTCGACATGTTGTTCGAGGACGCGCTGAAGACCCTCTTTCGGAAACCCAGACTGTACGTGACGGATCGGGTGGTGGGGGCGGACACCTCCTACGCCCTGCCCGTGCAAACGGTCTCGGACCAGGCGCTGACGGCGCTCTTCACCGACAACATGTTCCGCCCCGTGCCCGAGGACATCGGGCGCAGTATCTTCGCCCACCGGGGCTTCACCCTCCTGGTCTGCCCCTACGACAAACTGAACCGCGCCCGCTACGCGGGACGGCTGCGCAAACTGCCCGACGGCCAGACCTCGAACATGGCCGTGGCGATGGACTTCGACCGTATGCTCGGGGTCGTTTACGGCTCGGCCTACGGCGGCAGCGTCAAAAAACTCATTTTCACCGTGATGAACTACATCCTACCCGGCGAGGGTATCCTGCCCCTCCACTGCTCGGCCAACGAGGGGCCGGGAGGTGACTGTGCGTTGCTCCTGGGGCTTTCCGGCACGGGCAAGACGACGCTTTCGGCCGACCCGCGCCGGGCGCTGCTGGGCGACGACGAGCACGGCTGGAGCGACAACGGCATCGCCAACTTCGAGAATGGATGTTACGCCAAGTTGATCAACCTGCGCCAGGAGAAGGAGCCGGAAATCTGGAACGCCGTCTTTCATGAGGCTCATTACCTGGACCACGGCGCTATCGTCGAGAACTGCATGATGTATCCCTGGGGCGTCTTCGATGTGGATGATGAGCGGTATACCCCCAACTCCCGCGCCTCCTACCCGCTCTCCTTCCTGACCAATATTAAGATCTCCTCAATGAGCGGCCACCCCCGCACCATCCTCTTCCTGACCGCCGACGCCAACGGAGTCCTGCCCCCTGTCGCCAAACTGACGCCGGAGCAGGCGATGCTCTGGTTCCTGATGGGCTACACGAGCAAACTGGCCGGCACGGAGACGGGCATCGTGGACCCCGTCTCGACCTTCTCGCGCTTCTTCGGCGAGCCGTTTATGCCCCGCAACCCCGACGTCTACGCCCGCATGCTGGGCGAGCGCATGCAGAGGCACGGCACCCGGGTCTACCTGGTCAACACCGGCTGGAGCGGCGGTCCCTTCGGCGTAGGGGAGCGGATGGACATCAACCTGACGCGGGAGATCGTGAACGCCGCCCTCACCGGGCAACTGGAGGACGTGGAGTACGTGGAGGACACCCTGTTTCACATCCTCATCCCCAAGCGATGCCCCGGCGTGCCCTCAGAGGTGCTGTTCCCCCGGAACACGTGGGCGGATAAGGAGGCCTACGACGCCCGGGCGCGCAAATTGGCACAGGACTTCAGCGCCCACTTCGACAAAGCGTATGGCGACAAGAACATTGACCCGACCGTCGCCGCGCAGTGCCCGGGGAAATGAGAGGTTCCAGATCACACCTGAAACCTGAAACCCGAAACCTTGAAACCAGAAACCACAAGGAGGTCCAATGAGCGCACAACTCACCAGAGAGAAACTGCTTGCCAAAGCGAAGAAACCTGCCGAAGACGCGATGCGCCTGCACCCGTTCTACCGTGGCAAGGTGCAGATCGCGCCTAAGTGTGTCGTTCGCGGCTTTGAGGATTTTGCCATCTGGTACACCCCGGGCGTGGCGGCCCCCTGCCGCGCCATCCACGAGGAGGAGGACCTGTCCTACGAATACACCAACAGGGGGAACACCGTCGCCGTCGTCTCCGACGGCACGCGCGTGCTGGGCCTGGGCGATATCGGCCCCGCCGCTGGGCTGCCGGTGATGGAGGGCAAGGCGCTGCTTTTCAAGTACCTGGGCGGCGTGGACGCAGTCCCCATCTGTTTGGACACCAAAGACCCCTACCGCATCATCCTTGCCGTCAAGTTGATCCAGCCATCCTTCGGCGGGATCAACCTGGAGGACATCTCGCAGCCCAAATGCTTCCGCGTGCTCGATATGCTGCGCACCGACCCCGAGGTCAGAATCCCGGTCTGGCACGATGACCAGCAGGGGACGGCCACAGTCATTCTGGCGGGGGTGATCAACGCGCTCAAGGTGGTGGGCAAGCGGATGGAGGAGGCCAAATTCGCGGTCATCGGCACCGGCGCGGCCAACGTGGCCACGATACGCCTGCTGCTGGCCTCCGGCGTCCCCTTCGGCAACATCATCGCCTGCGACAGCAAGGGTATCCTGCACCCAGAGCGGGAGGACATCGAGCAGCGTAAAATCGAATTTGTGGACAAGTGGCGTATCTGCCAGCACTCTAACGCCGAGGGGCGGCGTGGAGGCATCGCGGAGGCGATGCGCGGCGCCGACGTCTGCATTGCGGCCAGCCGACCCGGCCCGGGCACAATCTTGCCGGAGTGGGTGAAGGGGATGGCCGAGGACGCGATCCTCTTCGCCTGTGCCAACCCCATCCCCGAAATCTGGCCCTGGGAGGCGAAGGAAGCGGGGGCACGCATCGTAGGCACGGGCCGCAGCGATTTCCCCAACCAGATCAACAACTCGTTGGGCTTTCCTGGCATCTTCCGGGGCGTGCTGGACGTGCGGGCCACGACCATCACCGACGAGATGGCCATCGCTGCTGCCGAGGAACTGGCCTGCCGTGCGGAGGAGCATGGGCTTAGCGAGGAATACATCGTGCCAACGATGGATGATTGGGAAGTCTTTCCCCGCGAAGCAGCGGCTGTTGGAATGCGAGCGCAGGAGCAGGGAGTGGCCCGCCTGAGCCTTTCCTATGAGGAATTGCTCAGCAAGGCAAAGGCAACCATCCGTCAGGCGCAGGATATGACCCGCTTCCTGATGGAGAAGGGGCTGATCCCGCCGGTGCCGGAGGAACCTGAAACGTGAAACGTCATACGTCACTTGACGTTTGACGCCCGACGTTTGGTGCTGAATGGAAATTCTAGTCAGTTTCCGGTGCAAAACTCGACGAAGGCCCCGATTTATCGGGGTTTTCCCGACCGAAGCCGGGCCTCCGACCCCATTTTGCACCGAGAACTAGTTATCTGAGGAGAGACGACAAATGTATGACCTAATCATCATCGGCGGCGGACCGGCCGGCATCACCGCCGCCACGATCGCCATCAACCAGCGGCTGGAAACGCTGATCATCGCGGAACGCTGGGGCGGCCAGACTACTTACACGATGCAGTTGGAGGAGATGGAAGGGCGGGAGACCATCACCGGTGAGGCGCTGTTGGATGCTTTCCGTCGCCAACTGGACTACCTGGATTTCGCCCGCCGCTTCGACACGGTGACCAAAGTAATGCCAGAGGAGGAGCACTTCGTCGTCGAGACGGCCCGGGGCGATTGTTTTGAGGGACGGGCTCTGATCATCGCCACGGGCGCTAAGCCACAGCGTCTCAACGTTCCAGGCGAGGCTAGCCTGGCAGGTCGCGGGCTGAGTTATTCGGCGGCTACCCACGCCAGCCTCTTCCTGGGCAAGGACGTGGCTGTGGTGGGGAACGGTCGGCGGGCCCAGTGGGCCGCCGCCAGCCTGGCCCGTAAGGCCCATCAGGTCTATCTGCTGGCTCCCGAGCCGCTGGTGACCACTCCGTTAGCCTCCCGGCTCCGCCAAATGGAGAACGTCGAGGTTGCGGAGGGTGTGATGGTGAAGGAGATTCACGGCGAGAACTTCGTGGAAGGGATCGTGGTGGCAATGCCTGATGGACAGGAACGCGAGATCCTGGTCAAGGGGGTTTTCGTCAAGTTAGCGCGCACACCCAACTCCGATCTGGTACGGGAGTGGGTGGACTGCGACAGCCGTGGACACATCATCGTGGACGTCTATTGCGCCACCAGTTGGCCGGGAGTGTTCGCCGCCGGCGACGTGACCCTCGTCTCGGAGCAGGTGCTGGTGCACATCGGCGAGGGGGCCAAGGCGGCTCTTTCGGCTTACCACTACTTACTGATGCATTGATCGGGCATGTGGGTGCGCAGCGCTCGGGCAGAGGCGCGTAACCGACGATCGGCGCAACCTACTCGGCTGCTTCCCGGCTCCGGTCTGCCCGGCGTAGGTGAAGCGCGGCCCGGACGACGTAGACAGTGGCAGTGATGGCGGCATGCAGCGCCATAGTGAATGATGCCACCGGCGGCACGCCCAGCAGGATGCTCAGCAGCAGGTGGAGAGAGTAGGTGTTGCGCCGCCCATCGAAGCGGCGGAAGGCCCGGTCGAAGGGAGCGTAATCGGCTAACGACACGCCGGTCACCTGCTTGAATTGCATCGAAACATGGCGGGCGAAGGAATCACATAGCAGCATCACTATGCCGAGTGCCAGCGGAAGTAGGCTCCCGGTCAGACGGTACATCCCCCAGGCGAATCCGGCATACCACGCCTGCTCATACAGACAGTCAAATGAATGCTCCAACTCGCCCAGTTTGGAGGTGAGCCCCTTGACCCGGGCCAACTTGCCGTCCAGCCCGTCCATCACGTTGACCACCAGCGCCAACAGCACGCCGGGCAGCGAGTTGCCGCTCAGAAACAGCCCGGCCACGACGAACCCGACCAGGCTGGTGAGTGCGCTTATCTGGTTGGGCGTGATGGGTAGGTCCGCGATGTGACGCACGATCCAGTTTTCGATGGGGCGGTGGATATACCAGGCGATGGCATCGAGAGTGCCCTTCTGTGCACTCTCAACGAGCGCGTTCTTGCAGCGTTGCGCGTCGGCTGGTGTCCGGATGTGGAACCAGAGAGGACGTATTGCCCGCCTGGAACCGGGCACGTAAGGGTCAATGGCGGCCACGTCGAGGGCAGCGATGGTATGAGTGCGAGCCAGCGTGTGCAACCGCCCAGTCCATCCTCCATCTCCCCACCCGTGTAGTACGCCCAGCATCGGCGCCGGGCAGATGATCGCCCCAGCATACACTCCATTAGGCGTTGCGACCTCCGTACCGATGGCCTGCAATCGGCCGTCTTCCACTGCCACGGGCACGGCCTGGGTGGATGAGGGCTGGCTATCGTAGGCCACGACACACCCGTCCGGTTGTGCCAGCAGTGCGCGCAGGATGCGCTCGTCCAGGACGTAGTCGCCTTCGACGACGAGGACGCGCTGGTCGGGAGCCAGTCCCAGGTTTGCAGGGTCGCGCTCGATGTTTTTTGCCACTTCCACGGATAGCCCCAGGCGTTCGCCCCTGCTTCGCACCGATTGTAGCCATTCCTGTTCAGTGTCTCCCCCGATGATGACGATGTCGCGCAGGCCGACAGCCCGCAAGGTACGCAGCAGCCTTTCGATCACCGGCATACCGCACAGTCTGATCTCCCCTGTGCTTCCTGCTACGGGGACGGCAGCGATACATCGGTGCCTTTGTCCCTTACACTGTCTCATAATTGGGCCTCCCTGTAGAGGGATAGTGGGAGAAGCGGCCTACTGCGCGCCCGCAGCACGCGCTCGGCGTGGCGCAAGTCTGCCGGTGTATCCACATCCACCCAGAACAGGCCCGACACATCGCAGGCCCTCAGCCCTCTCCCGTGCTCGATCAACCAGCGGCACGCCTGGGTGAGAGTGGGTGCGGAGACACCGACTGCGCGCAGGGCCTCCACGGCCTCGAAGATGGCAGGCGTCAGCCAGAACACACCTGTATCCACCCCGTTCCAGCGCCGGAGGTTCTTGCCGATGCGCCTGATCCATCCCGTCAAGTCAACCCACACCTGGGTAGCCTCATCCAGTTGGATGATAGGGGAAGGCCGGCGGTCCACGCAGAGGGTATCCTGCGTGGGTTGTATTGCCACCAGCCGCTTGACCAGACGGGGCGAAATCAGGTGATCGGCCATTGTCAAAATGAACGCTTCCTCTCCCACAACCTCACGTGCTGCGTAGAGAGAAAGGCCGTTGCCATCGTGCCTGTCTGGGCTCTCCACGTAAGTCAGGCAGGCACCGCGATAGTGGGTGCTGCCCAGCGCGCGTTGAATCTGGTCACCCAAATGTCCTACGACGATAATCAGTTCGGTCACCCCGGCCTCGATCAGTGCGTGCAGCCCATATGTCATCATAGGATGTCCGGCGACTGCCACCAATGGCTTGGGTACGTGGCGCGTGAGGGGATCGAGGCGGGTGCCGTCCCCTGCAGCCAGAATTACGCCTTTCATAACCACACCTCCTTTATTACCTACCATTTGCCCACCATCAACGATTACAATAAAAAACCGGCGCAGCAGCAGGCCGCGCCGGTCGGTTGAGGATACCGGTGTTTCGGTTGTCGCTTCCTGCTGCCGACGGGGTTAACTGACGGGTTCGGGTCGGAAGCCTGCCCTACTCGCTCGGAGGCGAGATTCACCCCACATGCTGGTTCCCCCGCTCCCCGGTTGGGGATTAGGCGTATTCGGTTGACACAATTAGTATACCAGGTAGGTTATTCTCTGTCAACCTCTGGAAGTTGATAATTTGCACGTAATGTGGTATCATCGCATCTATCCGGACGTACAGCCGTCAAATGCAGCCGACCGCTGGCTGTCAAGTGACAAGTAACTTTCAGGAGGAGACAATATGCCGCATACGTTTGATGTTATCATTATCGGAGCAGGGATAATGGGATGCAGCAGCGCTTTTCAACTGGCGAAGCGCGGGTTGCGAGTGGCGTTGCTCGATAAGGGCAGCATTGGTGAAGGGCCGACCGGCAAGTCGTCGGCGATTATCCGCCAGCACTATTCCAATGAACTGACCGCACGCATGGCGCTCTACAGTTTGCGCGTCTTCCAGAACTTTGAAGAGCGGGTCGGGGGTGAGTGTGGCTTTACACGAACCGGGTTTGTGGTGCTGGTGGAGGCCAAAGATCGCGCCGGGTTGGAAGCCAATATGGCCCTGCAACGCAAGGTGGGCATCCAGACAGAACTACTTTCGCCTGAAGCACTGCGCGAGATTATGCCGGGAGTAGAGACCACTGACCTGGTAGCAGCCGCCTATGAACCCGAGAGCGGATACGCTGATCCCTACCTGACTGTCAATGCTTACGCTCGTGCTGCACGCCGACTCGGCACAAGTGTTTTTCAGAACACACAGGTGATCGGTGTCCGCTTCCAGGGCGGCAAGGTTGTGGGGGTGGAGACACCTGATGATAAATTCGACGCGCCACTGGTGCTGAATAGCACCGGCGCCTGGGGCGCTCGCGTGGCCAAGATGGCCGGGGTAGAGGTGCCCATCAATTCCTGCCGCGTGCAGGTTGCATTCTTCCGACGCCCTCCAGGTCACGAAGCCCCCCATCCTGTCGTTGCTGACTTCGTCCATGCCACTTACTTCCGCCCCGAAACGGGCAATCTCACGCTGGTGGGCTTGATTGATCCCGCCGAGGCCGAGGCGGTCGTTGACCCAGATAATTACAACGAGCGCGTGGACTTCGATTTCGTGCTGGATATAGGCGAGCGACTCGTCCGTCGCTATCCGGCGATGGAATTTAGCGAGAGTGCCAAAGGCTATGCTTCGCTCTACGCCATCACGCCCGACTGGCATCCGATAATTGATGAAGTTCCGGCTGGCAGCGGCTTCTTCATCTGTGCCGGGTTCAGCGGACACGGCTTCAAACTCGGTCCAGCGGTAGGAGTCATAGTCGCTGATATGCTCACCGGGAAAAGCGCACCGGAGTTCGATCCCCACCTCTTCCGCTTCAGTCGCTACGCGGAGGGCGACCTGGTTCGCGGACAGTATGAATACAGCATCGCAGGGTGAGAGAGCCGTAATGGGCAGACAGGGTGCGACGCGCTTTTGAGCGAACCACGCTCGGTGCCCCCAGAGTAACGATGCTCGATTTGGGAATCGTCATCGCCAGTTACAACACCCGCGACCTGCTGCGGACCTGCCTGCGCTCAGTCTACGCCAGCCATGGCGATTTCACCTTTGAGGTCTGCGTCGTAGACAACGCCTCGTCCGACGGCAGCGCCGAGATGGTTGCCGCCGAGTTCCCTCAGGCACGTCTGATCGTCAACGCGGAGAATGTGGGCTACGCCGGCGCCAACAACCAGGGGCTAGAAGCGTTCGGCTTCACGAGAGTCTCAAGTCCTAGATCCCAAACCCCGAGGTTTGCGCTGCTCTTGAATTCGGATACGGAATTGCCGCCGGATGCATTGGCGCGGATGTTAGATTTTATGGCCGGGCACTCCGATGCCGGCATCGCCGGCCCGAAACTGGTGCTCCCTAACGGGTCCCTCGACCTGGCCTGTCGGCGTTCGTTCCCCACGCCGGAAGTCGCCTTTTATCGGCTGACGGGTCTCTCGCGCCGTTTCCCTCACAGCCGGCGCTTTGGCCGCTACAACCTTACCTATCTCGACCCCGATCAGGTGGCCGAGGTGGACTCCGTCGTAGGAGCGTTTATGCTGGTGCGGGCAGAGGCCATCGCTCAGGTCGGTCTAATGGATGAGCAATTTTTTATGTATGGCGAGGACCTGGACTGGGCCTATCGCATTAAGGCGGCCGGGTGGAAGGTCTACTATAACCCAGAGGTGGTTGTGCTACACGTTAAGCGAGCCTCCACCCGGCAAAGTCCACGGGCGCAGGTGGAGTTCTATCGTGCAATGGATATCTTTTACCGGAAGCACTACGCGGCACAGACCCCCTGGTGGCTCCACGTGCTCATCGTCAGCGCCATCTGGTTGCGACTGAGACTCGAACAACTGCGGCTCGCCTTCATCTCGACCGGATGACAAGCGGAGGCTGTGTCATGAAGTCAAAAACGCAGACCCAGATGATCTTTGTGCTCACGTTGGTGCTCACCGATGCAGCGATGGCCAGTCTGGCTTTCTCTTTAGCCTACTGGATGCGCCGCTGGATTCCCTGGCCGAATGAGGCTCAGGGTATGGGGATGTTCTCCGATTACTCCGGCATCGTGCTGGCTCACGTCGTATCTATCCTGGGGGTGTTCGCCTTCTCCCGCTTGTATCGCCTGGCTCGCGTGCCCTCGCGGATTGACGAATTCTACTCCATTTCCGCATCTACCACGGTGGGCACACTGATGGGGGTGGCGCTCTCCTCGTTGCTTTTCAAGAACAGCCCCCTGGAACTGGATTACTCGCGGGGGATGATCCTGTATGGTTGGGGACTCACCATCGTGTTTGTCACCGCCGGTCGAGCCGTGCACGCACAGCTCCGTGCCGGGCTGCGGAGGCGAGGCTGGGGGCGCGACCGGGTGCTCATCGTCGGCACCGGCGATGTGGGGCGCATGATCTTCCAGAAAATCCAATCGAACCCCGGGCTGGGATACGAAGTGGTCGGCTTCGTCGCCACCAATGGCTCGAACGGAGTTCCATTGGGCGCACAGGTCATCGGTCAAGCCGGCGATTTGGCGCCCATCATTGACAAGTACCAGGTTGATGAGGTCATCATCGCCCTGCCGGAGGCGACGCATCAGGAGATCCTGATGCTGATTTCGGAGTGCGAGCGGGGCAAGGTGACGATCAAGGTGTTCCCCGACGTGTTCCAGATTATGGCCAGCCAGGTGAGCATCGGTGACCTGGGAGGGCTGCCGCTGCTGACAGTGCGCGACATCGCGCTGCGCGGCTGGCGACGCACGGCCAAGCGGCTGATGGACATCGTCGGTGCGGTCTGTGGGCTGGTTCTGTTCTCGCCACTGATGATGCTGATGGCGATCCTGATCAAACTGGACTCACGCGGCCCCGTGTTCTATGCCCAGGAACGGATGGGGCTCGATGCCCGGCCCTTCCAGATGCTCAAGTTCCGCTCTATGCGCCGGGATGCCGAGGTCCACGGCCCTGGCTGGACGGTGGAGGACGATCCCCGCGTCACCCGGCTGGGCCGCATCATCCGCCGCCTCAACGTGGATGAATTGCCTCAACTGATAAACGTCCTACTTGGGGAGATGAGTCTGGTAGGGCCGCGACCGGAGCGACCCGTTTACGTCAACCAATTCCGTCGCTCCATCCCGCGCTACATGGATCGCCACTGGGAGAAGGCCGGCATGACCGGCTGGGCGCAGATCAACGGGCTGCGCGGCGACACCTCCATCGCCGAAAGGACTAAGTACGACTTGTGGTACATCGAGAACTGGTCGCTG
>Ga0164318_10004980_pt1 | contig 12823 bp, 11 predicted proteins | sample GuaBasSedimGuay9_FD_113734 | JGI IMG/M metagenome (GOLD analysis project Ga0164318, IMG submission 113734) | Subseafloor sediment microbial communities from Guaymas Basin, Gulf of California, Mexico - Guay9, Core 4571-4, 0-3 cm | ecosystem: Environmental > Aquatic > Marine > Hydrothermal vents... | reverse complement strand
GTTTCATATTATCGCGACTTTTACTCTTGAAATGTTCCCTATATTGAGGAAAGTCCCTTGTTTGGAGATCGATCTTCTCATTGGGATTTAATACTTTGGTGTTGCACAGAGGACACGTTTCATGATAATCCGCAAGTTTAACACCGCAATGTACACAATATGACATAATTTACCTCAATTACTTCTAATGCTAACTTTTGCTCCCATCTCAACTAAGCGACGAAACACATGTTTTTCAACAAGTGGGTTTTTATTGATCCGCCCAAAATTGACATGAATATGATCTTTGAATCCCACAACGCCGCACCCTGTAAGGCAATGATAAGTCGGTCCCAACAATACGCCCATATCTCTAACATGTTCTTCCACTTCTTTTGGCAAATGAATTGCTCCAAGATTAGAAATAGCACCCGAAAATTGTGCATGTCCTTGAGTATTGGAAAGGTAGCGTATTATAAAGTCCTTGATCATGATTGGGGCATATTTAATGAGTTTGTTTTGCACAAGAGCACAGTTGTCCTGCACCATTGTCAGTAAAAATTCACGTGTATTATGTTTTACCATAAAGGGCTTGAGAAAAGCGATAATATCTTCAAATTTTTCAATATGTTTCGGATCAAATCGGGGGACTAAAAAGAGTGAGAAATTGCGCATTGAAGGAATAGGATATAGGTTACGCATATTGACGGGTATTTCCATTCCGATAGAGCGATGTTTTCTTGGGTCCTTTACTTGATCATGCTGAATAAGGATTAATGCTTCAACATAAAGAGCTACAAGCAATTCGGTTATTGTGCACCCATAGCTTTTAGAGATTTTTTTAAGGTCTTCCATAGGGATAGTTCCGATAATAACCTTATATTTTCCCAACGGTAGTTTATGGTCTTTCATTTGAAATACCGCATCGGTATTAAATAGATTTCGTTGTCGGGGTGAATTATCCAAATTATTTTTTTCGATCTCTAATACTTTCAAGAAAGCATCTTCATATTCCTCGGGATGGGGTTCTTCGTGAATATCCATGATTCCCTCGGGCACAGAATCCAGTTTGCCTTTGATAATCAGATAGTGAGTGATCAAAGTTTTTAAGAATTCCATGGCACCGCCGCCATCCGTCAGCATATGTGAGAATTCAGCCGATAGTTTATTTTTATATATCCTTATAAGATATTGGAATCCATTATTATAAATTGGATATAAACGCTCACAGGGTTGCGGTGTATCCGGCCATATAATGGAAGGGTTGTCGTTTTGCTCAAAATAATGCCAAAAAATACCGGTACGCAAATAGACATTGAAATAGGGGAAGCGAGGCTTAATAATATCAAGTGTTTCCTGCACAATATCGACATCAATATCTTCTTCCAATTCTGCCCAGATTCGAAAAATATTAGTGGTTTCTGGTGATTCTAAGGCCGGATATATCGTTGCCGAAGTATCCAGTCTGAACCAATATTTGCTGTCTTGATGTTTTTTGTTCATGTCCCTTGTTCGCTATATAAAACTCTTAATGATACAATGAATTTACATTAAATTGAAGTAATTTTTTTAACTATGGAATGAAAAGGATTACATCTCCAGAACAAATGATAAGTCTTTGGATAATTCTTCTTCCCGGGATTCTGCTTCCTCTTCAATATCGGACTGAATGAACCCAAGTCGCTTAACCAGACGAATAGACGGTATGTTTTCCGGAGCAATAAGTGCAATGAAGCGGTTTTTACCAAGATCATATTTAAGATAATTTATCAGGGTTGAAAGTGCTTCAGTTGCGTATCCTTTTCCTTGATATTTTGATGATAATGTATATCCCAGTTTTACCTCATTCTGTTTATCGGGTAAGAAGTAAATACCGATATCTCCGATAATTTTTCGGGAATATTTGTGAATAATTGCCAATTGCGTCCATGTGTCAGGGACATTTAATGAAGGATTTACCCGATACTGAATAAAATCTTTTGCGTCTTGAAGTTTTTCAGGTATCCATCCTTGAAATCGGTTGGCATTGAGGTCTGAACGATATTCAAAGAAATCGATTGCATCCTGTAATACCAAAGGTCTCAATATTAGTCGATCGGTAACAAGATCAAACATAAGGTCAACTCCTTATTTAATTCTTATAATATTTTACAATAAATTTTTGGTACAACCAGACTTTTCCTTAAAAAATGAAATTATTTATGTTTCATGGCGAGGGAATTCATATATTTCATTATGAAAACGATCCCAACATCAGAATTGACAAAAGCAGTTATGAAACAAGCTGTTTCATTAAAAAAGAAAAAATACCGAAATATTGAATCAGCCATTTTGATAGAGGGCCTTTTACCTCTTGAGGAAGCGGTTCGAAGCAATTATGTTATCCAAGAAGTTTACTATAATCCTTTCTTGCTTCAAAAACCGGGTGTGTGTGAGATGCTTTTGGGCATCCGGGAAAAAGACAACTGTGACTGTTTTGAGGTATCGGGCTCGGAGCTAAAGCAGATATCTACGGAGATCAATCCCCAGGGGATCGTAGCTGTTGCAAAGCAGCGCGCGTATCAGCTTGAAGATCTGAAAGGGAACTTGCTTGTTTTAGACCAACTTCAGGATCCGGGCAATGTCGGGACCTTATTTCGGATCGCTCATTGGTTCGGGCTCGGAGGGCTTGTACTAATTAAAGGAACGGTAGATGTACATAACCCCAAAGTAATTCGTTCCACTATGGGCTCCTTCTTCCATTTACCATTTATTTATGTCGATGAATTACCGGAATCACTCACAGCTGATCGTACGCTTCTTTTAAGCAAGGCACATAGCGAGATCCATATTCAGGATATTGACCCGAAAGCACTTAGCCCATTTCTCTTGGTCATTGGCAATGAAGCCCGTGGTATTGATCCCGGTTTCGATGAATTCCCGCACCTGGATCTAACTCTTCCCGCTTTGGGCGGAGCTGAATCGCTGAATGCCGCGGTTGCGGCAGCAGCTATTTTAAGCAAGCTTCTTTATTGATTATGAAATACTATTCATACATAAGTCTATTGTGTGTTTTTCTGGGTTTTGCCTTTGCACAGACAAACTATACCCTTATTAATCCTACATATCTTGGAAATGAAAAACACAATTATTACGGTACTCAGGCACCCGCTAAATTAGATGTAATTTGGAAGACGGAATTGGGCGAGGGGCTTACAAAGGTGGGCGATAAAGCACGATACTGGAAAGGCAGCGGGTGGACGGGTCAGCCTTTGCTGGTAGAAGAAGATGGTAAATTATATTTGATCCAGGGCTCTCTGGATCATCATCTTAAAAAAATTGATGCTTCAAACGGTAATATCATTTGGGAATATGAATTCCCCGATGCGATAAAGGGAACGGGCACACTGTGGGAATCCTCAACAGGCCGGCTGATGATCATCCAGGGAAGTCGCCGCGGTCCAAAATATAGTACGTGGTCAAAGAATTTATATCCGCTTAGAGCGGTCTCATATAAAAATGGTGAGGAGATTTGGCGTTATCATCTTCAGCGGGGTGTATCATATTCTGTTGATGTGGATGGAACGCCGCTGATCATAAAAGACACACTTTATCTTGGACTAGAAAATGGATATTTTGTCGTCTTTGATCCTGAACCTGCCGCCGCTGAAAGCTATGAACAATATCTACGCCCACGAACACTTGAAAAACATCCTTTATTTCATCAAGATGATAAAAATACTCATGGGCAGAATCTTATAACGGAATCTTCACCGGCAAAATTAGGTAATCATATCTATGTCGTTTCAGGAGCCGGACATGTTTATGGATATAATTTAATTTCAAGAAAAATTGATTGGGATTTTTATATCGGAGCGGATATGGACGGCAGTGCAACGATCACTTACGACAATTGTATTTTGGTCAGTGTTGAGAAACAATATATCGAAGGCCGGGGCGGTGTGTTTAAGCTTGATCCCTCAAAACCTGCGGATAGCTCATGTGTGCTTTGGTATTTCCCCACCGGAAACGATACAAAGGCAAACGCAAGCTGGGATGGTGGCGTGATCGGTACGGCAACGGTAAATGATCTTTCCAAATCAGAGAATACGCCTTATTTAGCTGGAATTTCTGCTATAGATGGGTATTTGTATCTTGTGAAGCATGATCAAATTGATACTGCTATGACATGGGGACCAAACTTAAAATATCGTTTCCCAAAACCAAAATTATTTGCAAGCCGCTGGATAGGACAAAGCATTTCAACACCGCTATTTATTGAAGATCGCATTATTGCCGCCAGTTACAGCGGTATTTCTTTATTCGAGATCGATGATGAACAAAAGCTGCGTCGTCTGGAACGACGTTATATCGGTGGAGTTGAATCGACCCCTTTTGTTTACAATAAACGTATCTATGTCGGTTCGCGAGACGGATATCTTTATTGTCTTGGTGAATAGGGATTAGATTAAGATCTTAAACTCATTTTCCACGTTTAAACTATTTTAAGGGAATAAAAAAAGAATGGTAAACGACTATTCTCAATATGATTCATTATTTAGGAATTGATTTACAGCGGTTTATCATCCCACATATATTTTACCGGATTGATGGATTCCCCATCTTTTTGGATCTCATAATGCAGGTGGGGACCCGTTGACCGTCCGGTACTGCCTACTTCGCCAATAAGTTGCCCGCGTTCAACAATATCACCTTTGGATACCTTTATCTTGTTCATATGAGCATAAAAAGAGACATAACCGTCACCATGATCAATTTTTACAAGATTTCCATATCCGCCATATGAATAAGCGGCATAAATCACTTTACCTTTTCCGGATGCATGCACCGGGGTTCCGCGATTTGCTGCAAGATCTATCCCGGAGTGATACTTTCTTTTTTGGGTAAAAGGATCAACTCGGTAACCGTAATTGGAACTGATAAAATAACTTTTTGCATCCAAGGGGGTAATAGCCGGCATATATTCGAGTTTTGTTTTATACTTTTGGATATCGGCGTATAGACTTTTATAATTTTCGAGTTCGACTGCCACTTTTGTACTCAAGAACTCTATGTCCGCATTTAATTCTTCAACAACATTACCGCTTGCTTCCGGATTTGCCATCTGGACACGACCCCCAACGCCGAGGTTTTCGATATTTAGATCATGCTGAGGAAGATCGGCGTATAAACGGATCGTATTGTTCAATTCAACCATAGAATCCAAATAGGCTTCAACGCTTGTTAATTCGCCTTGTAATGTTTCAACAGTTTTTAAAAGGGTCTTGTTCTTAATGGTATTTGATGAAAAATAATCTGAAGACAAAAAACGATAACCAAAATAAGTGGAGCCAATAACAATACTTACCAAGAAAAAACCCGCTAAAACCAATAAAAATATGATAGCATTACGCGAAAACGAGATTTCTCTCGATTTCCTACCGGTGAGATAGATAAGAACATGTTGGCTTCCCTTACTCATCAATATATTATAATGAGGTTTGCTGTTCTATGCAAGTGTATTATGATTAAGAGTAAAAAAAATAGAATTGCGAAAATAGTAATTGATGAAGAATAAAAATATATTTTTTTTATTCATGGTTCACACGAAGAAACAGGGCAATGCCTTGTTAATCTATTAACCTTATACTAATTCCTACGCTCATTTCTTGTATTTTACACTGAATTGAGGTAAACTACCCTCATGATTACAGATATTATACTAGCGGGTTTGGGACTGATACTATCTGCGTTTTTCAGCGGATCGGAAATTGCTGTTATAACGGCCCATCCTTTGCAGTTACAAAAATGGGTATCCGAAAAAAGGACATTTTCACTATCTGCTTTGAATATGTATTCAGAACGCCAGCATTATCTTACAATGATTCTTGTCGGGAACACATTAGCCAATGTGCTCACTACAACCTTTGCGACACTCTTTTTAACCAAGTACATCGGATTTAATTGGTGGCAAGTAATCTTGGTTATATCAGGTACTATTCTGTTATTTGGTGAAGTGTTGCCAAAATCTCTTATTCGCCACCGTCCAAATTCCTACTTGCTGTTTGCCAGTGCTGCAATTAAGATCCCGGGTATTATTCTTCATCCCTTTGCCAAACTTTTTGAGAAGATGATCTCAGGCTTGCTGAAGTTATTCAAAAGCGATGCCGAACCAATGAATATCATAATTCGCCGTGAAGAAATAGAACAAAGTATTTTTGATAGCTACGAGCAAGGTGTCCTAAATGAAGAAAAAAGAAAATATATTGATAATGTTTTTGATTTTTCTGAAACAACTGCTGCTGAGATCATCACACCACGAACGGATATTGTGGCATTATCTGAAGATACGACCGTTGCTAAATTAAAGAAGGTCTTTGTTCAATCCGGATTTTCAAAGATCATTATTTATCGGGATAATATTGATCATATTATCGGATATATATCTTTGCGGGATATTTTAAATGGCAGAAAGGATATCCGGTCAATTATCCGTCCGATAAAATTTTATCCCGAAAGCAAAAGTATAATTGAACTCCTAAAAGAATTTCAGGATACTAAGACCAGTATCGCAATCATTGTGGATGAATTCGGTGTGTCGTCCGGATTAATAACAATGGAAGATATTGTCGAAGAGATATTTGGTGAATTTGATGATGAATTTGATGAAAGCATTCAAGATGTAAAACGGCACCCCAATGGTGAACTATCAATGAGCGGTCGTACCGAAATAGATTATTTAAATGATGAATATCAATTGAACTTACCTGAAGGTGAATATGAGACCATTGCCGGTTTTTTATTGGACCATCTTGATCATTTCCCAAGTAGCGGAGAAATCCTGCTTATCAAGCAATGGGAATTTACTATTCTTCGCTCTACCCCAAAAAGTATAGATTATCTTAAGCTGAAGCAATTACCCACGAGCTAATATGAAAAAACTTGATCAATACATGCTAAAGCAATATTTGCGCTCATTTTTATTTATTATGCTGACCTTTATATGTATTTTTCTTTTGGTTGATCTTGTGCAAAAGATCGCTCAGTTTTTAGATAATAAACTCACTTTTGCAGAGGTAATTCATTATTACTGGTTGATGACTCCATGGATGCTACATTGGTGTTTTCCGGTATCCGCACTATTGGCTGTGGTTTTCTTTTTTGGACAAACAAATAAGTTCAATGAACTTACCGCCCTCAAAGTCGGGGGGCTTAGTCTTTATCGATTGGCATTACCTTTTCTGATATTCGGTATATTTTTAAGTGTGGTTTCTTTTTTCTTTGAAGATATTATCGTTGTGCCTGCCCAGCAGGAAGTGACTGAATTTATGCAGAATAATATGAAGCTTACGGCGAAAAGCAATGAACAAAAGATTTATCGCCAAGTCTATTTTCAATTGCCCGACCATCAAATATTTACTATCCGTCGGTATAATATAACAAATGGACGTGGAAGGATTGCAGGCTTACATCGAGTTATCGATGGGAAGATCACGGAAAGAATAGATGCCCAACAAGTTTTCTGGCTGGATGAACAAGAGCAGTGGATGTTACTAAAAGTCCAGCATCGTGTTTTTGAATCAGATAAAGAAAAATTTACGAAATTAGACACCCTTATTTTAAATCTAAGTGTAAGCCCCAGGGAATTGCGGCAAAAAAGCGCTAGTCCTGAAAACATGACATTCAGTCAGTTAAGTGGTTTTATAGATCGTTCCAAACAATTGGGCATGGAGACCATGCGTTGGGAGACCAATCTTTATTTTCGAACAGCCATGAATTTTGCTTCTTTTATAGTTATTTTAATTGGAATACCGCTTGTTACATTTCAACGTAAATCCGGTGGTTATGGAGGTGGTGTAGCGGCCAGCCTGATGTTGCTATTTAGCTTTTATGTGCTCCTTACGTTTGGCAAGGTTATTGGGATCGCCGGAGTTGCACCACCCTTCTGGGCTGTATGGACGCCCAATATTATTTTTATGTTTATTGGTGTAACAATGATGGCGTTGGTAAAGAAATAAACAGTAAACGGTGAACGGTGAACGGTGAACGGTGAACGATGAACGATGAACGATGAACGATGAACGATGAACGATGAAAAGTAATAAAATTTTTAAACAATAAATTTAATATTTCCTACTCATAACTCATAACGTTTCCCAGGCTCCCCATCCCTTTCTTTTTGAATCAAAATTTACCATTAGGTCAAATTTACTCATAAATAGAACAGATTATTATAACCACTTCACTTTAAAAATCATATATTCCTGCGATTATAAGGAGGTGTTTATGTCAGAGCGCGATAAGATCAAAAAAAATGATTTGTTTGATTATGTGATGATCATGATTGGTTCTTTGATCATGGCTGTAGGTTTGATGCTTTTCTTGGTTCCTAATAAGGTCTCTGCAGGTGGTGTATCAGGTATTTCAACCATTCTTTATCATATGTTCAATTGGCCGGTTGGTATAAGCATGTTGGCCATGAATGTTCCGTTGTTCATCATTGGCATTCGCATCTTTGGAAGAAAATTCGGCATGAAGACCCTTTGGGGAATCGTTTGGATATCTGTTTTCTCTGATTTGATTGATGTTGTCTTAAAATTGCCGTCTTTAACGACTAATCCTCTTTTTGCAACGGTATATGGCGGATTATTATTAGGTCGTGGATTGGGTATTATTATGAAGGGTCGGGGCACGACAGGCGGTTCTGATATTATTGCTCGTATTCTAAATAAATATTTTCACTTTTCATTGGGCATCTCTTTTATGATCATTGATACTGTGATCATTTTATCCATGGGGATTATATTCAAGAATGTGGAACTTATTCTTTTTTGTTTGATCTCTCTTGCCATCTCTTCTAAGGTGGTTGATATGTTCATCGAAGGGTTAACCTCAGAACGTGCGATCACGATCATGAGTAAAAATTGGGAAATTATATCCCAGCGGATTATGGATGAGGTGAATCGTGGAGTTACCGGTTTAGATTCGGTGGGCATGCATACTAACAGTGAAAAGAAAACATTATACTGTGTAGTTGCTACTCGCCAGATCGAACATATTCGTCGTATTGTAAAGCGCGAAGATCCTTTTGCTTTTGTAACCATTACGAATGTTTCTATTATGCAAGGTGAAGGATTCAGAGAGAGAACAACTCTGAATGAAGAATAAAGATTATTGTAAAGCGTGTCTTCCGTCCCGATACTTCGAGGTAGCGTAGGAGGAAGATAAAAGTAGGGGATCGACACCTGCCCATCAGCCGGCGGATTAGGATCTCTGCGTTGTCATGGCCCTTAGAACAAAAAATGCTGCTTAATTATATTCAACCCCGCCGGGGTTATGTGCTTAGTGAATTTGAGCCTATACCGTTATTGAATCCCTTGTATGTCACCAAGAGTGTAAAGAGATATTTTTTCTTTATATTATAAGTCTGCCGCCTCGGGATTTCTTCAAATAGCATTTATAGCTTTTATAATGAACAAAAAAGAACCCTATAAGAGTTCAATAATAATATAGACACTTATATTTCCTCCTTTACAACCCCAGCGGGGTTGAACAAGTTTAAATGATCCCTTCTTTTTTTGCTTACCAATCAAGAGTATGCTGTGAGTACTAATCAGAAATCAAGAGAAAGCAATAAACGGTAGCCACTTGGATAATATTTAATTGTCAATTGTCCTTTTTCAATTATCAATTGATTATGCGTTGGAGCGGGACAGCTTTCAAATATCTTATCTGTATCACATTTATTATTAAGAATTATTAATCGGCAATGGTCTGTCCCTCAAAACTTGAAAGAGTAAAGATTGGCTTTATTCCTTCGTTTTCTTTTTATTGTAATTTTTGGCCTCTTTGACCATTTTTGCAAATGATTTGCCTTTTTGGCGGCGCTCATATCCTTGTATTTGGTAAAAATCAGATTCCCGTTTCAGTCGTAAATAATTTTCCAGTTTTGCTTCGTTCAATTTTCCGCTTTTACAAGCGGCAATAACGGCGCACCCGGGTTCACCGGTATGAGTGCAATCCCGGAAACGGCAATTTTCTGCAACGCTTATAATATCGGCAAAAGTTTCTTCCAGTCCAATATCTGAGCCGCTAATACCTACCTCACGCATACCGGGAGTGTCAACAAGAAAACTACCGTTTTCCAATTCGATCAATTCGCGGTAGGTGGTTGTATGTTTCCCTTTTGCCGTGGAATCACTGATAATATCTACGCGCTGGCGCTCGCCGCCGATCAGACGATTGATCAATGATGATTTACCGACACCCGATGAGCCAACAAAACAATAGGTTTTAGAGGGAGATAAATGTTCGACAACATATTTTAGTCCGGTTTCGGTCAGTGCGGATGTCCAGATCAATTTCGCATCCGGATGGCGTGATCTGATCTCTTTAATAAATTCATCAACTTCTTCTTTTGTGAAAAGATCAGTTTTATTAAGAATGATCACCGGCGTGATATTGCCTTCGTAAATAATAGTTAAATATCGTTCAAGTCGGTTCAGACTGAAATCTTCATCGCCCGACATTACCACAAAGGCAATGTCAATATTAGCTGCTATGACCTGTTCACCGGCTTTTCTTCCACTCGCTTGACGATGGAAAACCGTTTTGCGTGGAAGTATCTGATGAATTATGCCCTGTTCGCCATCCATGGGAGTTAGAATAACCCAATCGCCTACTGCCGGAAATTTGTCTTTGGAAGCGGATGTAAACATGATTTTGCCCGTAACGCCAGCTTCGATAACACCCTGCTCGCACATGACAAAATACCGTTCACGATGTTCTTCGATCACGCGACCAATACAAGCATCGTCAGTTGGTAATTCAGGTATGGGAAAATCTTTTTCATTATACCCAAGAAAATTGATCATAATTGTATCCCACTAAAAAAGCGAACCAAACCGTTAATAAGCGGACCTATCAATTTACCAAAGATCGAGAATCCCGTTATTCTACCGATCAATACAATAGCTATTAAAACGAATCCGCCGTATCGTTCCAAATAATCAATAATATATACATATTTATTCGGCAAAAATCCCCGAAGTATCTTTGAACCGTCAAGCGGTGGAATGGGAATAAGATTAAATATTCCGAGTCCGACATTAATCAGCATGAAATAGAGTAAATTAAGTTTTAGGAAAAGGATGATTCCCGGATCATTGGTCATGGGTATCAATTGAGGGAATATTCTAAAACAAAGTCCGGTAATAGCCGCCATGATAAAATTAGATGCAGGGCCGGCAGCGGCTGAGAATGCTAAATCCCGTTTGGGATGTTGGAAAGCATAAATATTGATTGGGATCGGTTTTGCCCAACCCATGCCGATAACGAAAAGCATGATCAATCCGATAGGATCGATATGAGAAATGGGGTTCAAAGTTAATCGCCCCATATTTTTTGCGGTATTATCGCCTAAGCGATAGGCAACATAACCGTGTGAGTATTCATGAACGGTCAAAGCGAGCAAGATCGGAATGACCATTGATACATAATTCATGATTTGTGGATTCATTGTGTGAGCTTTTCCCTGGGGTGAAAGGTTTTATGAATTTCTTTTAGATAATTTCTGTCAAGGTGAGTATAAATTTGTGTGGTTGCAATATCCGAATGTCCCAGCATCTCCTGTACGGCGCGTAGGTCGGCACCACCTTCAAGTAAATGAGTGGCAAAAGAATGGCGGAACACATGGGGGGAGACTGCTTTGTCAATATGTGCTAAATTGGTATATTTTTGGATGATCTTCCAAACTCCCATTCGTGAAAGGGGGGTTCCGCGCATATTAAGGAAAATGATATCCTCTGCTTTAAGATTTTTTGCAAGCAAAGGTCTAACATGTTGTATGTAGATTGAAAGCCAGTTTTTGGCCTCATTCCCAACCGGGACAATACGTTCTTTAAAACCTTTGCCAAAGACTTTTACCCATCCGTCTTCCATCATCAAGGCCGGTAGTCTGAGAGAAAGCAGTTCTGATATTCGCAGACCGCTTCCATAAAGCAATTCCAGCATAGCACGATCACGCACACCACCGTCAGTTTCGATATCTATATTGGCAAAGATGGCTTCAATATCAGGGATATCCAATATTTTTGGCAAGCGTTTAGGGAGTTTGGGGGAATCGATATTTTCCGTTATGTCTTTTTGGCAGTAGCCTTCATTGACCATAAAACGGTGAAACATACGGATCGAAGAGAGATTTCTTGCCAAAGAACTAGGTGCAAGTGGGATCTTTGCAAGTTCTTCTATATACGTGATCACATGATCAGTGGAAATAAAGTCTGCTTTTAGCACATGATGTTCATCCAAATAGGCAAGATAACGGGTAATGTCGGTTCGGTAAGATTGTACCGTATTGGGTGACAATTGTCGTTCACCCTGTATATGATAAATGAAGTCCTGAAAAGTTCTTTGCATAATTACTTATTTTACAAATGTATTTTCGATCTCTTCGCACAGCATATGTCCGATAATGATATGCATTTCCTGAATGCGCTGAGTGTTCTCCGAGGGAACGATAAGCTCAACATCTCCAAGTCCCTTGAGTTTACCGCCATTATTGCCGCTGAGGATAACGCAGTGCATGCCAATATTATTTGCTTCCTTCGCTGCTTCAATGATATTGGAAGAGTTTCCCGAGGTACTGATCGCAACTAACACATCGTCTTCATTACCTAAAGCATCTACCTGGCGAGAGAAAAGTTCATCACTTCTATTCGTGTCGTTGATCCATGCGGTCAGAAAAGATGTATCAGTAGTTAAAGATATAGAAGCAAGTGCAGGACGAACATGATTCAGTTTGGCGACCAGTTCTGCTGAGAGGTGTTGGCAATCGGCTGCCGAACCACCATTGCCGCACCAAAGG
>Ga0164318_10004979_pt1 | contig 12824 bp, 19 predicted proteins | sample GuaBasSedimGuay9_FD_113734 | JGI IMG/M metagenome (GOLD analysis project Ga0164318, IMG submission 113734) | Subseafloor sediment microbial communities from Guaymas Basin, Gulf of California, Mexico - Guay9, Core 4571-4, 0-3 cm | ecosystem: Environmental > Aquatic > Marine > Hydrothermal vents... | reverse complement strand
AGACGAAAACCTTCATCTAGCTATCACAACTAACATCTTAAAGCGATTTGCAGACGGTAGCGAAGGCACAGTACTATCGAAAGTTGCAGAAGATTGTGATGAAGAAGTTTATCAAATGTATCGAGATGCAGCCGACCAAGAAAAAGAGTGGGCAGAATACTTATTTAAAGACGGGTCTATAGTTGGGTTAAATGCTGCTATACTAAAAGACTATGTTGAGTTTATAACCAACAAGCGTTTAGTATCAATAAATAAGCAAAAGTTATTTAAGCAACCAACTAACCCCTTGCCATGGACAGAAAGTTGGATAGGTTCGAAGGATACTCAGGTTGCACCTCAAGAAGAAGAAATGACAAGTTATAAGGTGGGCGACATTAAAAATGACATCAAGCAGGATCAATTCAAAGGATTTAAACTATGACCTTAGAGGAATTTTTAGAGTTGCATATTACGGAATTACATAACGTAATTCGCCGTCGCAATAATAAAATATTCCTTACAGAATTGGAACTCTGTACACAAAATATAGATCAGGCTAAGCCCTCTGTCTCGCAGAGGGCTTGGCATGTTATGCACAAGGTACATGGTGTTCCGGTTTGTAAAACCTGCAAAGACAAGAAAGTAAAATGGCATAAGAATAAAAAAGCGTACCAAGTATACTGTTCGCCTAAATGTTCTAATTCAGATCCAGATAAGATTGCGTTAACTAAAGAAAACAATATCAGAAAATGGGGAGTAGATAATCCTAAGAAAGTTCCTATGTTTTCGAAGCCTACTAAAAGAAAAGAAAAAAAAGTTATAATTAAAAAAACTAAAGAAGAGATTATCGCAAATAGAAGACTATACAATTTAAACAAATACGGAGTAGAGTGGCATACGCAATCCCCCGAAGTAAAATCTAAAATATCATCTACAGTGAAATTAACAACAGAGGAGGCACAAGAAAAGAGAAAAGCCACAATGCTAGAACGTTATGGTGTAGAGTCGTATTCGCAGCATCCGGATTGTGCTAATAAACGCCGCCGCAGTTGTATGGAAAAGTACGGAGTAGAACACCCAATGCAAACTGTTGAAGTAAAGGAAAAGTTAGCGACCGCATTAATGGACAAATACGGAACAGATAATGTGAATAAAATTCACATACCCCCCGATGTACAAGAAAAGATGACGGATAAAAACTGGTTAGAGAACGAACATCAGACAAAGTCTATTGAGGCAATTGCCAAAGAGTTAGGTATTAATAGTTCTAATTTGTGTGTTATTTTTCGTAAATTTGAGATCGAACTCAAATCTCATCAGCATTCTGATTTCGAAAATGAGATATACAACTTCATTGGCAGTAAATATGGTGGTATTATGATTCGAAATTCTAGAGAAATAATATCTCCGAAAGAATTAGATATTTATTTACCAGAGCTAAATTTAGCAATCGAGTGTAACGGAATATACTGGCATAGCGAATTGGCCGGCGGCAAAAACAAGAATTATCATATGCTAAAGACAAAACAGTGTAATGAGTTAGGCATACATCTAATACATATCACTGATTTAGAGTGGAACAGTAAGACCGATATTATAAAATCGATGTTAGAGTCATTGATCCGTTCTAACACTCGTATATTTGCTAGAAAATGTAGTATAGTAACATCGCATGGCCCTTCATTGAAAATTAAGGAATTCTTATTGAAAAACCACATACAAGGATATTCGTGTTATAACTATGCTTTGTGTCTTATGTTTGGGGAGGAAATGGTACAAGTAATGACGTTTGGCAAACCTAGATTTACAAAGTCAGCCGAGTATGAACTAATACGATTATCTACTAAAAACGGTTATAATATAGTAGGCGGAGCATCGAAACTATTTTCGTCGTTTCTTAAGGCATCGGATCCTTGCAATGTAGTATCGTATTCTGAGTCGGATCATTTTAGTGGAGGAATATATGATATATTAGGTTTCGAACAAATAGGAGATCCAACCCCGACATATTTATATGTGGATAAAAATTATAATTATACACAAAGTAGATATAAATTTCAAAAGAGTAAACTACATAAAGTTTTAGAGAATTTTGATGAAAATCAGAGTGAATGGGAAAATATGAAAGCAAACGGGTACGACCGTTATTGGCGGCCCGGTAGTAAAACCTACATATATAAACACAAGGAAAAGAAGTTATGATCAGAGAAAACACGTTAGAAGAAGGAAAAGTAGTAGGCTTAAAGTTAGTAACAGGCGAAGAGCTATTAGGCTTGTTAGTTGAAAATACAAAATCAGATTTGTATCTTTCCAAGCCACGCACGTTACATATTGGCGAAGAAGGTATGGGATTAGTTGCCTATTCTATGCTTGCCGATGATACAAAAGTACAACAGATAAATAGAAGTACAATAGCAACGGTTTTTATACCGCACTCGGAATTTGTGGAATCATACGTTGCCGCAGTCGAAGAAAAGAAAATCGATGTAGTAGAAAAACCAGGGATAATAATGCCAAAATGAGTTTACCAGCAGCCAGATTAGCAGACATGTCGACGTCAGACCCATGCAAAGCTCCTCCAAGACCTAATGTCCAGGGATCAGGAAATGTGTTTATGGACGGAATGCCAGCGCATATAATGACAAATGCGTGGGCACCACATGCTTGCCCAGCATCGCCGCCCCACGGTGCTGCAACTGTACAAGGATCTGGTTCTGTGTTTATTAACGGGTTACCAGCCGCAAGGTTATCAGGTAAAATATCGTGTGGTTCTATTGTGGCACAAGGATCGGGGAGTGTATTCTGTGGGTGATTATACTCCGATAGGATTCGTTCCGGGGCCGGAAGATTGTGTGTTGCCTACGTTAGTGGAACAAAAAAGTAGACTTACTGCCGGCGGCACACTATGGCGTAGCAGGGACACTGGTGTTCTTGCTACTGTAGAATTAAGATGGTTTTATTGGGATAATAATTTAAACAAGTATGCTGTTACTACTAATAAAGATGATATTACAATTGATGGCGGAACTTCTCGTCCTCCTATACCTAGCAATCCCCCGAAGGCGGTAGTTACATTTACTGACCCAGTTTCTAATAATACGTGGGATTTTGAATCTCCGCAGTACATCTTAACTTGGACTGAAATGACTAATCCAGTACCTCCTGCACTACCAGTTGAAGAAGAAATAGTAGAATACGTAACAGCCACACCTGGATTAAGATCACAAATTAATTTTTCAGAATTTGTTACTTTACCGATGCAGGACGATGTTGAGGAATACGATAGTAGTCAGGATCCAGATATAATTGGACATTTTGCTACGTCGAATACTGTATTTGTTGATCCGCGCATAGATGGTAAATTTGTTTTAGCTGGAGCTCCAGCAGATCCTAGTTCGATACGGACTGGACCGACTTACACTATAGCTAATTTGGATAGTACAGAAAGATATAATAACACAGGAACGATGACACCGCTAAACGGGTTATCAGCATATAACTATGCTACACAGTCGTGGGATCCATATCCAGTTGATTAATTGATAAATAATTGACAACAAGTGGAGAATATAGTATAATGCAACAACACAAACAAAGGAACAACAAGATGTCAAGTAAATCGCCATATGAGATCAGATCCGATCTCCTTCACCTAGCCTACAGTATAGTTCAAGGCCAAAAGCAAGCAAATGCAGAGCAAGAAGCCAAATCCGAAGGGACGGCTCAGATTTTTATAACGTCAGCGCCTACTACAGAAGAGGTAGTAACAGAAGCTACGAAATTAAATAATTTTGTTTCGCAGTCTTCTTCACCGTAGTAATATAGTTTAACACACATACATAGGTATATTGTCATGTTCGAAGATAATACTGAAGAAAAATCACGCTGGAAAAGATTTGTTAAGTGGATGAAATATAATCCTCCGTATGCAGCGTCATGGGATGGTTGGGACGAGTTCCGGGATGAATTTAAAGCCAACGCAATTATACGTTATACACTGATGGAAACTATCCCTGACGGCATTAGCTCATTCTTTAGCCCAGTAACATACAGGTGGACTAAAACTAAGGACTTTTGTCGTTACAGATTTATCATGCGTCATCGCTATCACATGGTGAAAACTGGCCTTAAGCCTAATTATTATGAAGTTGAAACTCAAATGCTTCATGCAAATTTCAATCTCCTGGTAAGTTTTGTAGAACAACAAAAAGCAAGTATAGGAATGGCTTTCGATAACGATAACTATCCTCGCCCCAAAGGGTGGTGGTGGAAAAAGTACACCGACTGGAAAATGCCAGCATATGGAATTAATTATTTAGAGTGGGAATCCACATTAGATAAAGATTCTCCACTAGAAGAGCAGAGATGGGACGGTATATCGGTGCCATCTCAAGCCCAAAGCGCACGCGAAGTTTTAGTATTATATAAATGGTGGACTGAAACTTGGATGGATGCAGACGACCTGGATTATCCTGAGTCCCCCGACCGGGATGGTCTAAGTCTTTTCTCCGATAAATACGATAGAACTTCCCCGGAATACTTAGCGTGGCGTAAAGCCTGCGATGAGCGGGACGAGGAAGAGGAGAAGATTAAAAAAGAAGAAACTGCAATGCTGATACGTCTTGTTACTATTCGTAAGTCATTGTGGACGTAACAGGAAACAAAGATGAAACATCTAACTAATGTGAACCACCTGGCATTTTCAGTATTATTGGTGTTAACCATTGCTACTGGATTATCCATTTCGGTAATGGAATTTTATACAACCGACACATACACAGACAATCATCCAATTTTAGAATACATTTATATGTCAAGTTGGGCATTCTGGCAAACTGCAATAATATTGTTTATATTAAATGTTAAGAGTCATTTAACAATAGTGTTTGACAATAAGATAGTATTGTGTTATAATGTATTAATAATACTGGTACTAATATCAGATTTGAATTATTTATTACAATAGGACACAAACATGAAATTGCGAGAATGCTCGGACATCCACACCGAATTTGGTAAGTTTAAAATATCCGAACTACCGGATGACAGCGAAACCACACTTATACTAGCCGGAGATGTTGGCGTCGGTAAAACCCATCGCAATTGGCTGGAGATGACTTGTAAAAGATTTAAGCGAGTCATCTACGTGCTTGGTAATCATGAATTTTATCATGGTGTTCTTAGTGCTGTGCGCAAAGACTGGCGCGACATTGAAGAAGACATACCAAACCTTTTCTTATTAGATGACGACCATGTAGTATTAGATGGAGTGCGTTTTATTGGCGGTACATTGTGGACTGATTTTAAAAACAATGATCCAATGATAATGAACTACATTTCGTCACGCATGAACGACTTTGGTAGTTTAATAGCAATTGAGACTCCAGAAGGCCATCCGTTTGCAGTAGGACCACATTTAAAGTTCATGCCAGTAGACGCATATAAATTGCATGAGAAAACATTTAAAAAGATTGATCGCATATTAAACGAACCATTTGAAGGCGAAACTGTCGTTGTTACGCACCATTCTCCGAGTTACGAAAGTGTAGGACCAATGTTTCGTGGAATAAATGACTATGAGATGAACTTTGGTTATTTCACTGATTTAGAATGGATGCTTGAAAAATACGACATCAAATATTGGTTTCACGGACATATGCACAACTCATCCGATTACGAAATTGGCGGGACTCGTGTAATATGCAACCCACGCGGATATACTCCGCACGATCTTAACCCTGAATTTAAACCCGAATTAGTGCTTGACATTTAGCTGAAACTGTAGTATAATAACTATATAAATTATTGTTATGAGTACAGAGAAATGACTGATCTAAGTAAAATAATAGACGATACAGAGTTCGATGGCCTGATAGTTGTTGGCGATGTTCATGCTGACTGTTGGGCTGTATCTCGAGCTATTGAATACGCGAGATTAAACAGGCTCTTTATTGTCTTCCTAGGCGACCTAACTGACGGCGGCACAGATCCTTACGGAACTGTCGCTCTAGTGCATCGAACCGTATTCTTAGGTAAAGGTGCATTTGTGGTTGGAAACCATGATCACAAATACATTCGATATGCTGCTGGACGTAAAGTAATCCTAAGAGAAATGCACCATGTTACCTTTGCACAGTGCGGAGATAACAGAGATTCACTTCTGTCTTTGCTAAAAGGCTTAGGCGATCATCCGTTAACAGGGTTCACACATACGTTTGGACGATTTGTATTTGCTCATGGTGCAGTACACAGAACAGTATATGCCGATCCTACTGTAGTCACTACAAAGATTCGCGAGAGGGCTCTTTACGGAGAAATCACCGGCGAACGCGACAAGGATGATTTTCCAGTTAGGCATTATAGCTGGGTAGATGATATTCCAGCGGGTTACAGTACAATCACAGGTCATGATCGACGTCCAATGGGCGGAGAGTTGCTTGAGGATACTGGCCCTATGGTTGTTCGTAACAGTGTAGGTGGAAAAGCTTTTTTCATTGATACTGGTTGCGGAAAGACTGCGAATGGATATCTGTCGGGTAGTGTACTAGCGTTGGAAGGAAACGATTTGTCCTTTGACAGATTTGTTAAGTTTTAATGTCTAATAAATTACTTGTGGCTGGAGGAAGAGATTTTACTGATTATTTGTTGTTATCGGATGTACTGGATAGGTATCAATTACACTATCCGATAGATTCGATAATACAAGGTGAAGCTCGAGGTGCCGATCTGTTAGCGAAGCGTTATGCTAAAGCTAATGATATTAAATATATCGGTGTGCCAGCAGACTGGACAAGATTTGGTCGTAGTGCCGGACATATTCGCAATACAGAAATGTGGAATATGGCCGATAGTGGTATTATATTTTGGAATGGGGAAAGTTCCGGGACAGGACATAGTTTAACATTGTCTGTAAGCCTTAACAAAACTTTGTTTGTTTGTAACTATGTTACACATGATTTTTACGTGCATTATACTGGAACACATCATGGCTGAGTTTATTCTTTTATTAGTGTTACAAGGAATGTCTATTCCAGAAAGCGACATCGATGCAGAATCGTTTCGTTGCATGACATATAACATTTATCACGAATCTAGAGGAGAAGGAGAACTTGGACGACTAGCAGTAGCACACCTAGTTCGTGAAAGAGTTAAAGATAAGAGATTTCCGTCTACAGTATGCGGTGTAGTTTATTTCTCATTAGTTAAAGGAGACAGAACAGAATGTGCGTTTTCGTGGGTATGTGACATATATGCAAACGACATACAGTTAATGCTTAGAGACGGTACTACACATAAATCGAACTTAAAAAGCTTTGTAGCATCCGCGACAATAGCGGCATCTGCATTAACGGAGAAGAGTATTAATCCGTGTAAGGGAGCAAACTATTATTATAACCCACGCAAGGCATCGCCTCGTTGGGCAAAGATTTACACACCAAAATGCCAAATCGGCAAACACACATTTATGAGAAGAGAGAAAGGTAGTTTATTATGATAGGAATATTATACACTTGGGTAGCTTTGGGGCTCACTGTAGTCTTTACTATATTCTGTATAGTTGCGTTAATGCGACGGTATGTTCTATGTTACCTAAATTATGTCAACGACGTGACGTTAGATACAATACCGGACGGTATGGTAGAGACTTATGATAATTGGGACATTTGGTGGAATAATAGTTCTCCAAACACATGGCTTCACTTAATTATCGGTTGGTTTTTATTAATATTAGTAGCATGGACGTGGATAGCAGCCATACCAATCTTAACAATACTAATAGTATCAGGTGTTCACCGTAACAAGATTCGTAACAGAAAAGAGTTTGAGAAACAATTAAAAGGTTCAAGTTAGATAAAGGAATTAACATAAAAAGGAATTTATGAAAAATTATTTAGAATTACTACAAGATATAATTGACAGCGGGTCAGACACAGATCAAGAGCGTACTGGAGTAGGAACTCGTAAAGTATTCGATCGTACATTAAGGTTTGATTTACAAAAAGGGTTTCCTATTTTAACTACACGTAAAGTAGCTTTACGTATAGCGTTTGAGGAATTAATGTGGATGCTCCGCGGCCAAACAGATGCAAATATCTTAAAGGATAAAAACATCCACATTTGGTCCGGAAATACTACTAAGGAATTTCAAGCCCAGAGAGGCTTATCCCATTTAAAAGAAGGTGACATAGGTAAAGGTTACGGCTGGCAGATGCGTAATTATGGTGCAGAAGCAGATTTGCTTGGCTCTCCAATAGGCGGAGTAGACCAGCTTAAAGAAGCTTATGACTCAATTACATCTGACCCACATGGCCGTAGGCATATAATGTCCTACTGGAATCCTAAGCAGCTACACGAAGCAGTTCTCCCACCTTGCCATCTCTATTGCCAGTTTGTAGTAATAGGCCAGAAATTGAATCTATCATGGGTACAACGATCAGTTGATACCCCGTATGGTTTGCCTTATAACATTATGTTTTATTCTTTGCTACTAACGTTTATGGCACGTATAACTGGTTACGAGCTCGGCGAAGTGGTATTTCACGGAATAGATGTTCATGTTTATAAAAATCAAATAGCAATGGTAAAAGAGCAATTAAGCCGTGCGCCGAAAGTATTACCTACAGTACTTTTGTCAGAAGATATAAAAACATTTGAAAATATGTTGGGAATGGATTACAAAGATATAGTGCTAGTAGGGTATGATCCGCACCCGGATATAAAAAATAAACCTAAAATGGCGGTGTAATTATGATGAATTCGACAGACCAAGGGTCAATGATGATACTGGAGAAGTTATGGAAGTTTGCAAATTCCGAACACTTCAATGAACTATACGAAGAGATAGTAAGGAAGGAAGATTTTGTATCTAAAATAACCACACGCCCAGCAAAGCAAATACTGCCATCACCGTTTGACATGTTCAATAACAATGGCATAACAGCTGATTGCAATATAAACAGTACTAGACATGACCTATCTAGGCTCGTAACAGAAGTGAAGTTGTTAATTGAGGCATTAGAATCCAGTGCCGATCCGAATTCGTGCGTAACTGACATGGCAATATTTAGTAAAATACAATCCGTCAAATCCTCACTTCAGTACATGAATTAAGATAAATACTTGACACTACTGTTACAATGTGTTATAATAGTAGTGTAGAGGATATGCAGGAAGCATATCCGCAACTCTTACGAATAACGATTGGTTCAATAGAGAATTAACCATTACCAAGTTAGGAAGGTAATTATAAACACTTCCTGTCTTGACATTAAAATTTAAGGATAAATTATGTCATTTCAAAAAACAAAAACTGATGCTGTATTAGGATACCTAATACAGGAACACCTCGAAGAAGTAGGTGTGCAAACTCCGATGATTCAAACTGGATTATCGCGTAAAGAAAAGATTGATAAAATAGAAAAACACATGACCGAAATACTATCAGTACTAGGAATGGACTTGTCCGACGATAGTTTAATTGAGACTCCAAAACGTGTGGCTAAGATGTATGTTAATGAGATATATTTTGGATTAGAAGCAGAAGCATTTCCGAAATGTACTACAGTAGATAATAAAATGAATTATGACGAAATGGTAATAGAAAGAAACATTACCATTTATTCAGATTGCGAACACCACCTCCGGACAATTGTTGGTACCGCTGCGGTTGCGTATATACCAAATAAGAAGGTATTGGGGCTTAGTAAGATTCCGCGTGTGTGCGAATACCTGTCCAGACGCCCTCAGATACAAGAAAGATTGACAAATCAAATCTACCATGCATTGCAATTCATATTAGACACTGATAATATTGCTGTAACAATTAATGCTGATCATATGTGTGTTTCTCAGCGAGGAGTCGAGGACACTAGTGCTAACACAATTACTACTAAACTAGGCGGAGTATTTAAGTCTGATCCAGCAACCCGCTCCGAATTTTTTAGTGTGATTAAATAATGGCCTGGGAAATATCTAAAGACTTTACATTCTCATATGGACATAGAGTTCATACTCGAATATTAGGTGCCGACCAAATTCTTGTAGGTTCGTGTGAGTGTCGCCACTTACACGGCCACGAAGGTACTGTCTCGGTATATATGGGTGCTGACGAATTAGATCAAACGGGGCAGGTAACTGATATTGTCAATTTAAGATGGTTTGATAAGTTTTTAAAAGACTACATTGACCATAAGTTTATTATAGATGAAAATGATCCATTGTATGAGTTTATAATTCAAGAGCAAGATTTTGTAGAAATAGAAGTTCCTGGAACAGATTGGGTTGTGGGCAAGATTGTAGATATGTCTGGCTATGATCCAGGCGATGCAGACTACGAATATTTTGAAAGTTTTTTTATTGTAAACTTTATCCCGACTGCAGAAATGCTTGCAGAATGGGCATGGCGAGTCACACAGTGTAGGTTAATTGATTATGATGTTAGTGTGTTTAAGACAACCTGGCGAGAAACTAGTAAACACGAAGCAACTTATGTACATGTACACCAAGCGCCCGAACCAGAGCCACCGACAGCAGAAGAGATAGCTGCAACAGAATCAATGTTAGAGAAGAGGAGAAATATCTGGACTCCTCCTACCGGCGGATTTGACTTGTATAGAGAACATAAAAACAATGGCAAGAAAGAATAGAAGATTAACTAAAGCTAAGGCAACGTGGACATATAAGTTGTTTGCTAAACGACGGTTCGATTATACTGACTCTCCCTGTGATCCAAAACGAAATCCGGGCTGGAATAAAAGATATAAACATAACACCCTAGCTCGTCGCCTTACACGTATGTGGTCACTTAAATAATATGGCTAGGAAAAATAGAAGGTTGACTGCAAATAAAAAAATAAGAGAGTACTGTGGGATCCTAAATTTTCGTCACCGATGTTTTAATCTTCATAATGGAATATGTTGTGCCAGATCTACAACACCCTGGGAAAAAAGGTACGGACGTGGGTAGGAAAAGTGGAAGGTTTACTAAGGTCAAAGCCAAACACACAAAGCCAGTTGCATCGGGATCTAATCCCTCGACCCGAACATATCGTATTAGACGTTTCTACATGGTATCAAAGAGGCCAGTTTCTCCGCCGAGATGGGGACCTAATTATTGGAGGCGTTATAACGCTTATCCACGATGGCGATAAAGAGTAAACGATTTAAAAAGTTGCAGAAGATACGTAAACTTTACAGTTCATCGCCCTGGAAACCCAGATTCTCGTTAGGCGAAGAAGCACCGGGATTAAGATGTAGGAAAGGATATTATATGAGGTACTGCTATGCCAAGAAAAAATAACAAGTTATCCATATTACGGCAAATTAGACGTAGGTATACTTCTGGTTGCTGGAATCTAAAATTTAAGAATTTAAGGACATACGGGTCTACCGTGGCACCACCGAGATGTCTAGGGTACCGTAAGTATGCCAAGAAAAAATAAACGACTTGCAAAGATAAAGTCCGATGATAAACAGTCACTTAGAATTACGCAATATCACAGATTTAATCCGTATAAGTTCTACGAAATACACATGCCACCCTCGTACATAAATAGATATAATACCCGATAAGGGCTAAATAAAAATGTTAATCAAGGAAGACAAAATGAAATGTAGTTTTTGTAAAAAAACAAAAGATCAAGTTAAAAAGTTAATTGCTGGTCCAGACGATGGGCTGTATATATGCGATCATTGCATTGCAGTTTGTTCACATGCTGTTGGCCATTCTGACGATATAGTGGCGGAACCAGGTGCAAAAGAGGAAGTTAAAGAATTTTTAACTCCTGAAGAAATTGCCATAAAGTTAGACGAATATGTGGTAGGACAAAACAGTGCTAAAGAAGTTCTTAGCGTAGCTATTTACAATCATCATAAAAGAATAAATAACCCAATTGTAGACGGAACTGAAATACAAAAATCAAATATATTATTTGTGGGGCCATCGGGAAGCGGTAAAACGTTATTAGCATCGTCTATTGCCCATTTGTTAGAGCTGCCATTTGCTATTGCTGATTCTACTGCTCTTACTGAAGCCGGATATATAGGTGCCGATGTAGATTCTATATTTCAGCGGTTGCTATTAGATGCAAACGGCGATGTAGAAACAGCCCAGCATGGGATTGTATTTATTGACGAAATAGATAAAAAGAGCTCTAGTAATAGTTCGTCAGGATCCAGAGATGTAAGTGGAGAGGGTGTACAGCAATCGTTATTACGGTTAGTAGAAGGTACAGTACTTTCGATACAAATGCCATCTAAAAGTAAGAGTGCCCCTCCTGCAATGATTGACTTTGATACAAAGAACATATTGTTTATAGTAGGCGGTGCATTTGTTGGAATAGATAAAATAATTCAAAAGAGACAAAACAAAGGCCCATCCATTGGCGTTGGAGCTATAGTAGAAAAAGATAAATACGATTCAACAATACTTACACAAGTAGAGCCAAAGGACTTTCAGGAGTTTGGCCTAATACGAGAATTTGTTGGCAGATTCCCTATTATGGTTGCGTTTCATGATGTTGACGAAGATATGTTAATACAAATAATGAATGAACCTAAAAACTGCATCGTAGACCAATATAAAGGTTTATTTAAGTTGGATGGTGTGGAATTAGAGTTTGACGATCAGTTTATTCATAATGTGGCTACACAGACAATGACTCGTAAAACAAGAGCTAGAGGATTAAGAAGTATATTTGAAAAGTATTTGACATCTATACAATTTACCTTACCGACAAAATCGAAAGAAGGTGTTAGGAAAATTAAAATTGATAAAACAGGCAATCCCACATATACCTATAGGCCTGGTAGGAGAACAAAAGTTAAATGAGAAAACATAATAATTT
>Ga0164318_10004978_pt1 | contig 12825 bp, 9 predicted proteins | sample GuaBasSedimGuay9_FD_113734 | JGI IMG/M metagenome (GOLD analysis project Ga0164318, IMG submission 113734) | Subseafloor sediment microbial communities from Guaymas Basin, Gulf of California, Mexico - Guay9, Core 4571-4, 0-3 cm | ecosystem: Environmental > Aquatic > Marine > Hydrothermal vents >... | reverse complement strand
CGCCTTTCAGACGTCAGAAGCCTGAGCACCCCGATGATTCTTTTTTTTACAACAATCGCTACAGCCAGGATGCTGGCCACGCCTTCTTTTTTTGCATTATCCTGATAGGTTATCCTTGGATCAGTGGTCGCATCGTGAATGATCACAGGTTCTCCCATCATTGCATGATGGGTGGAAAGTTCGTCATCAATGGAACCGCGGCCAAGATATTCTTCGCTCAAACCCGAGGCAGCCACCAGATTCAAATGTCCTTTTTCCGGATCAAAGAGTCGTATGGTGCAGCCTTTCAGGTTCATGACCTCAGGGACTTTGGCAACAATAAAATCAAGGACTTCCTGTAGTTGAAAGGTGGAATTGAGGGCTTTTCCAATTTCTTCCAGGCTTTTGAGATATTGTATCTGGTGGTTTTGTTCCTCATAAATTTTGGCATTTTCAATGGCAATACCACATTGTTCAGCCAGGGCTGCAATAAATTCAATTTCATTTTTTTGAAATAGCCGCGGTCTTTTTGTGAGCAGTCTTAATATCCCGGAAATCTCTCCTTTCATAATAATCGGTGCAACCAGAAGACTTTTTATTCCTTCTTTTCGAATCGCTTCAGGGTGCTGAATATGGGGATAAGAGAGCGCATCCTGGATGGCCACGGGTTCACCGGCCAGAGCCTTTATGACACTTAGTTCGGCATCTATGGGACCACGGCTTAAATATTCCTGGCTGAGGCCATGGGAAGCGACGAGAAAAAGTTTTTCCCCGGTTTCGTCCAGAAGTCTTATAGTTGCAGCATCAACACCAAGAATTTCGGGTACCTTTTCCACAATCACATCCAATACTTTTTCTACGTCAAGCGTGGAAGTGATCATACGGGTCACCTTCTGAAAGAGGTGAAGAAAATCAATTGTTTTATCCGGCATTTTTATCATTTCGTAAGGGTCTGTGTCTAAGCATTTCTTGTTTTTTTTTCAATATCAGACATATAATGAAAGCACTTTTGAACAAATTTTCCTGAAATTGTATCTGCTACGGAAAATGTAAAATCCATATCCGGCTGGAATTTTCCTGAAAAGGCTAAGAAGACGGTTTGGGAGAGTTCAAATAACATATTTTGAATTTCATGTTTGTCTTCTGAAAATTTAGGTGCCCCATAAATTCTGCATCTAGCCGGTCTTATCTCGTATGCTTCACAGCCTGAATCTTTATTGAAGGGGCATAAGGTGTTTTCCTTTTTATAAGTTTTAACCGCTCTTTTTATCAGGTCTTCTCGTTGAGCAGATGTAAACTGTCTGTTCATTTTGGAGTGCAGATAAATGACTTCTATTAAATGAAGGTCAAATGGTTCAAGGCAACATGTGGTATCATTTCTTCCACATTCGGTGCGATCTTCTCCGGGGTGATTTTTTACTTCCTGATCAATTTTTTTGATTAAGGATTCATAGTCCGAGAAAAAAAGGCTTAAGTCTACCCTGTTTTTAATTTCCAAAGAGGGTTCTCTGATTTTCAATACCCCGGATTTTTCCCCATACTTTTTTAATAGTTTCCACTGACCGTAATTGGAAGGATTTGCACTTGAAGATTTCAATTTTTTTGAAGCAGCTTTGAGTGTATGCCCTCTTCTAATCATATAGGAGGTGACAAAGGTACCCGTCCTTCCAATTCCGTGCCGGCAGTGGACCAGCACTTTTTTCCCAAGATAAATAGCTTCATCAAGCCATGCCAATGCTTCTTCCATGGCGTCTATTTTGGGGATATCCTCATCCCATATGGGAAGATAACAAACTTCAAACCCTGAAGACGCTTCAATCTCATGAAGATCACTGAATTCAGCACAAAGATTTACAATGGCGTTAATCCCTTTTGCCTTGATGGTCTCAAGCTCAGCATATGACATGGGGGCATATCCGACAGCAATATCTTCTGTGATCCATGTAATGTGGTATTCGGACATCTTAAGTTCCTTTTTCGTTTATGACTCCTCGTCAACAGCCGACCGGAAATCATACCGGCCATTCATAAAATCGTCAATTAAAATGTCTACTTCCATGTTTTCTTTAAGGTACATATCCATTAGTTTTGTCGCACCTAAAAGCCGTCCAACCATATCCAGCGTTTTTTCCATGGCTTTTAATGAACCGTGCTTGAATTCAGCATCAATAAGGTCTGATTTTATTTCAACCATAAATCCAAGCCGTGTCAAAATTTCTTTGATAAATTCGGCACGAAGAGTTCTTCCATCAGGTGTACCGCCGCCGCCGGAAAATCTGAAAAGGATATAATTGTCTTCTTTGGAAGACGAGCAGATGGTATCAATGATGACAAAATGGTATCCAAACCTGAAGTTTACATTTGCATACTCTTTTGACAGGACAGCGTAACTGCCGAATTGAGGGGAGTCCGCACTGATGATACCGCCGGCCATGACGATCCTGTCATACTCTTCCCAGTCAAAATGGGTGGTTTCAGTCCAGCAGATCCCTTTGTTTGAAAGTCCTTTTAATATGGCTTTCATGGGAATACTGGCAATATCTTCAGGTCTTAACACTTTTTCATTCATCCGGTCATTTTTCATCCGACCATTTTCCTTTTGGTCAGTCTTGATTCCTTCACCCACGTCAAGGACATAAAAGAGCATGGGGATACTGGAGATGAGTTTTTTTGCTCCTTTTTTCCGGCTGCCTTTTCGATTCCCAATTAAAAACATTTCTCTTAAAGCGGTTTCATGGGTGAAACGTATGATATCATGGAGGGATCTACAGGATTCTGGGACAAAAGTGTCGGATGCAGGATCGGTCAGTTTTAATTTGGTACAAAAATTCATCACATACTGAAGTTTGGCCATAAAAGAGCTGTCAGTGAAAAAATTCTCTTTTGGTGTAGCATCTTTTATTAAATGATTTGTTTCCCCCTCATATACAATGCCCCTGCCGGCATCCACCGTGACCCGGCTTCCCTGGGTTAGATCATCGAAACCTTTGTCAATATTTGTAACAGCAGGAACCCCAAATTCCCGTGCAATAGATGAAAAATGGCTGGCACGGCTCCCTGTAGCAATAACAATGGCATTTATTTTGTTTATTGCAGTAACAAATTGAGGCAGTGCATGTCTGACCACTAGAACGGATCCTACAGGGATACTGGCGATTTGTGATAATTCTTCAAGCCTGTAAACAGGACCTGATCCGATTCCAGTGCAGACTGTCTCTGCCCTGGAACAGATAATTTTATTGGTGGTTTTGTCTCCAGGAGCAGGGCTCTGTGTCGCTTTTTCCGGAGTTTTTTCCATATGGATATTCATTGGCCTGGACTGAAGAATAAAAAGCCTGCCGGATTGATCCTGACACCATTCAATATCCTGTGGCTGTTTAAAATGATTCTCCAGAGAAATTCCCCATTTGGCAAGGGTTAAAGCAGATGTTTCATCAAGTGAAAGACTGTTCTTTTTGTGGTCGTTTGTTTCAATGGTCCGGGTTTGAAGGTCCGGCTCTAAAACCATCTGTTTTAATTTGGCAGCGGTTTTGATGCTGATGATGGTATCAGGATCTTTTTTTGATACCCTTATAACATCCGGTGATACTTCCCCTTCCACGAGCAGCCCGCCCTGACCCCAGACAGAATGGATCAATACGTTCTGGGAATGCAGGTCTTCAATATCCCGGGTATACATCACACCGGATGTTTTTGAATCAACCATTTCAAGGACCAGGACGGCCATGGGAGTTTCGCTGTCCAGTATGCCGCAGCTGATTCGGTAAAAGAGTGCCTGGGCAGAATATTTACTGGCTATGATTTGTTTATATCCCTTTAAAACATTTTTTTTATTTACATTTAATAAAGTCTGATATTGACCGGCAAAAGAAGCTTTTCCATCCTCTTTAGCCGCGCTGCTGCGAAGTGCCACCCTTAACTGGCCCTCACAGTTTTTCTCAAGACGGTTTACAGCATCTGCTACAGTGGTTTCAATATCTTTGGGTATAATGGCATTTAATATTAATTGTTGAATCCTTCGGGCTGTTTGCTCCAGGGATGAGATATCGCTGATATCAAGATGAGCCAGATTTTCATTGATAGCTCTTCGCAGGTCATTGGCTTCAAGAAAAAAATGAAGGGCATTGGTAGTTATCACGAAACCATTGGGGGCAGGTAAGTATAGTTCCTTGTTCAGGACGGATAAAGCAAATGCTTTTTTGCCGACAATCGCTTCGTTAAATGATGGGATTTTATTAAACTCGATGGTAAAAGGTGGTGAAAAATCAAACTCCGGGGGAGCAAGCATGAACTGGATGTAAAAATCAAATTTCTTAAAATAGGCTTTCAGGCTCCAATAGTTTGACGGGCACATTTTTAAAAGTGCTTCAACCATTTGTAAAACCGCAAAGGAAAATTGATCATAGGTCTTTACAACGGCCTGAAAGTCACATTTTTTTCGGGTATAATAGATATCCTCCAGTGTTGCCATAAATTCATGGGCTGCTTTGTCATGTTCCAGCAACGTTTTAAATGATTCGTATTTTTCTCTTAAAACCGTTCCCGGGGAAAATACCTGAAAGGTCCAGTATCTGAATAAATTTTTAATTGGCATCGTTTTTTGTTCTGTTCCGGTTCATTGGTTTAAATCTACCCTTTAGCAAGAATTTCAGGGTAACATTGAAAATAAAAGAATTCAAATGAGATTTTTATATTTTCAAAGCGCAATAAAAAAAATGCAGCGCAATATTTTTATTGCGCATAATTTTTATGACAGTTTTGTTTTATAAATAACAGGACCCTTGTCAGGCAATCCTTTCCGTATGTTTAGAAACTGGGAATAAAAAAAATATAGAATATTCAGCATATACCCTGTAATTTATTTATTATACAATTCTATAGTCTTCCAAAAATGCTAATATCATAATAAATTTCAAATAGTTAGTTTTCTGAATGATATGCCTGAATTTAGGATTTGAAAAAAATGGCACACTTCTGGCTATGTAGATATCGGAATGTTGCAGAAATATTATTTGCTAAAGGAGGCAATAAATTATGGATAAAGATGTTTACAGTTTGTGTTTCATGTGTTCTGTCAGGTGCCCTATTAAAGTGAAGGTAAAGGACGGGCACGTAGACTGGATAGAGGGAAACCAGCATGTAGCAGGAATAGACGGCAGTCTGTGTCCCCGCGGATCAGCTGGTAAGTCCCTTCTCTATGATGACCAGAGATTACAGTCCCCGCTTATCAGAGTTGGTGAAAGGGGATCAGGAAATTGGAGAAAGGCTTCCTGGGATGAAGCCATTGATTATGTCGCAACCCAGTTAAAGGAAATCATTGATAAAAACGGCGGTCACAGCGTTGCACTTTGTGAAAGAGCCCAGCTTTCAACCCATGTAAGCAAAACTTTTTTAAAAGCACTAAAATCCCCCAATCATTTTACCCATGATGCCCTGTGCAAGGGGTCTGTCAATACGGCCTGTCGTTCTTTGTTTGGATATACCGACGGTCAGATGGGAATCAATTATGGTAACACAAAACATATTGTTCTTTACGGCAGGAATCTCTTTGAGTCCCTGGCTGTAAAAGAAGTCAACACCCTGATGGATGCAATGGAAAAGGGTGCAAAGCTGACTTACATTGATCCCAGAGTAAATGTTACGGCTTCCAAAGCTCACCGATACTGGATGATTCGGCCGGGTACCGACTTGGCCTTAAATTATGCCCTCATGCATGTCATTTTAAAAGAAAGACTTTATGATGCGGAATTTGTTTCAAAATGGGTTCATGGCCTGAATGAGCTTCAAGATTTTGTTGAAACCTATACGCCTGAGTGGGCTGAAGCTGAGACCGGAATCCCGGCAGAAGAGATTATCAGTTTTGTAAGGGAAATCAGTCAGGTCAAACCCGCCGTGATTTTTCACTATGGATATCGAGGGGCTAACCTGACCAATGAAATATATATGCGCCGGTCTACGTTGATTCTTAACTCCCTGATGGGCAGTGTAGAAGCAAAAGGTGGTATTTTCTTTAAAAAGGGTCCGGGAGAGGTCGGTGGAAAAGCTGCCAGAAAACTTGTCAGCCAGGATTTTCCAAAAATTGATGTACCCAGGTTTGATAAAGTTGGTACCAAGGATTTTCCACTTCCTGATCCCAGTCACGGGGTTGGACAAATCCTGCCCTATGCAATTTTGAATGAAGATCCTTATCCTTTGAAGGCATTGATTGCCTATCGTCTTGATCCTCTTATGTCCATTGCCGATACAAATCAGACCAAAAGAGCACTGGAAAAGTTGGATTTAATTGTCGCCATTGACATTAACTATTCTGATATTGCCTGGTATTCAGATGTGATTCTGCCGGAATCCACTTACCTTGAGAGGACTGACAGTATCCAGCAGATGAACGGGCTTAAACCCCAGATGTTTCTGAGGACCAAAGCAGTGGAACCGCGATACGATACCCTGGATGGTGCCATAATTTTGAAGAAGATCGGTGAAAAACTGGGAATAGGTGATTATTTTCCATACGAAACCATGGAAGATCTGGTGGACTGGCAGCTTGAAGGCACGGGTTTTACCAGGGAAGATTTTGAGAAAAAAGGGTTTGTGGCTTATGGCCCGGATCAGATTTTCTGGGATAGAGACAAGCTTCCGTTTAAAACCCCTTCAGGGAAAATAGAATTTAAATCCTCTCTGCTTGAAGATGTCGGATTTGAATCTTTTCCCAAATATGAACCCATACCACTGCCCGAAAATGGTAAATTTCGTCTGGTAGTGGGGCGTTCGGCTATTCATACTCATATATCTACCCAGAATGTTCCCTATCTGAACGAACTGGAGAGTGAAAATACATTGTGGATTAATACAGCCAAGGCAGATGAACTGGGAATTAAAAACAATGATGTTGTTGAAGTGGCTTCATCCGTTGGAAAAGGCCAGATAAAAGCCTTTGTCACAGACCTGATCCATCCTGAAGCGGTTTATATGCTCCATGGATACGGGCATGAGGCCACCCGGGCAAAGAGATCCTTTAACAAAGGGCTTTCCGATGCAGTGCTTCAGGAGAATCTAACTGACAGGGTCGGCGGAAGTCCAGCGTTTCACGCAACTTTTGTAACGGTCAAACCCCTTTGATTAAAGGAAAATCAGGACATTGAGTCTGATAGTAATAAAAAAATACAAATCAGATACTAAATTATATATAAGGTCGGAGGCTTTGAATGAGTAAATATTATCTATTCCAGGACATTAAAAAATGTATTGGATGTCATGCCTGTGAAATCCAGTGCAAGTCCAACAAGAATCTCCCCATAGGGCCGAAACTATGCCAGATCATCCAGGTGGGCCCCAAATTTATTAACGGGCTACCGAAAATGTCATTTATTTTCATGCCCTGCTTTCATTGTGAAAATCCATGGTGTGTTTCTGCCTGTCCCACAGGAGCCATGCAGAAAAGAAGCAAGGATGGGATCGTTTTTGTTGATAAAGATCTGTGTGTGGGTTGCAAAACTTGTGTTTCTGCCTGCCCCTGGGGAGCTCCCCAGTGGAACCAGGATACAGGAAAGGTGGAAAAATGCGACTATTGCATGGATAGAATAGACCAGGGGTTGGACCCTGCCTGCGTGACCACTTGTACAACCGGTTGCCTGCAGTTTGGGAATGTTGAAGAAACGACCCAGATTCGGCGTGAGCGGCATGCATCAGCAGTTGCATCCCTTGAAAAAAGTAGTTTTTAGTTGCTAAGGAGAAACAATGGCAGAAAAAACCTGTCCGGTTAGAAAAACAGTTATTTATCTTTCTGAACAGATCAGTTCGGGATATTTAACTGATCCTAAGGGGAGGAGAATCTCTGAACAGATTTTGCATTTGACGGAAGAGATTGCAGAGGGTGCCGGCGGTTCGGATCATCTTTCGGCCATTGATTCTCTAATTGAAGAATATTTTTTTGACACAAGTCCGGTGCAGAATGTTGAAACAGGTAACTTCCTGAAAACAAAAATAGCGGAGCACAGGGAAATATTTCAAAGCCATATTGAAACAAAGAACTGCCCTTCCCACGATTGTGTGAAGCTGGCCCCAGCACCCTGCCAGATGGCATGCCCGGCCGGGATCGATATCCCGACTTACCTGAGCCTGATCGCTGAAGGAAAGGATGCCCAGGCAATTGAAGTGATTCGCCGTGACAATCCATTACCGTGGGTTTGCGGGCTGATCTGCACAAGACCCTGTGAAATGATGTGTGTCCGCGCCAGGATTGATACGCCTGTATCCATCAAGTTTTTAAAAGCCTTTGCAGCTGAAAGGGCAATGTCGGACAGGGCCTATATAAATCCTGAGAAAAAGGATTTTAACGGGAAAAAGGTCTGTGTTGTGGGTGCCGGCCCCGGAGGGCTTTCTGCTGCATACTATCTTGCTTTGATGGGATATGGGGTAAGGGTTATCGAGGATTTGCCCGTTCCAGGTGGTATGATTATGGTGGGAATCCCAAGATATCGTCTGCCAAGGGAAGTCATTGACAGGGAAGTGGCCATGATTGAAGATCTTGGAGTTGAATTTTCCTATAGTACCCGGTTTGGAAAGGATGTCACATTTGAGCAATTGAAAAAACAGGGATATGAGTCCTTTTTTATTGCCATTGGTGCCCATAAATCCTGGGATTTGGGAATAAAAGGGGAAAAAGATTTTCCAAAGGTGTTTGATGCCGTTAAATTTTTAAAGGATGTGGCTTTAGGGGAACACCATGTACCCGGCAAACATGTGGTTGTTATCGGCGGTGGAAATGTTGCCATAGATGCAGCAAGAACAAGCCTGAGACTTGGAGCTGAAGAGGTTACCATTGCTTACCGACGCTCCAGAACCCAGATGCCGGCGGATATTGAGGAAGTTGAGCAGGCAGAGGAAGAAGGCATTGAATTTGCTTTTTTAACCATTCCCAAAAAAGTTGTCGGTAAAAATGGTATCATTACAGGGCTAGATTGTATTAAGGCTGAGCTGATCAAGAAAAAAGGATCTGACAGGCTGGCACCCGTTCCCATACTGGGAAAGGATTTTATTATCAAAGCAGATGCTGTCATCAGCGCCATTGGTCAATATGTAGATGATGAAGGCATGGAAGCCTTTGATCAAATGAACTGGACACGCAGAGGTACCATAGAGGTAAATCATGCCAGTATGGAAACCACCATGCCGGGTGTGTTTGCAGCAGGAGATGCCGTGTCGGGTCCTGCAACCGTGATTGAGGCCATTGGGGGCGGGAAAAGAGCGGCAGAGGCCATAGACCGGTATCTGAACGACATCCCTCAACCCAGGATGCCTAAACTGCCAATCAAATATAATATAGAAACATCCATTGAAATGTCGGCCAGCCGGAAAATGACCCTGAAGCATCCTGAAATGCCCATGTTGAATGTGGACAGGCGGCGAACCATGTTTCAGCAGGTAGAGCTGGGATATGATGAAGAAAGTGTCCGTCGGGAAGCAGGACGCTGTCTGCGGTGCGATATCTGCCGAAGATGCGGAAAATGTGTGGAAATCTGTCGGGACAAGATGGGGATTGATGCGCTCAAATTCGGATATATGGATTTTGATAACCCGTCTGAAACAGATTTCAGGGCAACAAGTGAAAAATGTATTACCTGCGGGGCATGTGCGGCCAATTGTGAAAACCATGCCATTGTCATTGAAGAAGAAGATGGACAAAGGATGTTAAAGCTTTGCGGCACCATTTTAAATAAGCAGGATATTCAATATTGTGAAGAATGCAATGCCATTCTCCCATCTATTGAATATTTACAGTTTATTGCCCAGAAGACTGGAAAACTTACAAAAGTGACAGAAAACAGGCTTTTGTGCAATGCTTGTCAGCGAAAGCTAAGTGCAAAAATTAATGTTGAAACGCGGCCTGTAACCTAAAGTAAATAAAAGGAAATAATCATGCAATTCCAGAGAGGGGATAAAATCGAGGTGTATAGGAAATCAGAGGATGAAGCATGGGAGCCTTATATGGATGACTTTATCGGGCTTCACGGATTAATAACAGACCCGGATACCACTATCAATGATCCGGATTCATTGATCAGGGTCAGCCTGGAGGGCAAAGGCACCCATCGGCTTCCCCAGGATTCTTTGAGACTTATTGGTAAACCCTAACTAAGGAATAAAGATATAATGAAGGTAAAAGATTGTTTGGAAGAGTGTGCCAGTCATTTTCATAGTATAGAGCAGGATCAGACCGTGGAACAGGCACTTAAACTGATGTCGGGCTATAATGTATCTGCTCTGGTGGTAATGGCAGAAGGTTCATCCCAGGGTATTTTTACGGAACGTGATCTGGTTCGGTGTCATATTATTTTTTCTGATAAAGATATCAAAGAGATTTCGGTCAAAGAGGTGATGACATCCAAACTCATTGTGGCTGAACCTGATGACACCATTGAAGATGCCATGGGCATGATGATCAAGGCAAAGATCCGCCACCTGCCCGTGGTTTTGGAAGGACAAATCAAAGGGATGCTCAGCCTTGAAGATCTTGTTAAAAAAAATGTCAGTGTTTTAAACAAAGAACTTCACTATCTTAAAGATTATATTTCAGATCTTCAGGATGCAGCCTATGATTGATATCACCATTGATGATAAGGAAATCAGTGCCAGAGAAAATCAGACCATTCTCCAGGCAGCAAAGGAAAACGGGATAAAAATACCCCATTTGTGTTTCCATCCTGCACTGAAACCGTCCGGGGCATGCAAGCTTTGCGGCGTTGAGGTGGTATCCCCCACAGGTAAACAGGTGGTGATGCTGTCCTGTATTATTAAAGTTAAAGAAGGTCTTAAGGTAAAAACGAATTCAGAACTGGTGAAAACCAGGCGCGAACAAGCGTTTAACAAACTGTTGCAGATGGCCCCGGACTCGTTAAGAATCCGGAATCTTGCAAAGGAATTCAATGTTGCCACTACACCACCGCCTAATGGCTGTATCCGGTGCCGGCTCTGTATTCGGGTGTGTAATGAAATCGTAAAAGCCAAAGCATTGAAAATGGTGAAAACTGAAACCGGCAGCAGGGTGCTTCCCAATCCGGGTTGCTGTATCGGGTGCGGCACCTGTGCCAACCTTTGTCCCACTAAAATTATCAAGGTGGTTGATCAGGACAGTGTCAGGACGGTTTCCATAAAAGAAGAGATCATCGGTCAACTTCCCCTGGAAAGGTGCGAGGGCTGCGGGACAATGTATGCGACAGCAACTTTTCTCAAACACGTGGAAGAAACCGGTCTTCCCCATCCGGATACAAAAGAGCATCATCATCTTTGCCCATCCTGTATAAAACTCATGTCAAACAGAGCCATAACTGAAAGGGAAAGAATACACAAATGACCATAGCAACCTTAAAATCAATTTTCATAGGTGTGGGCGGATCAATTATCCTTGCTGTTTTTTGTTCAACATTTATTGCCATGGATAAAATTTTGTTTATCCTTCCGCTGTTTATTGGCTTTAATGGGGCAATGACCGGCTACAGGCTGGTGGAAGTGTTGAAAACCAGAATACGAAATGTATCTCTTTTTTCATTTGTTCTGGGTGTAGGCACCGGTGCATTGACCTTTGCTGCGGTAAATCTTGCCATAAATTTCGCCGGGCCAATTATGGGAGACACACTTTTTCTCGATATTTATGATTTATTTGTTTATATGGCGGTATCAGGAATCACAAGTTATCTGGGAGCAAAACTGGCTGTCAGATATTTTAATTTATAATTATTGTTTGAATGTTTTTAAAAAGGAGAGTCAAATGAAGAAAATTTTTACACATTTTATTATGATGACGCTGGTGTTACTATTTACAGCGTCAGGATCTTTTGCAGGGGACGGTATATCGGCATCCTCCTATAAGGCAGGGGATGTGGTTGAAGTTACCGGTAAAATTGCACCGGGACAGGATTTGTACCTTGCCATTGCCCAAGCTAAAATGTTTGCACCCAAAGATACAAATGGTGCATTTGAGATTAAAAGACTTAAAAAAGATGCCAAGAAAAGAGGGTTTACCTTTGATACAAGTATTCCACCCCTCTATTACATGATTACTAATGTACCGGAAAAATTTGGTAAAGTAGGTAAGAAAAAATTTGGCGGCCCTTCGGTTCTTATGAAAAAAGGACAGGGAATCTACAGCACTACCATGTTCTATCTGAAAAAGAAATTCAATGATGTGGATGCGGTGGCTCGCAAAATGATGGGCCCCATCAAATCCGAGGAACAATGGAATTTTTTAAGATATGCCAATGAGAGTTCCTATGGTATCAATACCATTGTTAAAGAAAGTAACAGAACAGGTAAAGTAACTATTTTTTCAAAAACTGTCATCGGTGATGACTCAAGTGGCAATTATTGGGATAAGGGCACATCTGTAAAACTTGATAAAGCAACGGGTGAATTTACAGTTTCCTTTAAATCCTTCAGGCATACCCCTCCTGACACCAAATTTGACGTCTATGTTAACAATGCTAAAATCGGTGATTACAATGTAACGAAAAATGGATTCTGGCTCTCCAAGGCTTATCGGTATATGAATCCTATATGGATTGTTCTCGGTGCCGTTCTGGTCGGAACTTATTTTTCCATGATCGGTGCAGCCGGTGGAATGCTCATGGCAGCTTTCCAGGTATTGGTAGTCAATACAATGGGGCCTGTGGGTATCAATGCAGCCAATGTATTAAAACCCTCCAATATAGCCCTGACCCTGTTTTCTCCTCTTGGATCATTTTACCAGTTTGCAGTGGTTGAAAAACGTGTTGCATGGCCCGTAGGACTCTCCTTTGGGGCAGGTATCTTTGTCGGCTCCATCTGGCTGGGCAAATATGTATCTGCCATTCT
>Ga0164318_10004977_pt1 | contig 12826 bp, 10 predicted proteins | sample GuaBasSedimGuay9_FD_113734 | JGI IMG/M metagenome (GOLD analysis project Ga0164318, IMG submission 113734) | Subseafloor sediment microbial communities from Guaymas Basin, Gulf of California, Mexico - Guay9, Core 4571-4, 0-3 cm | ecosystem: Environmental > Aquatic > Marine > Hydrothermal vents... | reverse complement strand
TGTAGTCTGTGGATGTGGGCTTGAGCATAGTGTCACCTCCTTTGATAGTAGACCCTCAAAGGAGATATACACTATCTCAAGCCTTGTCAACCAATATCTCTGATAATTATGCTCCCCCCTCACTTAAATAACAATACTGTATCTCGGTACCGTTATTTGGAAGAGTTGGACACAGGCCAGACCGCCGCAAAGACATTTCCGGAAAGAGCCCAGATATAAGCGCCCAACAGCAAGAGAATCTTTTTTATCATCATCGCGCCTCCTTAACTTTTCCAATAGATATCCCTTGGATTATCCCCAACTTGCTTCTCAATAAGAATCTTTCCTTTCTAGTCTTAAATACAAAAGGTCTTACTAAACCTTCCTCATAACTCTCATGGACTATCTTCCAATATTTATCAAATCGGCAGAAGTAGCTTATCATCTTCTTCCGAGCAAATCCCGAAATTATAAGCTTATGGGGATCTGAGAAGAAGATGGAGGAGTTAAGGAACACAAAGTATGGATCACTCCTCGCCAACTGATGAAAAACAAGGATCTGTTGCGATTCGTTATCAATAATATAAATCCCCCTTGGATTTGCATTAACTACAACGGTAAATTTTCCATCATCGGACAAGGCAATAGCTTCAGGCCAACGAATGTCATTCCGCTTCCACAGAAGATTGCCAGACATATCGAATAGATATATAGGCGGCCAAGGTCTTTGAATGTCCCCGAAGAACGCTATGCGATTCTCTGCGATAGCTGTATTGGTATGTTGAAAGGTGGTAAATACCATAATCGGATATTCCAAAGCGTAGCTCCACACTGTTTCAAGTTCTGGGAAAGTAACAAGACGGAGTATAGACTCTTTAGCAGAGTAATCAGCCGAGTAAACAAGCAAATGGTCCTTCCCGACAAAACGACAGGCGAAAATGTCTCCTCCAAATCCCTCAGGGGGTATCTCCCAAACAAGTTTCCCATGCCTATCATATATTGGAAATTCCCGTGTCAGCCCAGCTTCTCCTTCCTCCACAAAATAGTTGCCATCAGGTGATGGATAAAAGAAGGTATGCTTCTTCTCAACCGAGAAAAGAAGTTCCCCTGTCTTATCGAACACCCAAGTCCTCAAGTTTAACTTCCTTCTACCCCAACCATATACACAGACTACCTCACCGTTATCGGAAACCTCTGGAGGCTTTGAAAAATAGGCTCTCCCCTTGAATTGACGCTTCCATCGCAGCTTACCTGTCTTGTCCAAGAATCTCAGCTCCATCTCCCCATTACCTACAGAGATGGCCGCTATATCTCCACTTGCCTTGGCTACGGCGAAGCTCGCAATGCCTTTTTCAAGCTTCCTCTCCCAGACCACCTCTGAGTCGGGAAACATCTGCTTTAACTTATCTTGAGCCAAGACAACCGAGCAAAACGCAAGCAGAATAGCTAACAAGCCCATCGTTCCAAACGATATAAGTCTGCGCATTTTCATCTCCTCCTTTCGTTAAGCTTAGATGTTTATCAGCTTATCCATAGCTGAAAACGGCGGAATCTTCAAGTTGCATTCGAAGTCTGCCGCCTCTCCCTTGGCCCAAATGGTGAGGTCATCGTGTCTTTTGTCTGGCTTGCGGAGATTAGCCAGACTGCTCCTTGGGAGTTACCTATGGAAACAAAGATCACATGCTCAGAATTGGAATAAAGGTCTATAAGAATAAGGCCCACAGGCATAGAACCCCCTGCGGGCCTTGTCGAGACCGTAACACCCCTCATCTCAAGCAGAATTCCGTAATACATTACTTCCCCTCCAAAATTCAACCCTAAATATAACATCTTATGGACCTCATGTCAAGCTTTTTTCTTTCAAGAACTTATGCCTAAGATAGATTACATCTCAATTCTTCGCCTCAGGATCGTATTTTGGTATCCCCATCTTCTGTCCGAACTTTGGGGATAACCTCTTGACAATTCGTGCTCAATTTTCTTATATTGGCTCGGGACCCAGGCCACGGACCCTCCGTGGCCTTTTTTGGAGGAGGAAATATGAGGAAGGTGCTTTCGGGAAACGAGGCCATAGCCCGGGGGGCGTACGAGGCCGGGGTTGCGGTGGCGGCGGGATATCCCGGCACCCCCAGCACCGAGATACTGGAGAACCTCGCCGGTTACGGCGAGGTGTACTGTGAGTGGGCCCCCAACGAGAAGGTAGCCTTAGAGGTCGCGGCGGGGGCCTGCTGGACGGGCGTGAGGGCCATGGCGACCATGAAGCACGTGGGCTTGAACGTCGCTGCGGACCCCCTTATGACGCTCTCGTATACGGGCGTGAGGGGAGGGCTCGTGGTGGTTGTGGCGGACGACCCGGGGATGTACTCCTCCCAGAACGAGCAGGACTCCCGAAACTACGCTAAGTTCGCGAAGGTCCCCCTCCTGGAACCCTCGGACGGCCAGGAGGCCAAGGACTTCGTGGAAGTGGCCTTGGACATATCAGAAAGGTTCGACACCCCCGTGGTCCTGCGTTCCACGACAAGGCTCTCCCACTCCCGCAGCGTGGTCGCCCTGGGCGGGAGGAGGTCGCCTCAGGTCCCCTCCTTCAGCAAGGACCCTCAGAAGCTCGTCATGTTGCCCCTCTACGCAAGGGGGAGGAGGAGGAAGGTGGAGGAGCGCATGCGGGCCCTGAGGGAGTTCTCCGAGAGGTTCCCCCACAACCGCATAATCTGGAGGGAAAGGAAGCTGGGGGTGGTGACTTCAGGGGTGTGCTACCAGTACGTCGAGGAGGCCTTCCCGGAGGCGTCCGTTCTCAAGCTCGCCATGACCTACCCCCTCCCGGAGGGGCTGATAAGGAGCTTCGCGGAGCAGGTCGAGGAGGTGCTGGTCGTCGAGGAGCTTGACCCGTTCCTGGAGGAGCAGGTCCGCTCCTTAGGGGTGAGGGCCGAAGGGAGGAGGTACTTCTCGGGGATAGGCGAGCTCGGTCCGGACGGGGTCATAAGGGGCAGGATGCGCTGGGAGGGAAGGGACCCGCCCGAACCCCGCCAGGAGGCGGACCTTCCCCCCAGGCCTCCGGTCATGTGCCCAGGATGTCCCCACAGGGGGATCTTCTACGTGCTTTCTCGTATGGACGTCGTGATAACCGGCGACATAGGATGTTACACCCTGGCCGTCTTCCCGCCCTTGAACGCCATGGACACCCTGATATGTATGGGGGCCGGCATAAGCGCATCCATGGGGATGGCGAAGGCGGGCCTGAAGAAGCCAGTGGTCGGCGTGGTCGGAGATTCCACCTTCTTCCACTCCGGGATGACAGGGCTTTTGGACGTGGCCTACAACCGGGGCGATGTCACCATAATCGTCCTTGACAACGGGACCACGGCCATGACGGGCCATCAGGACCACCCCGGCACGGGGAGGACCCTGATGGGGGAGGAGACCGTAGAGGCGAGGGCGGAGGATATAGCCCGTGCCCTCGGGGTACGAAGGGTGAGGGTGGTGGACCCTTACGACCTCAGCCGGACCGAAGCGGTGCTGAAGGAGGAGGTGGCGTCCCCGGAGGCTTCGGTCGTGGTATCGAGGAGGCCCTGCCTGCTCCTTACGAGGGAGTACGGTCCCCGGTACGAGGTCTCGGCGGAGGCCTGCACGGGGTGCGGTAGGTGCCTGAGGCTCGGATGTCCGGCGTTGGAGAAGGATGGGGCGAAGGTGCGGATAAATTCCCTCTGCACGGGATGTGGTCTCTGCGCGCAGGTATGTAGGTTCGGCGCCATAGCGAGGGAGGAAGGATGAGCGATGTGGTGTTGGCAGGCGTAGGAGGGCAGGGCATAGTCCTGGCGAGCAAGCTGCTTGCGGAGGCCGCCTTCAGGGCCGGGTACGATGTCAAGGCCAACGAGGTCCACGGGATGGCCCAGAGGGGGGGGAGCGTCCTGGCCCAGGTCCGCTTCGGCGAGAAGGTCTTCTCCCCCTTGGTCCCCTCGGGGAGGGCCGATTTCTTGGTGGGCCTGGAGGAGGTGGAGGCCCTGCGCTACGCAGGTTACCTCGGGGACGGCGGATGGGCCATAGTCAACAGGAGGAAGATAGTCCCCGTCACGGTCTCCTCGGGAAGCTTCAGATACCCCGAGGACATCGAGGGGCGGCTCAGGGCGAGGTTCGAAAGGCTGGTCCTCGTCGAAGGCGAGAGGTTGGCGAGGGAAGCGGGGAACGCAAGGACGGAGAACGTCGTGCTCTTAGGGGCGCTCTCGAACTTCCTGGACATCCCCCTCGGCATATGGGAGGAGGTCATAGCCCATCTCGTGCCCAGGTCCACGGAGGCCAACCTCAAGGCCTTCTCGTTGGGAAGGGATGCGACCGTCGAGGCACGCCTATGAAGGTTCCCTTACGGTGAGGAACTGGTCAGCTTCCACATCCTCGAGCACCTGGACCTGGCCGCTCGGCCAGCGTATCTCTATCCTGTCCGCCTTCTTCCTCCTCCCCAGGCCGAAGTAAACCCTCAGGTCGCTGGAACCTAAATACCCGTAGCTGCTCTTCACCTCCCTCACCTGCACCAGGTCTCCGGAGGTCAGCTTTATCCTGGCCCCTATCCCGTCCCTGTTGCTCTTCGTCCCCACGGTCCTTATGGCGAGCCAGTGGTTGAGGTTCCCCCCGTCGTTGCGGAGGAGGGAACAAGGCCCGTGGGAGTTCGAGACGAATATGTCAACGTCCCCATCGTTGTCGTAATCCCCGAAGGCTGCTCCGTGGCTGACGTTTTCGATTTCGAACCCAGGTCCTACCACCTCCGTTACCTCGGTGAAGGTTCCGTCGCCGTTGTTGTGGAAGAGCTGGTTCCTCTGGGCGTAGCTCGCCATGGGGTCGTATTCCTTCACGTTCTCGTCCAGATGGCCGTTGGCCACAAATATGTCCAGCCATCCGTCGTTGTCGTAGTCTAGGAAGACCACGGTCATGGGGAGGTAAGGTATGGTGTTCATGCCTATGTTGGATGCGAATGTGACGTCGGTGAAGAACTCCCCTGCTTCATTGTGGTAAAGCCTGACGGGTAGCCATTGGTAAGTTGCTACGACGATGTCGAGGTACCCATCGTTGTCGTAGTCCCCGAAGTCGGCCCCCATCCCGGATTCTGCGGCCCCGTCCTCGCTGTACGCCACCCCGGCTTCAAGGCCCACCTCGGTGAAGGTTCCGTCGCCGTTGTTACGAAACAGGAAGTTAGGCGCCTGATCGTTGGATACAAAAAGGTCCGGGTCCCCGTCGTTGTCGTAGTCCCCCCATACCGCCCCCAGCTGCCTCCCCTCCGTGGTGTAGAGCCCGGCCTCCTTGGTGACGTCCGTGAAAGTACCGTCGCCGTCGTTACGATAGAGCACCCCGGACTGACCCGGATAGGCTTTGGGTCCGCAGTACGCCCTCACCCCCCCCTGAAGGCACTCCTTGTTGTACCTTACATCGTACTCTATATAATTGGCAACGTAGAGGTCCAGGTCGCCGTCCAGGTCGTAGTCCACGAAGGAGGCATTGGCGCCCCAGCCGTCGTCCCCTACTCCTGCTTCCTTCGTGACATCAGTGAAGGTCCCATCGCCGTTGTTACGATAAAGTACGTTCGGACCGAAGTTAGCGAGGTATATGTCCGGGTCCCCGTCGTTGTCGTAGTCCCCCACGGCCACACCCATGCCGTAGTGTGCGTCGCCGACCCCGGCCTCGTAGGTCACATCTGTGAAGGTTCCATCGCCGTTGTTACGGTACAGGGCGTTCCTCGGGGTCCCGCTGCAGTGGTAACCGGGCAAGGGGGCGCCGTTGACGATGTACAGGTCCAGGTCGCCGTCCAAGTCGTAGTCTAAGAACGCCGCTCCCGAGCCCATGGGCTCGGGCATATATTTCCGTCCGCTTGCGCCGTTCACGTACACGAAGTCTATCCCCGCCTCCTGGGTCACGTCCACGAACCTGACCTGAGCTGCGGAGGTTGCGCCTACGAACAAAAGCACGAACTCGACCATCCCTTCGTCCTCGATCTACTCGGCACGCCAGTTCCTGAGGGCGTCCTCGTGCAGGAGATCACCTGTCTTCCATGCTTCGCAGGTCTACGATCCCGTTCACCATATCCCCCCAGGGCCCAGCTTCGTGAAGAGGCGAAGCTCGGGAGCGAACAGGGAGTATGCGTAACCCAGTAGGACCCCGCCTATTAAGGTCACCGTCAGGTACAGCGCCAATATCCTCCCCCTGGCCACTGCCTGAAGGCTAAGGATCGTTGCGGGCTTCGTTGCCGGCCCAGTAAGGAAGAAGGCCAGGGCAGCCCCCTGTCCCATCCCCATGCTCACGAGGGCAGCTATGACGGGCACCGTCCCCCCACCGCAGGAATAGAGGGGGACCCCCAACGCTCCCCCCATTACGGCCGCCCTGAACCCCCTCCCTCCGAAGAGCAGGGTTATCCACCTCGGCGGGACGAGGGCCTGGACAGAGGCAGCCATCAGGATCGAGAGCACGAAATATCTACCGACGTAGGAGAGCGAACTTCCGAACTCCCTTAGGAACCCCGAGGCCCTCCCCTTCACCTCCCCCACCTCGACGTCCCTGCCGAACTCCATCCCCTTCCTCGAGAGCGCCTCAGCTATCCCGCCCGCTGCCATCCCCAATATGAAGGCGGAAGCTGCCCTGGCCAGGGCCATCTCAGGCCCCATGATGCCCCACGTTATCAGGAAGAGGGAGGGGTTCATAAGGGGGGAAGAGACCAGGAAGGCCAGGAGCGGAGGTGCCGGAACGCCCATGAGCATGAGGCTCCCCACCAACGGTATAGCGGCGTACGTGCTGAGGGGGGAGACCAGCCCCACGAGCGTGGCCCCTAAAAGCGACCAGCTCCTCTTCGCCCTCAAAAGCTCCCTTAGCTTCTCCCTGGGAAGGAAGCAAGAGACCAGGGCAGCGACCAAGGCCCCGAGGACGGCGTAGTACCAAAGCCTCGAGAGGAGGGACCAGAATGTCGAGATTATCCTGTAGGTGTAGGTCCCGTAGAGGGCTTCCCGCAGATGATCGTATACCAGCCAGAGCTTATGGAATATCATCCACATTTGAGAAGTTCATAACCCCAAAAACAGGGCCCTGTCCTTCGGACAGGGCCCCGGCCTCACTTGGCCAGAGCTTCCGCGAAGGCGTTAGCGAACCTTTCGGCGTCGTCCGGCCCCACGGCCGTCACCAGCTTGTCGTCCACGCAAACGGGCTCACCCGTGTACTTGGCTCCGAGGGCCTCCACCATCCTTATTATGTTCCTGCTTCCGGTGGTCCTCTTGTTCTTCAGAACCTCGGCATATGCGAATATTCCGACGGCAGTGGAGAGGGCCCCCATGGGCTTGTACTTTGCGTCCTTTGCGAGCTTGAGGACCTTCTCGTCGTCGTAGAAGTACTTCCTGGCCCCCTCCCCACCTACGAAGACGAGGCCGTCGTAATCGTAGTACTTTACGTCGGACACGGCGACGTCCGCCTTGGTTATGAGCCCCCTCTCCCCCCTTATCTGACCGGGGTAGAGGGATGCCACGGTCACCTTTGCCCCCTGGGCCTCCAAAAGCCTCCTCACCCTCTCGTACTCCTTATCCTGAAATTCCGGCGGCACCACCATCAGCACCTTCTTCCCCGCTATGGCCATATCTACCTCCTTGTTGGGCTGACCATTGCGAGAAAGTCCTCACCGCTCCGCCGCTTCTCCACTTTCTGAACTCCTCCTCGAAGGGAGGGAACGCCACCCCCCTCTCCGATATAAAGGCCGTGACGAGCTCGGCCGGGGTGACGTCGAAAGCGGGGTTGTATACCTCCACCCCCTCGGGGGCGGTCCTCCTCCCGAAGCCTTCGGTAACCTCCTCGGGCCTCCTCTCCTCTATGGGTATCTCGGTCCCGTCGGATATGGAGAAGTCCCAAGTGGAAAGGGGTGCTGCGACGTAGAACGGGACCCCGTGGTGCTTGGCAAGCACAGCGAGGCTGTAGGTCCCTATCTTGTTCGCGAAGTCTCCGTTCGAAGCTATCCTGTCGGCCCCGACCACCACGGCGTCCACCCACCCCCTGCCCATGACCCAGCCGGCCATATCGTCGCATATGAGGGTCACATCTATCCCTGCCTGCCGAAGTTCCCAGGCCGTGAGCCTCGCACCCTGGAGAAGGGGCCTTGTCTCGTCCACGAAGGCCCTGACCCGCTTGCCCCTCTCCTTGGCGACGTAGAGCACGGCCAAAGCGGTCCCTATCCCCCCGGTGGCCAAGGCACCAGCGTTGCAGTGGGTGAGCACGGAGGCCTCCTCCGGAAGCAACTCCGCTCCGTTCTCCCCTATGGCCCTGCACCTTCGCCCGTCCTCCTCGTGTATCCCTCTGGCCTCCTTAAGCAGGGCATCCTTTATCGCCTCGGCCCCCTCCCCCCTGTGCTCCTCGGCGGCCCTCTTCATCCTTTCCAACGCCCAAAAGAGGTTGACAGCTGTGGGCCTTGTGGACCTTATCCTCTCCGATGCCCTCTCAAGTTCGTCCCAGAGCTTCCCTTCGTCCTCCGCATTCCACACCCCTAAGACCACGCCGTACGCAGCAGCTATGCCTATAAGTGGTGCCCCCCTTATCCTCAGCGAGGATATGGCCTCTGCTAAGCACTCGACTTCCTCGCACTTCCTGTAGACTACGTCAGTAGGAAGCTCGGTCTGGTCTAGGATTATAACTTTCCCGTCCTCCCACCTTATGGGCTCGACCATGTATCCCTCCGGAACTAAAGATAACATTTTAAAGGCCCCGTGGCAAGAGCAGATTCACACCAGCTGGCCGTCCTCCCGTAGGACCTCCCGGAGCCGGGATACGTCCACGTCACCGGGTCGCACCCCTTCAGCAACGGCCAGGGCCGCAGCAGTGCCAGCCGCCTGACCTACGGCCATGCAGGTTCCCATGACCCTCGCCCCCGCCATGCCCTCGTGAGTTGCGGATATGCACCTACCCGAGGCGAGGAGGTTGGGCACGGCCACGGATAGGAGGCACCTATAAGGTATGTCGTACCAGTCCCCCTTCGGCGGGAAGAGTTCCTCCATCGAAAGCATACTTTCATGTTGGGAGATCCAGTAGGGACAGCTATTCCCCTCCGGGCATTCGGCCGTACACAGGTGGACCGGATATGTCCTCCCTAAGGGACAGTGTATATCTATCCACCACGAGCCCCTCGCTATCGCATCCTCGAACTTGGCCCCCCTGCGTATGTCGTCCCCCGTCAGGGCGTAAGGCCCCACCACCTGACGGCTCTCACGGGGTCCTATCTGGAAGGAGGTCTGCTGCACGTAGCAGTCCTCGAAGCCCCGAACTTCCTCCCTAAGGTAGCGGACGAGCTTCCAGACCTCCCTTCGGACCTCCATCTCGGCCCTCGTCAAATCCCGGACCGATGTGGGATCACCGCCCACCCTGGTCATGTTGGCCGAAGTGTGGTCCGTGTGGTAGGCGTTCCGGTTGAGGAAGCCCTCGTTGTAGAAGCGGAACCTCCCCTCCCTGAGCCTGTCCCTGATGAGCTTATGTAACTCCTTGACCCGCTTCGTGTCAGGGTACCCGAACCCGGCCAGGTGGAAGAAGGAGCCCATAGCCTGGTTCCGGGAGTCGAACGCCCGGCCGTGGGTCGTGGGCGCTCCGGCCCTGTATGCCACATCGGCATCCCCGGTCGCGTCCACGAAGACCTTGCCCACGACCGCCTGCCGGCCCGACTTGTTCTCCACCATCACCGCCGCTATGGAATCCCCCTCCTTGACCACATCCACGACCAACGTATGCAGCAGGACCTCTACGCCGGCCTCCCGGCACATCTCGTCTATAACCACCTTCAATGCCTCGGCATCGAAGCGGATCCCCCATTCCCTGAGGCTCTCCTTCCACGAGGGGGCGCAGCCGAGAGCGTGCATGCGCTCGGTGACCTCCTTCAGTATGCCTTGGACTATAGGAGTATCGCTCTCGTGGGCGGTGTGTCCCAAGATGGGCGCTACCAGCCCCGCAGTGGCGAGCCCTCCCATGAAGCCGTAGCGCTCTATGAGGATCGTCTTGGCTCCATGTCGAGCTGCCGCTACGGCCGCCGGGAACCCTCCTGGGCCTCCACCGCATACCACCACATCGGCTTCCGCCAAGACGGGTACCTCACGGGAAGGTTCGGTTACGGTGCGCATGTCTTGCCTCCTAACTTCTCCTTTAAAACCTTACATCTGCCCTCCCAGTATTCGCACGTCTCCAAGGTCCTTCGGGTGGCGTCCCCAGTATAGAGGGAGGGGTCCCGTAGGACTTCCTTCTTCTCCTCGGGGAGTCCCTCCAAGAACGGCCTTATCTCCTCGTCCTCCCAGACAATTTCCGGGAGGGGCCTGCCCGACCTCCTCGCCTCCGCCACCAGCTTCTTGGTACGATCGTACGCATCGGGGTACCCCTCGAGCGCAAGGAGTATGTACAGGGGCTCCGCAACTATGAAGCCTTTGCTCATCTCCAAGTTTTCCCTCACCCTCTCCCTGTCCACCTCTATGTTCCGAAGGGCCTTTACAGTGCGATGTACAGCGTAGTCTAAAGCCGTGAAGATCTCGGTCACGAACCTCCCGGAGGCGGAATTCGTCAGGTCCCTCTGGTGCTCGGATATCTGGTCCATGAGGACCGTCACGATCCTCGGCATGAACGCCTTCCACATGCTTTTAACGTTTTCGAAGTCCTTGGGGTTCACCTTGTGGGGCATTGTGGAGGAGCCCACCCTCTCCTCCCCCTTCCTGTCCCTCACCTCGGCTATCTCAGTCCTCATGAGGTGCCTCATGTCGTCAGCAAGGTTGGCGAGGACGGAGAAGCAGGATACTGCGGAACATACGAGGTCCACGAGGTACTCGGGCTCCACTATCTGGGAGGATATTCCGGAGGGCTTGAGGCCGAGCCTGCCGAGGAGGCTGCTTTCGAACTCGGATGGATCTATCCCCTCCAGGAGTGAGAGGGCGTTGTAAGCTCCCACCGCCCCCGAGAACTTCCCCCTGAGGTTGCGCCTGGCCTCGTCGAGCTTCTCTATCCTGCCTCCGAGCCTGTCGACATATAGCGCAAGGGCAAATCCGAAGGTTATGGGCTCCGCGTGCTGTCCGTGGGTCCTGCCTATCTGGGGGACGTCGGCCGTCTCCCTGGCCATCCCTATAAGAAGCTCCTCCAAGCCTATCAGGTCCGGAATAAGCACATCTCCCGTAAGCTCCTTGAACCTCAAGGCTGTGGCTGTGTCCATTATGTCGCAGGATGTTGCGAAGAGGTGGACGTAGGGCCTGGACTCCGGGCTTATCCTCCTCCTTATGCAGTTCACGAGGGCACGGATGTTGTGCTGGATCCTCCTCTCCTCCTCGTACACCTCCCGGGGAGTTATCTCGGAGCAGGCCCTTTCGACCTCCTCCGCGGCCTTCTCCGGGCAGACCCCCCTTTCTGCAAGTTCCCTTACGAGGGCGGCCTCGACCTTGAGCATGTACCTTATGTTCGCCCCCTCTGAGACGTAAGGTCGCAACCTCTCGAAGAACTCCCTGTCGTCCCCGTAGTACCTGTAATCCAACGGGCTCACCATATCGTAGAGCTCCATGTTCCCTCCTCTCGTTTCCTTCCCGGGAAGGACCCTCAGCGTGTGAAAGCCGGTCCACCTGATGGACCGGCCCATACCTCCTTTTAAAGATACTCTATCTCCTTCCCCTGCGCAACATCCTCCGGAGGAGCCTGGATGGTCAGCCAAGTGCCCGAGGAAGATGGCAAAAAAGTGTCATTTCGTCACAAGGCCCTTGACAGGTCTCCTTATAAGAAGTACCTTTCGAACGTCGGAATGATCTGTCATATCTTATGCGAAAGTTCTTTGGGTTGCAAAGGATTACAGATATATCCTTTCTCACGCCGTCGTTTCTGTCCCATGTGACAGCCCTAACGGGTCCAGCTCGAGATCAGAGGGATATCTCCGGCTACGGCTACACAATTATCGGCTCAAGCTTCCGGCATGGGGCCAAGAAGTGGTATGGATTTTGCTATCTCCACCGAGGGTCTTACAGTCGGGCGAAGGATACACGCTTAAGGAGCTGAGATAATGAAAAAGGGTTTTGGAGGTTTGACCTTATCGTTAGTCCTGACGTTGGCCGTCGGGGTGGGAACGGGACAGGTCTTCGCCCAGGCTCCGGTTTGCGATTTCTGGGGAATGAGCACCACCTTCCACGGCCGTCCAATTACAACCGCGGACACAATTAAAGCATATGACCCCGATGGAGTACTGTGCGGGGTACAATATGCCTGGGGGGGACCAGGGCAATACGGCATCCACGTCGAAGGAGATCTTCCGTTCACGCCCGACAAAGATGAGGGTGCCGTAGACGGGGACACGATAACGTTTTATATCAACGGAGAGAAAGCCACGGTGGTCTCCGGTTCCCCCGTCTGGTCACCTGGCGGATATTTTCAACTTGAGCTGTCCGTGCCCGGGCCCGACATAGCGGTTTCCACTGACAGCGTCGATTTCGGAGGTGTGCAGGTGGGGTCCTCTAAGGATACAGTTCTAACGGTGAGCAACGAGGGCACTTCCCCTCTGACAATAAACGACATCGTTTCCAGTAATCCTTCGGTCTTTGAGGTGATATATACGCCTGGATTCCCAGCTATAGTTGACGTTGCGGCGAACATCGATGTGACGGTTAGCTTCAGACCTGCCGATGTTACCACTTACACCGACAGTCTGACGGTAATAAGCGACGATCCCGACGAGGGGACCCTTTACGTATCCTTAACGGGCAAGGGTATGCCAGCGCCTTTGGTGGTGACCACGGCAAGTCTGGCGGACGGGGTAGTAGGAGAAAGCTACAACCAGACATTGGGAGCATCAGGTGGGGTGAAGCCTTACACTTGGGGGATGGCGTCGGGTAGTTTGCCA
>Ga0164318_10004974_pt1 | contig 12828 bp, 9 predicted proteins | sample GuaBasSedimGuay9_FD_113734 | JGI IMG/M metagenome (GOLD analysis project Ga0164318, IMG submission 113734) | Subseafloor sediment microbial communities from Guaymas Basin, Gulf of California, Mexico - Guay9, Core 4571-4, 0-3 cm | ecosystem: Environmental > Aquatic > Marine > Hydrothermal vents >... | reverse complement strand
TATTCAGTTATTTTTTGAGAGGATAAACAACAAACATAGCGGACAGGTCTTTCCTACCGCCCAGATTAATAAGGCTTTGATTAGCAACACAGTTTGTTAAATTCAAAAGAGATTTTAATCGTAAGTTCCTATGTCTTATTTCCCTGGCCTTATGCCGAATTTTAGACCAGTTACAACCCATCGACCCGGCATAGGAATCTCTCCTACCTCGCTGTAATCGGTATCAAAAAGGTTTGTTATCCTCGCGAACAATTCCACATTTTCGAATTTCTTGTAAATTTGTGAGTCACAAAGAACATATTTCTCACCGCTTACCCTTTGTTCAAATCGCAGTTTCCAGTTTCCCTGCACCTGGAAAACCAAGGGATGTCCAATATCAAGAATAAGTTGGTGTTTGAGATGATCCAGAATATATTTAGATTCCAGACCTTTAATTTCTTTATCCGAATCAAGGAAGGTGTAGCTTACTTGAACTCGATGAATGGGTAAATACTTGCGACCTGGGGTATTAAACCAAAAATTTATTTCCACACCGTTGGTATTTGTCCTGGCAATATTGCGAGCTTCCCAGAAGGAGTTTACGCTCTTCCTAACCCAGTCAATAAGATTGTAACCTTCTCTCCTGAATATAGTAAATCTTCCTCCCGACCGTTCTTTTTTCCAGCTTAGTCCTGCCTCGTATGTCCAGGCTTGTTCAGGCTTTAGCTGTGGATTACCCTTATTAGCAGGAGAATCGTAATAAAGTTCGGTATAGGTGGGAACACGAAATGACCGACCAACTGAACCATGAGCTCTCAGATTTTCTGCAAACAGAAAGCTCAGATCAACACCTGGCCAAACACTCCATCCCCAATCAGAGTAGCAATAAGCATTTGCTCCAAGTGTAAAGACTAAATTGGCAACAGGTTGAAATTGATGTTCAAAAAAGAAGCCGCCTCTGGTACGTGAATGGTTCCCAAGATTGCTACTCCTTATTATCTCGTTTCCAATTTCACCTCCAAAAGTCGAAACACCCCACCGCAAATCAAAAGTGGACTGAAATTCAAAACCGTACACATCAGTTTCGTGGTGGTTGTGGTACCATTCGGGGGCTTCATAGTCTAGTATGAAATCGTCTACATGTCTTCTCCAATAAACTCTGGGAGAAAACAAAATGCGGCTATTTACCAAATTTAACCCAGCCCGAAAAAATCTACTCTTTGTATGCTCTCGTTGGTTCTGGAAAAGGTTAGAATAGAAACTATTGGCTCCAAATTTCTTATCTATGTATCCGATGGAAATCTCACATTCTCCTGAGCTCAGCTTGGCAACCAAGCGATAGTAGCCATGGTAGATGCCAAAATCAGTATTATGACGGTAACCCTTTGACCTCTTGCCTGAAATAGACAAATAGTGTCTGAAATTTCCCAAAAAATAAGACAATAGAAACCCGGTATCAAAAAGTCCGAAATCGCCCAAACTACTATTTAAACTTATTATTTTTCTCTTCCCGCTTCGGGTGATGATATTTATCACTCCACCAAATGCATTCGGTCCATATAATCTGGATCCATGGCCTTTTAAAATTTCGATTCTTTCTACATCATCCAACTGCAATGGTAGATCTAAATTATGATGACCAGCCTGAGGGTCATTCATCTTAATTCCATCGATTAAAATAAGCGTTTGCTCAAATGTCCCTCCCCTTATGGTCACATCGGCTTGAGTTCCATAAGGACCTCTTTGTCTGAGATCAACCCCCGAAGCATATTGCAAAAGCTCTTGTACACTCTGCACATGGGCAGTTTCTATTTCATCGCGTGTAATGACTACAATACTTCGTCCAACTTGTGAGAAGGTAGTAGGAACCCTGGTCGCAGTTACTACAATTGGCTCATGTTCATAAACCGGAAATTCCTGAGCATACCCCAGGGAACAAAGACAAAAAGCAACAACACACACGGAGACTTTCGTCACTTGTTTGCTAATGATTAAACTAAACCCTTTTCGCATTGGTATTTCTTTCTCCTTTTTAGCTAATCGCTGGTAACGCCTTTAGCGGAATTTATGGGAACTGATGATCAACCTATGCTACTGTTATGTCAGATCACATTTTTAAGGGCTTTAGAGTTCAGAAGAATATGCATTTTCCCGTTTGGGGGAAGTTAAAGTTAACGATAAACCTGTTTGAAAAAATAGAATTTGTAGACTTACGTCACTAAAATAGAAAACACGCTCTAAAAAGTCAAGTTAAAACTTTAGCTACATACTTTAATCGTAAACTCGGCATCTTTTTGCTTACAACTTCGCTACGCCAATTATGATAGTGAGAAACATTTTCTATGCAACTTATCTTCCTATGAAACGTAAAAAATAAAACATAGTTGTTTTAGAATGGTAGCAAATACATCGTAATTCAGTTTATCATTTTCTTAATGGAGAAGCTATGAAAAGTCTTTTTCGTAATTCTGTAATCTGGATTGCGTTAGGTTGCCTTTTACAAACGAGTATGGCTGTTGCCAGTAGTAGCCTTGCGGATTCTGTTAAATCTGTCAAAACATTAGTAGCCATGCGAATACGGAACAATAGTATTCATATTGATGGTCTGCTAAACGAGAAGGACTGGCAAATAGCTCCAGCTGATTCTGATTTCGTCCAGTATGAACCTAACGGGGGACAACCCGCCACCGAAAAAACTACCGTGCAAGTTCTCTATGATGATAATGCCCTTTATGTAGGAGTTCGTGCCTACGATTCAGAACCAGATAAGATTAGAGGTTTGCTTACCCGGCGCGACCAAGAGTCACCTTGTGATTTCCTTTCAATAGGCATCGACAGCTATGGCGACAAGCGTACTGCCTTTGAATTTGGAGTCAATCCTGCAGGTATACAAATTGATGCACTCTGGTCGGATGACAACAACCGCGATAAAAACTGGGATGCTGTCTGGGAAGTAGCAACCTCAATAGACACTTTAGGCTGGACAGCAGAATTTCGAATTCCGTTCAGTCAGTTGCGCTTCTCGAGTCAGAGGACACAAACCTGGGGATTTGAGGTACAACGGATAATCAACAGGAAAAATGAGGTGGTTTTCTGGGCTCCTATCCTGAAGAATCAAAACAGAGTAGTTTCTCTATTTGGGCGATTGGTCGGACTAGAGAACATCCCTGCCCCTAAGAGATTGCACCTATTACCCTACGCTGTTGGGACTGGTAACTTTTATCCAATAGAGAAAGATAATCCCTTCCTCCAGAGGCCGTTTTACACCTGGTCTGTTGGTGGAAATCTTAAATACGGACTTACCAGTAATCTTACTGTTGACCTTACTATTAACCCCGATTTTGGCCAAGTCGAGGCCGACCCGTCGGAATTCAATCTGACCGCTTACGAAAGCTATTTTGAAGAAAAACGACCCTTTTTCATGGAAGGAAGTAACATTTTCAATTATAAAATTGGCTTAGGTGATGAAGGCGACATGGCCGGCGAAACACTGTTTTATTCGCGACGTATCGGCGCAATGCCGCACTACTACCCTGATGTTTCTGACTCTGGCTATGTAGATATCCCAAAACATACCCGCATACTTGGAGCAGTCAAACTTACTGGTAAAACATCCGGGTGGTCAATAGGAATTTTAGAAGCATTAACCAATCAAGAAAAGTTGGAAGTAGTGGATGGTGGACAACGTTACCATGAAATTGTAGAACCGTTTACTAATTACTTTGTCGTTCGTTTGCAGCGAGATTTTCGCAATGGCAGATCAACCATAGGGGGAATGGTTACTAGCGTAAGGCGTCAGATTCCGAATGAAAATTTCAATAATCTTAATAAACAAGCTTTTGCCGGTGGCGTGGACTTAAGCCACCGATGGCGAAATGATACTTACCAGCTCAATTTGAAAATACTTGGCAGCTACATCTCGGGTAACAAAGAAGCAATTCAAGAAGCTCAAGAATCATCAGCACGCTACTTCCAGCGTCCAGACGCTAAACATGTGAAATATGATCCAAATCGCACCTCATTATCCGGATTTGCCGGTACACTGTCCATAGGAAAGATCGGGGGGGAACACTGGCGCTGGATGGTTGGGGGAATAACTCGCAGCCCCGGTTTCGAAGTCAATGATTTAGGCTACATGCGTTACGCCGATCTGGCTACAGGATTCTTGTGGGTTGGCTATCAAGAGTTCAATCCAGGGAAAATCTTCCGCAATTACAATATCAATTTGAATCTTTGGGGAGTTTCGAATTATGCTCCAGAAACTCTGGCACGAGAGGCGAACATTAACGGCTACTTCCGTCTTTTAAATTACTGGGGAGGATTTATAGGAGTGAACAGAGAATTGCCTGGGTTAAATACTGTAGCTCTGCGAGGAGGACCGACAATGAAAACTCCTGGCCGAATCAGTACCTGGTTAGGCTTTCACAGCGATCGACGAAAAGCTATCTCTTTAAGAATAAATGGTGGATATAGCCGCGATGACCAGGGATTCTCTTCTACCTGGTTTCGTACCAAAATTACAGTACGACCTTCCGGACGCTTCGATTTTAAACTCTCTTTCCGTTACTCTCCCTCTGTAGATGATCGTCAATATGTTGATAATATCAAAAATGGAGCAGAAACCCGCTACATTCTTGGACGTCTGAAGCACAAAACCATAAGCTCAACATTTCGTTTGAGCTACACCGTAACCTGCAATTTAACTATTCAGTTTTATTCCATGCCATTCATTTCCGCTGGCAAGTATTCTCACTTTAAAGAAGTGATAGCACCGCGTGCTGCAAAATATGACGAGCGTTATCAACCCTATGATTACGATAGCAATCCCGATTTCAATTTCAAACAATTTCGTTCCAATTTAGTAATCCGGTGGGAATACAGACCTGGTTCGGTAATTTACTTAGTATGGTCACAGGGTAGGACTAATTTTGAGGAGGAATATGGAAGTTTTAGGCTGGGAAGAGACATCATGAAACTTTTCGATACTCACTCCGAAAATGTAGTCATGATAAAAATTAACCGCTGGCTTAATATTTGACCATGCCACATTGGGACCGTCTTCCTGGTGACTTACTTCGCCTCTTTCGCAATAATAGTTACGACTTAAGCCCCCCCAGATAGCCAATAAAATGCTCAGAAATCTGGAGGCATACGGTTAATCTGACTGAGGGTAAAAACCGGGCCATCTTTACAAACGTAGATATTTCCAATATTACAGCGCCCGCATTTGCCCAAACCACACTTCATTTTATTTTCCAGGGTAGTGTAAACTACTTCATCGGAAAAACCCAAGTCTTTGAGTACTGGAAAGGTAAATTTAATCATGATTGGTGGACCACACACAAGGGCTATGGTATTTTCACTTTGTGGTGATATTTCCTTAAGCACATGAGGGACCAATCCAACTTTACCCTTCCAGTCTGGTGTTTCCCCACCCGGATCTACCGTCTGGATTAGTTTTACATCTGGTCGTTGTTCCCAGAGTTGCAGCTCATTCTTGTACACCATATCCGCAACGGTGCGAGCGCCATAAAGGATGGTCACCTCACCAAATCGCTCGCGCAAATCCAGTACATTCCAAATAACAGAGCGCAGCGGAGGCAAGGCAATTCCACCGGCAATGAAAAGCAAATTTTTATCATAAAATTTCTCGATAGGAAAATAGTTACCATATGGACCTCGAAATCCGATGTAGTCTCCCTCTTCTTTATCCATCAAGGCTTTAGTAACACGACCTACGGCACGAAAACAACACTCAATGTAGCCTTTACGAGTCGGTGGAGAAGCAATGCAAAATGGCGATTCTCCATAGCCAAAAACCGAATATTCCCCAAATTGCCCGGCTCGAAATTGAAAATTCTCCCGCATTTTTTCATCAACAAATACCAACCGAAAACTGTAAGTATCGGGCGCTTCTTGTTTCTTCTGCTCAATTCTGACTAAATGTGGCTTGTAAATGTTTTCCATAGTCCTATCTCTAAATTTAATTCAAGCTTCTGTTAACCCACAACTTAAGTCGTGGGCTCGTTTCCGCACACACCGCTAAGGCATCAAGAAGTAGTGGCCATAGTTTGAATTGTTGAAAGGATTTCATAAATATCCAGGTTCACCGGACAATATTGGATACAGCGTCCACACCCTACGCAAAGAATTTTATCGAAACGATCCGGAAAATATTTGAATTTGTGCATGATCCGCTGGCGATAGCGTTTAAAACGCATCTCCCGGGGATTGTGCCCGGAAGCATGCAAAGTAAAATTAGCAAACTGACAGCTATCCCAGTTTTTGCGTCGTTCACCCTTAAAATAATTGGATTCATCCACAATATCGAAACAATGACAGGTGGGACAAAGAAAAGTACAAATTCCACAACCCAGGCAGTGCTCAGTTGCTGATTGCCAAAAAGGATTTTCAAAATTCTCATCAAGCCAACTTTTCACTTTGTCTAATGCTCGACGACTTTTTAAATCCTTCAAGGCATTTTCCGTAAACTCTCGCTTTTTCTCTTCGGCAGCTTCCGTAGTGCCGAGCTCCTGAGCAATCAAAGCTGCTATTTCCTCACCAACAGGGCTGAGGGGTTCAAACAAAAAAACATCCGGTTCAATTTCGGTGAGCAAAATATCACTGCCTACCGGACTAACCGGCGAAAGTCCTACTGAAGTACAAAAACATGTTGTTGCAGGACTTTTGCAAGCGATAGAAATAAAAGCAATATTATTACGTCGTTCCCAGAAAAAGGACTCCTGATAGTCCCATGAAAATATTGATTTCAAAATCTCAGAGCTGGCAGCATCACAAGGCCGACTACCCAATATCGCTGTTTTTGGACTCTCCAAATCAACATCTTCCACTGTTACCTGATTATTGCTAAATCGATATTGTAAAATTGGCTCTGTCCGAGGAAAAAGGAATTCCTTGGGACTATTAGTTGGAAGCAGTGTCTCCCAATCCATCTCGTCAATACTTTTTATTTCCCTAAACCAGGTCTTCTTTGCCTCTTTCACCGGAGCAACAACCCGCCAGCCAGCATCAAGCAAAGCATCAACCAGCTTACCAAAATTTTCTTTTTTCAAAACAGAGTTTGTCATATTGCTAACCCTCTTTCCCGAATCAATTCCAATATTTCTCAAATTGTTTGTCTACATTGCGCTTCCAGTCTTTTTGTAAAAACTGATCGATATCCTGCCGAGTGTAAGGGGGCACAGCACCATTGCGACCAGCTACCAAAGCACCCACTGCATTGGCAAACTCCATTGCCCTGGGCAACGGCTGAGCCTGCAGGTAAGAAATCACAAATGCAGCAATAAAAGCATCGCCAGCACCGGTAGTATCAACCGGTTGAATCCGAAATCCCGGACTGTAATATCGTTCACTGCTTGACTGGCAGTAGCAACCATTTTCTCCTAAGGTTAAACAGACCAAACGCAAAGAAAACTCTTCCAGTAATCTCTCTAAAAAATCACCCGGAGGTTGCGACGTACCATCAAAAATCTCCTGTAACATCTGTAGTTCGGTCTCGTTAATTTTCAGGATATCAGTTTTTCGCAAAGATTCACTCACAATAGCTTTAGTCTCAGAACTAACTTCACGAAAATTAACGTCGAAAACCACCAACACATCTTTCAGCTCATTCAACGCGCGCTGGACAGTTTTCCGTGCTACTGAATTGCGTTGAATTAAAGTACCGTAGAGAACTGCATCGAGCTGTGGCAGCAACATTTTAAGCTTTTCATCAAATTCCAGATAATCAAAAGCCACGTCCTGGCTACAAGTAAAAGTAGGCACACCCTTAGCATCGAGTTTGACATGGACCGTACCGGTAGGCTTGTGTGGATCGATCTGAATAGCCTCGGTTTTTACCCCCCATTTGTTCAACAAAGCCAGTAGTTCCTTACCCAAGAGATCATCTCCAACCCGACTAATGATAATCCCTTCTGCGCCCAAACGCTGGGCATGAAGTGCAAAATTGGCGGGGGCACCTCCAAGATATTTAGCATCTTGGTAGACGTCCCACAAAACTTCACCCAACCCGGCAATTTTGTAGGTAATCATAATTATTCCTCTCAATGAAATTTAAACGGAACAGGAGTGAAAGAAGTCAAAAAAATCAGAAAAGTAATTCCACCAATCAGCTTACGCTTAGTATCCAGGGGAGTAAAGTCATCCATAGGGGGTGGATGACGATAACCAAACCAAATGATAAACAGAATCATCAACAACCAGCCCCAAAAATAAAAAATACAGATAAAAATAAATGCCAAAAGTGCAGCTCGAAATACGTAGCGACTTTTGCGTCCTAAAATAGCATAGATTATGTGTCCGCCATCAAGCTGCCCTACAGGAAGTAAATTCAGGGCAGTAACAAATAGCCCTGCCCAGCCGGCAAATGCCAGAGGATGAAGCAACACATCGTATCCCTCGGGTATTGATCCTAAAACCAATTTGGACAACATGGTAAACATCAATGATTCCCCAAGGGTTTGCACGTCGCTACTAAGACTGGTAGTTGATACAATTTCGGACATCTTCAAGCCAAAAATTATTGAGGGGATAGTAAAAATCAATCCTGCCAGAGGCCCGGCTACTCCTACATCAAAAAGGGCACGGCGGTTAGGAATCGTTTGCTCCATGCGAATCACTGCTCCCATAGTGCCAAAAGGAGGAAAGGGCATAGGAATAAAATAGGGTAACGTTGCACGGATTCCATAGCGTCGACACATGAGATAATGGCCCATCTCATGAGAAAGTAGAATAGCAATGATAGCGGCAGAATACAATAAGCTTCGGTAAATTAAGTAGGTTGTACCAATTGTAAGCAGAAAAAGGATTACGTTGATTTGCGGACGCCCGCTACGTAGACGGCCCAAAATACGAATGCGTCTATGTTGTTCCTCAGAATCAAAGTCGGGAAATCGAAACTCCCAGTGGCCTGTCATGAATTTTCTCCTAACTTGAAATGAATTTCATAGGATATTAGTTATCATATGGCAATTTAATTAACAGTTACCCTAACTGGTTCCCCTACCTTCAACCCGGTCTTTTGTTGAGCATTAGCTCCGTAGAACGAAAACCCCAAAAAACCAGAACTGTCAAAATAGGCTAAGAAATGTTCTTTCCCACCCTGAACAAAACTTCCTATAATTTGTTCCAGTTGCCATTTGCCGACTTGAATCACAAATGTTCTTCGTTTAGTTACATCATCAAAAAGCCTCTTTGAGATATTCGATATGAGATTGCCAAACCTGTCTACGTAAATAATTCTACCCTCGATACTGCTCTTGTTTCTGGTGGGATGCCAAACCGTACCTTTGAAGAATGTCTTTGTAGGGGAACCAAGGTTGTAGAAGTTTTCTCCTTTAGAAAGATGGGCTGCCACCGGTGCGAAAATATCACGACCATGAAAGGTTTGGCTAACTTCAGAGAGAAAAAAACGCCGTTGATTAATGGAAATTACCTGACATCGAGGCAGCTCGTCAAAAATATATTTGAGCACTCCGTTATCCGGAGCTAAAAAACATCCTGCCTCCGCTTTTACCCCTAATATCTGTCGCTCACTCCCTACTCCAGGGTCCACAACAACCACGTGAACAGTATCTTTAGGAAAATATGGGTAGGAAATTTTCAGTACAAAAGCAGCCGCATCGATATCCTGCGGGGCAATATCATGGCTAAGATCAACAATCTGGACGTTAGGGTTTATCCCCCAAATTACTCCCTTCATAACCCCGACATAGCCATCCTGCCATCCGAAATCAGTAAGTAATGTAATCATATGCGTACTGATGTTTCCTTTTCTTCATCTTCTGTTTTCAAATACCAACCTTGCGGCACCGAAAATATTTGCCTTTTCTCCTAATTGGGTACAGAAAACTTTGAGGTTTTCCCTGGGTTTGGGACAAATATTTTGCATCACCGTTTCCCGCATCTTTCCTTTAAACAGCTCAAATGCCTTGCTTATTGAACCACCGATAACGATTACTTCTGGATCAATACAATTAATCAAATAAGCCAGAAGTATTCCTAGATGATAGCCAAACTGCTGCCAGACTTCCAAAGCTTTTTTCTCGCCTTGTTGTGCGGCTTGTTCAATCTCAGGAGCGGTTTTCTTTTGACCAGTAATTTGCTGATAAAGTTTAACAAGCCCGCGCCCAGAGAGAATGTCCTCGAAGTTACCATCTAAATAGGGAGTAATCCAAATCTCGGCTGCGGTACCAGTTGCTCCCTGGAAAATTTTGCCGTCAATTACAATACCACATCCCAGTCCAGTGCCCAGAGTAATACCAATGGACACTGACATATTCTTAGCCTGACCGAAATAAGCTTCCCCCAAGGCGAAACAGTTGGCATCATTATCTACGAATACAGGCAAGCCAAACTGCTGTTCTAAACGTTGTTTAAGGGGATAGTAATGAAGCGTTGGTAAATTCCAAGGGTCAAGTATTGTCCCACTATCTAAATCCAATGGCCCCGGAGTGCCTACCCCGATACCTAAAATCTGTTCGGCTGTAATTGAGTCACTTCGCAGAGTTTTTTCGATAACTTGAAAAAGGCGGGCTTCAACTTCCTGACGTGGTCGTTCTGCTAAAGTAGGAATACGCAAAATATTACCTACAATTGTTCCATCGTCTGAAATTGCTGCCGCAGAGGTTTTAGTACCTCCTACATCCACTCCAATTGCATATCTGGCCATTTCAGGTTTCTCCGCTGCCCTAAAACATTTTTTCCCAATGCTCTGCAAAGGATTAAATAAATATAAAACCTTTCGATCTAAAAATCAAGTGTAACTATTCACAAATCTCTCATTAGGAATAGGTGTAGTTACGCCGGAAGATGCTCGGATGGTAATTTTAGAAAAGGTCAAAAGTATTGTTGGTAGGAATAGTAAGTTTTTTCAACCAGGGATGACTATCCCAGAATTGCGAAATTGGCGAATTTTATTTCGCAAAGTCCGTACGCTTATTCCCAACACTTCTGCAGCACGGGTACGATTCCAGTTCTGTTCACGCAGCACTTGCAGGATCCACTGTTTTTCCATCTCGTAGAGGGTCTTATTGTTAACCGTGATATTTTCCCTGTTTCGTAGCTGAAACTCCTCACGAAACATCAGGAAGTGTTGAGGTTGTAAAATTTCTTCCTTGGCAATAATAACAGCTCTTTCAATAGCATGTTCAAGTTCGCGCACATTGCCGGGCCAATCATACTCCATCAACATCTGAGTAACTTCGTCAGAGATACCACTAATTTTCTTTTGAACCTCCTGAGCATATTTGCGCACAAAATACTCGGCCAACAATGGAATATCCTCTTTGCGTTCTTTTAAAGTAGGTAGAAAAATTGGTACTACATTAAGCCGATAGTACAAATCTTCACGAAAATTGCCTTTGGCAACCTCTTCTTTGAGATCCCGATTGGTAGTAGCAATGATTCGGATATCTACTTGAACAGTCTCGGAATTGCCTACTTTTTCAAATTCTTTTTCCTGTAATACCCGAAGCAATTTAGCTTGTAAATTAGGGCTCATCTCACTGATCTCATCCAACAGTAAAGTACCACCATCTGCCAGTTCGAATCTTCCTTTTGTGCGCTTAATAGCGCCTGTAAAAGCTCCTTTTTCGTGCCCAAACAATTCGCTTTCTACCAGATTAACAGGCAGAGCAGCACAGTTGGTCTTAACGAATGGGCGATCGCGACGTGGACTACGAAAGTGAATAGCTTTGGCAATCAATTCTTTGCCTGTACCACTGGCGCCCTGAATAAGTACGGTAGCCTTGGTAGGGGCAACCATTTCCACTATTTCAAACACTTGTTTCATCTTAGGGCTACGACCTATGATATTCTCGAAGGCATATTGCTTCTCAAGCTCTGAGCGTAAATATCTATTCTCACTGACCAGGCGGTTGTATTCAAAAAACTTATTAACAACTAATTCTATCTCGTCAATAGAAAAGGGCTTGGTAATGTAATCAAAAGCTCCCTGTTTCATGGCTTCGACTGCGCTCTCAACAGTACCATAGGCGGTAACCATAATCACACCAGATTCAGGATATTTGCGTTTAGTTTCCTTCAGAATTTCCATCCCACCTATGTTCGGCATGCGCACGTCAGTGATTACTAAATGATAAAAATTATTGTTAATTTTTTCAAGCGCCTCCTTACCACTCTCGGCCATATCGACATGATAGCTATTGCGTTCTAACGCCTCAATTAAAAACTCTTGCATCAGAGGTTCATCATCAACAACTAATATCCTTTGTCCTTTCATCGCTACCTCTACAAAATTCATTGAGTAACTGGAAACTCCAGGCAAATAGTTGTCCCTTTATCAGCACCGGTTTCAATACGAATGTCGCCATGATGAATTTCGACAATCTTTCGCACAATAGCTAATCCTAATCCAACGCTACCTTTTTTGGTAGTAGTAAAAGGAAAATACATTCGTTTCTGTACTTGCGAGGGGATACCCCCGCCGGTATCCTGTAATACTAATTGAACCCGATGGGGTGGCTTTCTTCGCATCACAATCTGTAGTTCCCCCCCGGCAGACATTGCTTGCAAAGCATTGCGAACTAAATGTAGAAGCATCTGCTGGAAAAGTTGTGGATCCAATTCAAGTTCAACCTTTGAACGGGGGAATTTTGCTTGAATCTTTACCTTGTTTTCATTTTCTTCTGTCTGAACTTCAAAATGAGAAATTACTTCACTAACTAATGTTTTTAAATTAACTAGTCGAAAATTAGGCTCTATTGGTCGGGTTAGAAATAGCAGATTACTTACAATCTTGTCCAGATTTCCTATTGCTTCGATAATCTTTTGTACCCAACGGCGACGAGGATCATCGATAGCCAAATC
>Ga0164318_10004973_pt1 | contig 12829 bp, 2 predicted proteins | sample GuaBasSedimGuay9_FD_113734 | JGI IMG/M metagenome (GOLD analysis project Ga0164318, IMG submission 113734) | Subseafloor sediment microbial communities from Guaymas Basin, Gulf of California, Mexico - Guay9, Core 4571-4, 0-3 cm | ecosystem: Environmental > Aquatic > Marine > Hydrothermal vents >... | reverse complement strand
GTGGCAAAATTCAAGTAATAGTGCAACTATCCAAAACAGTGCACCAGTCATAACAACTACTCAGACGACAGTTTCATGGTCTACTAATGGGACATCGTACACTTATGACTATGATTTCACTGATGCGGATGGAGATTCAATGACGTGGTCAGATAATACATCCTTATTCAACATTAATTCTACAACAGGTGAAATTTCCGATACGCCAACCGAATCAGAAGTTGGAACATATCATATTAGAATAACTGCCAGTGATGGAACAGGTCAGGATACAGATGATTTCACGTATGCAATTACAGACGGGACCGCACCGACAATAAATAATCTAAATGATAATGACGGTACTTATGCAAAAAACAAAAATTGGGTGATATATGCTAATGTTACAGATATTGCATCAAGCATAGATACCGTATTCTTCGAGTTGGGAGGGACAAATTATACATGCACTAATAATACCCCATCAAATTTCAGTTATACTATTTCAGATTTAGGTGTAGATTCGTATACTTATTATTTTTATGCTAATGACACACAAGGAAACTTACAGAAGTCTGATTCTGGCAGTTTAGTGATTTCACAAGCTGTAGGCACAGCAACCTTAACCTTAGATCCATCTAATAGCATAACTTACGGCACAGCAATAACTGCAACCTGCGAGACAAATACGGATGAAGTGGCTCCTGTACTGTATAGAGCTAATATTGATGTAACTACATCAGAGAATAATAGTGCAAAGACATTCGGTGCGGGGACTTATGATTATGAGTGTAATTTCACAGCCACCCAAAACTTTACAACTTCTTCAGATACAGATACACTCACAATATCAAAAGCAAGCACGGCCACAACAGTATACTTGAATGGAACTGCAAGCGATAGTTCAATAGAATATGGCGATGTAAACATAACAATGATACTGGATTTAGCAGGCAGAACCATAAAATATTATAGGAACGGTTCGTTAATGCAAAGTGCAACCACTCCTTTAGAGAATATAAGCTCGTGGACAATATTAGGTGACTACAACATTTCAGGTATTTTTGAAGGCGAAGCAAATTATAGTTCTTCACAGACAGATTGGACTCTTACGATAGAAGATACACACTCCCCAACTTCTGTAACAATTTCAAGTCCAACTGATAATGATTATCTGAACACTCCACCTACAATCTCTGGTACTTGGTCTGATGATTATAAGGACACATGCTACACGAATACGACAGAATATGGTGGAACCTCAAATACATTTTCATTCACAAATACAAGTTCTTTATCCGATCAAAGATATGATATTCTAGTTACCTGTAATGACACTTCAGGAAACACTGCAACGGACATGGTTTATTTCTATTTTGATGAGACAAATCCTATAATTACAATATCATCTCCAAAAAACATAACTTACGATACAAACACAATTTGGATGAACGTAACCTTAGACGAAACAGGTAGCTGGTGTGGGTATAGTTTCGATGGTGCTGCTAATGATACAATGACAGAAGGAGCAAATAATTTATGGTATGGCAAAAAAATAGAGTTGAGCGAAACATCACATAATGTAATAATCTGGTGTAATGATAGTTATGGCAACATGGAATCAACTTCGATAGTATATTTAACCGTTGATGTAACAAATCCATCTATAAATTATATCTCGCCAAGTGTTGCAGATAATGGATATACAAACAATGATCATTATACAATAAATACGTCAATAACAGATACAAATGATATTACTTCAATTATCGATTGGAATCATTCTTTAGTCGCATGGTATCAATTCAAGAACAGTACCGATTATAGCGATCAATCAGGAAACGGAAATGGGGGTATAGCACACAGCGCATCACATACCCTAGAGGGTAAATTTGGAGGAGCTTTAAGCCTAAGTGGTACGGGGTATGTTGAGATTGATTCAACAGCTTCTTTTGTAAGTGGCGATACTCTAACTTGGGAATGTTGGATAAAGACAAGTGAAACAACAAATGACAATGTTATTGGCGGTTGGAATACAAATACTGGCGACAACCGATTCTGGTTTGATTCTGTACAGTCTAATAACCTGAAAGTATATGATAATACTTGGCATGATGTAGGGGTTAGTGTAAACGATAACGCTTGGCATTATATTGTTGTAACTTATGATACAACAGACGTGGTAGTATATGTAGATAAGATAAAAAGATTAACATATCAAAATTCAATTAATTTCGCAAGCAATGACCTGATTTCAATAGGTCAGGAATGGGATGCTGATACGACATCCGGTGAATTTATTGGATTAATAGAGGATGTAAGAATCTGGAATAGGACCTTAACCTACGAAGAAATTAACGCAACATACGATACAAAAATAAGTAGAATGTATGCCACATTTACAGGATTAGAAGACACAGCATATAATTACAAAGTCTACGCCCAGGATGTTGCCGGAAATGTAGGTCAAACAACATTATATACAATAAATATTGATACCGTCACACCTACATTTTCTGGATATGCACGAAGTCCTGATACGCCGCATGAAGATCAGAATGTGCAAGTTAACGTAACGGTATCGGAAACTCCAAGTACATTTATTTTAGAATGGAATGGAACAACAAATTACACTATTACTTCTCATGAATCACTCGAATATTATTTTACTATGATACACGGTGCAAGTAATTATACCGCACATGACACAATAATGTATTACTGGTATGCCATAGATGCGGCAGGTAACACCGGTAAATCCACACAACAATCATTCGTTGTATCTAACCAAGCCCCTACAACGCCATCAACATTAACTTTAACAGATCCGATAAAAGTTACAGAAACAATGACTGCGAGTGGTAGTGGTTCAACGGACGCTGATGCAGAAGATTCATTAACCTATTATTACGAATTTTATAATACAAACAGTTCGAGCATAATTCAGGGATACAGTACGGATGATACTTATGTTATTCAGGTGAGTGATGCTCATGATAAGATACGAGTCAGAACAAAATCACATGATGGAACAGTATATTCAAGTGAAAAAGAGGCAAATAGAACGGTATCAAACACCGCTCCTGTGATAGAGATCCAGAACACATTTACAAATTCATCTTCTGGTCATGCGTTTGATGTGGTTGCAGGCATAATTGATGTTGACGGTTATGGCGATATTGTATCTACAAATATTAGTTCAAGTAGCGGCAGTTGCAGCAACACAGCAAATCAAACGTCAGGCACCTATTTTAATAGTACCTGGCACTGTACCGGAACCGCAGAGGTATCAACAAATATAATTATTGGTTTTACTGATAACGGCGAATACATATCAACAACTCAATCATCAAACATATATCCTAACCATCTACCGGCTATCAGTTCTGTAGATGCTACTCCTAATAGCCCCGTAACAACAGATGATTTAGTTTGTACCGTGAGTGGTTGGAGTGATGATGACAGCGACAGTGCAGATTATTACTATGAATGGTATAATTCAACGACTTTGATGTTGACAATACACAGCACAAGCACAACACACACACTATTGGCAGGAAATACCTCTACAGGAGAATCTTGGAACTGTACAGTTATTCCATATGATGGCTATGATAATGGAACCGCATTTTCGGATGTAGTTACAATCGGTAATATTGCTCCTGAAATGTCTACTCCATCGTTATCTCCGGCAACAATATACACAAATATCGACATCCAGGCAACGGCCACATATTCTGATGCCGAGGCAGATACCGGAACAGTATATTTCAAATGGTATGTGGATAATATAGAGACATATACCGGGACATTCACCAATGTGGCTAACAACACCGCAAAAACATCGATATTTAATTCAGGTAATTATACAAAAGGCCAAGACATTAATTGTTCGGTGTATTCGAATGACGGCTCATCAAATTCAGATACGGAATGGAGTGCAACGAAAACAGTTCAGAATACCGCACAAACTATTGAACATCAAAACGCACATGTCAATGCGAGTGCAGGTCATTCATTTAATGTGACTGGTGGTGTGAGTGATATTGATGGATATTCTGACATTGTACTAACGAATATATCTTCCGGTAATTGTGTTAATATAGTAAATAGTACTTCCAGTATCTATTTCAATTCAACATGGAATTGTACTGGGACAGCATTCCAGAGTGAGAATATCATTATCGGATTTATGGATGCAAGCAATTCTTACGTTCAAACAACCCAAAGTTCAAATAACTACCCCGACCAGCCCCCATCAGAGCCAACAGATATATCGGGATTCCCGGCGAATTTATATATTACAGATACACTTACACTATCCGCTTCTGGCGGCGTAGACGATGATGGAGATTCAATTACATATTATTTTAAATATTATAATGAAAACGATACAACAACACGTCTTGATTGGAATAACAGTGGTTATACCCTCCAACAGGTTGACGCACATGATAACATAACAATTTATGCAAAATCTGTGACCGTTTACGCAAATTCGTCTGGCAGTTACTATGAGAATGATTTTGTGGATGATACCATACCCACAATCCCCTCTTCAGTAATACTGAATGATTCTACAATTTACACAAATGACGATTTCCAGTGGGATGCTACAGGTTCAACAGACGCAGATGGAGACACGATTACTTATTATTATAAGATCAACAAAACCGGGTATATTTTCCATAATTATTCGACAATAAATAGCATGTCATGCAGTGATGGCAGTTGCGATAAGAATAATGTTATTTATGTATGGGTATTCGCTTCAACAACTATAGCGAACTCAACCAGCTTATCCAATTCAACAACAATTTTGAATAGTTTACCGACTTTGCCGACTGGATGGACGAATTTAGGTGATAGATTAACAGATCACACCCCCCATATTACATTTACTGAAGGTAGTGATGACGATGGCGACACAGTGACAACAGTGGCATATACTGGTACTACAAGCACACCAACTCAACAGGATTACGGTACAACAAATGAATTTATGGATTTAGGTCAGGACGTTACATTAAACGATGGAGTAACTTACTATTATCGGTTTAGAAGCTGGGACGGATATGAATATAGCAGTTCTTATACGACTTCAGATGAATTTCATATAAACGACGAACCGACCACGGGCACCCCTTCAATCGTCCCAGGAATAATATATTCCACCACCCCCGAAATCATGTGTGAGAACACTACAATGACCGATCCGGAGAACGACGCAATCACACCTCACTACGAATGGTATAAAAATGGAGCTCCTTTAAGTCTTAACCACAAGAACATCACTAATACAAACTATACTGCGGGGGATATAATGATCTGTGAAATATGGGTTTCAGATCCATACGAAACAAACAATACCAAATTAAACGCCAGTAGCGTAACCGTAGAGGGTTATACTCCAGTAATCAACTGGAATTATACTTACTTGAACAATAACTCAATTGATATGACCCCTAGTTATGGTGAGACAATAAAGCTAAACGCAAACGTTACAGATGAAGATAGCGACCTATGTGGCGTATATTTTACATTACAGGCCCCGAATGGTACTTATATTTTTAATAGTATAAATGGAACAATTTACAATTCAGAGTTATGGAATTCATCAACACACACTATTGATGCATATGGGTATTGGCTAGTGAATATAACCGCAAATGATTCGTTGAGCTTGAGTTCCAGTGAACAATGGAATTTTACAGTTAGTTTAGGTGATTTGTCATATTTACCGACCTCTAAATCATATTCGCAGAAAGCGAGCGAGACAGAAAGTTTTAATGTGACTTTCAATCACAACGGTAACAGTAACAATACAATTAATATGACTGCGCACGGAGACATTTCAGATACATCTAAGTTCACGATAACATATTATGATGCAGTAACTAATGTAAATATCACGGACGACAATTTCACTGTAGAAGAAGGGGTAGATGATATTTTAAAGGTAAATATTACTTCTGATGTTGCGGTGATTAGTGGCGTATATACTGGGAATATAACATTCGAAAGAATTGAAGATAATAGCAAACATAACCTGTCTATTTCAGTTACCGTATCGGCATTATCCGGTAATGCGATTTTAACGCCGGAAGCATGGGGGATTAGCATGAACTCAGTATCATCTTCCTCAACCACATTTACAATTGAGAACGACGGCGATTATAATCTTACGCACTGTAATGGCTCTATTAGTACTTGGTCCGCTTATGACTCATATAATTTAACTAATTTTGCTGTGGCACAATCGAGTTCGGTGGATGTATTGGTTACGCTGTCAAGCATACCCGCAGGTACATACACAAAAGAAGTAGTATTCTCCTGTATATCCACACCGAATAATGGTCTCGATACAGACGCAGCAACTATAAGTGCAACCATATCGCAATATACCGCACCGGAAATACCGGGCGAACAGGGAGGTGGTGGTGGAGAGCCTACAGCAGAGGTAGAATGCTGGATAGATTTAGATTGCTTTAATCTTTATGGCGATACGAAACCATATTGCGTAGATGGTATGTGCCAGTCAGAGCCGGAAATAATCGAGTGTTGGATAGATGAAGTATGTGAGGTATTATTTCCCGGTACAAAAGAATATTGTATTAATAATTTATGTGCTCCTGAAGCAGATGTAGATTGCTGGTCTGATGACGATTGCCGGGACAAATATGGATTTGGACTCCCATATTGTGTCAATCATATATGTAGTGAGAATATAGAGCCTATAGCGTTTGATGTACTGCCAAAGAAAATAAATGTAACGAGCATTATAAGCGATACTGAACGTAGAAAAGTTACAATACATAACTACGGCAAAGATCCAATTAGAATCACATTAGAGTTCGAAGGCGATAAATCTAACTGGATAACAGTAAGTTCAAGAGAGACAATGTGGGATGTAGAGCCGATGAACAAGACAGACATTTATCTAAATATATTAATTCAACACGGTGCTGAGAACGAACTTGTTACATTAAAAGCGAAGGCAGTTAAGATAGACGACGAATACGATACAACAACGAAAGAGGTCCCGATTTATATTACGAGCATCGATGGTAAGGAACTAGGGGATGAATGCGATTCAGACGAGGAATGTCTATCTAAGCAATGCACAGACAATAAATGCGTTCCTTATGGCTACAAACCTCCAGTTAAACCGCCCAGTTATGGGGGATTGTTGATTCCAATAGGCATAATAGGTGTCTTGATTTTAGTTGGATGGATATGGGTTGTGAGATCTGGCAAAAGACCGAACAAAATTTTCGAAGAATTGAAAGATAAAATTTCGAATAAGAATTCATAATCGTGTCGCAAGGATACCACCGTTTTTAAACGGTGGATGAATCGGCACTCTGTTTTTTCCGTTAAATATTTAAATCTACTTGTTCTAAATATTACCTATACCGCAGGGACTGCGGAACTTTACGCCTTTGGGTGATGGTGTAAGACTCCTACGGGCTGTCGTCGATGAATTAGGAAGCCACTCATTTCAATGAGTGGTAGTTCACATATTATTGAGGCGTTGTTATGTGTAGTACTGGTGATTATAGATATTCATTCAAAAGACCAAAACGTAATTATATTCAGAGAAGACAATCTGCAATGAGACGATCTTCTATTGGTCGTTCCCTGACTAAGGGTATGTTGACAGTTAGTTTACTTCTATTGGCTATGCTTAGTATCAGTTATGCTGCGGATGGTCATTTAGGAACGAATTTGTGGATCGTAGATGAAATTGAAGCTACAAATATTACTGCAACTAACATTACAACAGAAAATCTTACTGCTACCGGTACGATTACTCAAGGAGGTAATGATGTGCTTGACACCACGGACAATACGACCATGGCGAGCTATGTCAACGCTCAAGATACTACATATAATTCTTCAATCTATTCTGACACGTATATTATGAAACAAGGGAGTACGTGGACAGGTTCGCAGAACGCATCAGGATATTATTTACAGGAATATGGAATTAAGAATTGTGATTATATAATCTGTCATACAACAGATACAGGTTGTGATTATGTTTGTGATGATAATAATTGTACTGTTGAGTATCAAGCCGCTATAGATGCAGCAAATTCAAAAGGGGGTGGGAATGTTTGCGTAAGATATGCAACGTATGTTATGAATGGTACTTTATATCCTAAAAATAATGTTTCACTTATTAGTAATAGGGCTATCCTGAAAGTTGCTGATAATACAGAAATGACAAAACTATTTGACGACGACATAAATGTTGTATTAAATGATTGGACTATGAAAGGATTTGAACTTGATGGCAATAAAGATAATCAAGTCAATAGTGTTAGGATGATGATTATGTATAGACCATTTAAAGTAGAAATGAGTGATTTGTATATACACGATTTCAACAACAGTGGAATTACTTGGTTTTATGGAACTGTTGGAGGAGTATATTTTAATGGAAACAATCTTATAAAAGATGTAACTGTAGAAGATACAAATGGTGATGGTTTCTCAATTACTCAAGTTACACACAGCACATTCGACAACCTAAAAGCTATTAATTGTAGTACCAGTGGATTTAGACATACGGCTGGCGGTGGTGGTGCGTGGGATTCTTATAACACTTTCATCAACACAAAAGCAATAGATACACGGTATCCTGGTAGTGGATATGATTTTATTGATTGTAGGCATACAACTGTTATTAATGCTGAAGCGATAAGAGGGGGAAGCATAGGATTTGAATTCGGGAAAAACATGGATTATCTTTATGTTGACGGTCTAAAAGCAATTAATAATACAAGAGGAATTGGTATATTGACTTCATCTGCAAATAAAAAAAGAATATATAATCTATATGCAGAAGGAAATACGCAGGAGGGAATTGTTTTAGGAAATATGAATAACTCATTAATTGATGGAATCATATCTATTAATAATACAGAATATGGAGTGGAGATTTTGAATAACAATGACATGACAATTTCCAACATACAATCAATAGATAATGGTTATAGTGGTATTGATTTTTATAATAATAAGAATACCGTATCAAATAACTTTCTATTAAAGAATAACAATCGAGTAAGTGGAAATTATTACGGTATGAGAATTGATGGTGCAAGTGGTTCTGTTTCTGAATATAATACTTTTGATGGTATCACTGTTATTGATGACCAAGCAATACCCACACAAAAGTACGGGATTTATTTTGATAATTATGAATACAATAATTCCATTTTCAGATTAGTCACAAAAGGGAACACACATGGACATTTTAATGGTCAGGATGATTCTGATTATATAGAACGGATAGAAAACGGAGTAAAGAAAATCACAGGAACAATAGATACAGAAGAATATTATTATGATATATCGCAAGATCAGAAAGTTCTCGGCATGAACTTTAATAATGTAAATACATTGAGTAATGATATTTTTGATAGTTCCACAGAAAATAATCACGGTGTAAATAACGGTGCAACATATCTTTATTCAGGTGGATTTAATAATGGTTCGGCATATGACTTTGATGGGGATTATATTAGTATCAGTGATTCATCAAGTCTTGATTTAACTACCGCATTTACGATTTCATTTTATGCAAATGAAAAAACTTATGCGACTAATGCAGGGTTGATAAATAAATATCTTGGAACTGGTAATAAAAGAGCATACGTAATTGCGACAATAGGTTCAAATGAAATATATGTAACTCTTTCAAGCGATGGTACTACTACCGATCAGGTTATTACAACTCAAAACTGTGGTCTTTACAATGGTATTGGTAGATTAATAACTATCACATATAATTCAACACATCTGGTATTCTATACTGATGGTTCTCATTGCGAAACAAGAGCAACATCAATTTCAAGTATAAATCCTAATGATAGACCACTTTTTATAGGATACAATGAACACAATGCAGTATACTTTAATGGTACAATTGATGAAGTTAATATTTGGAATAGTACATTCTCTGCTGAAAAGGTAGAACAAATATATAGGCAAAGAATGGAATCTCCAAATTCTTTCGTCTCACAAAAGCACATCAAAGTAAACTCAACAGCAATCTACCCGCAGAATGATTTTGTTATGATTGGATATAACATAACTTGGCACTCAGCAGATGGTACTGTTGGATGTTGCGGAATGAATAATGATTTATCCTTTTCATGTAGTGCGGGTGCATGTTAATGTTAAGAAAGATAATCTGCTACCTCGTCTGGAAGTTCATAGCCAACTGCAATCACAGGACATTCAGCGAGTACATAGAATCTGAAGCAAACTGGTGAGTGCGAATCTCATTGAGAGATTTCTCTCTCAATAATTCTTGACCTTATCCATCGCCTCGACTACATCTGATTTATTTATATGCGCATAATGCTGCGGCATGGTCGAATTCTTCGACCAGTTAAGGATCTTCTTGACCACAGCATCAGTATGTATTTTAAACAATCTCGTAGCTGTCGTATGCCTGAACAGATGGGGGTGGATTCTGTAATCTAATCCCGATACCGTAACGGCGGCGTGCAGTGATTGTAGGAAGTGGCTATACGAATAATTGAATACATACCCGTCCTTCTCGAACCTGTCAAGATACTTCTTGAAGTCATCCACATACAAAGCCATATAATATAAGTACCTGCCGTCACGCTTGCTCTTCGTGCGTTTGCCTCTGGTGTAGATCCATGCGCACTTATACCCAAATAGTTTAGGTGGTAGAGCAATGCCGAACAACCTGCGCTTGATATACTGCACGTTGCCTGGAGTTATGTTGTATAGCTCTGTCACCCGCATACCTGTAGAGAATAGGACTTTTGCCATCAGACCAAGCGTAGGGTTCGGCATGTTCTTGTATATCTTCTTGAAGTCCTTATAGCTGATGACCTTACCATGCTCGTCACTGTCTGGATTGTCGTCTGGCGTATTCTGAACTATTTTAAGGACAGATCTGACTTCCTTGTTGCGCTCGTCGTCACCGAACAGCTTAAGATACGCACGGATGAATAGCTGCATACTCATCTTCGTGCCGGTCTTGTAATCAGATTCCAATATCTTTCTATTAAGCTCAATCAATTCGTTTCTGGTTATGTTCTTCATGTTCTCTGAGGGATACAACCGCAGCGCTCGCTTGAATGCGCCTAACTGCTTAAGAACGGTGGGTAATTTGCGGCCATGACCGATGAGCCATGACTCGTAGAGGTTCCAATCCTCGTAGTTTGCTTGCGATGTGTCTTGCTGGAACTGTGCTTTCTGGCTTTCAAATCTTGCGTTCATATAGTGGATATCTCTGAAATTTGTGTACATGTTATAAGAATTACACCGATAACTATTTACAATAAGTTTGTACCATCATTGTTTCATTCGGGGTGATTGACGCAAAAAACAGTGAATTAATGGTTAAATATAAATATGTCCATCACACTATATTATTATGGGTTATTGGAGTTGATTTTATTTGAAATATTTACAAATGATTTTGGGAATTATTTTACTATTTGTATCCTTTAATACGGTCCATAGTGTACTCATAATAGATACAGGAGTAACCTTCAAACCGGATAATTCTGATACTACTTTCACGTTTGCTAATCAGTATAATGTGACAACATTAGACATAAACAAAACCCATATAGAGATCAACGGCCACATGTTGAAAGCAGAACCTGTGACCGGCACTGCAAATTGCACGATTTACGAATTTAACACATCTACAACCGCAAAATATCGCTCATTTAACATGACTGCAACAAATACGAGTGATAAGATCGATTATATTGTAGGTGGATATAGTGATGGTGATTTAGTGGGTATTGTAATAAACAGAACAACGGTGTATCCAACAAGAACAACAGCTAACTCAACAGGTTATATAAATTTTACACATATGGGTTACAACACCCCTCAGAATATCACATTTATGATTTTAGAGAATGAAACATATTCTGACGAGACGTTTGATGGCAATGTCTACACAGATAATTACGAACCTGTGAATGTCACGTTGAATTTAGACAGTGGATTCGTAGCAAGCACAGTAACAAGTTACACTATACCTTATAATCTGGATGATGTAAATATTTCTTCAATTCAGGTTATTGATAAAGACAATGTAAATACAACCTTCACACGGACCGATAACACCATTACATTCACTGCCTTTGGTGCAAATGATCCATACACTACCCAGTATGACGTGAAAGCTGTAAAGAATATGACTGTTGCAGAATACGGCACCTGCCCTTTATATTACACCGGACATACAACCTATTGCTCAAGAGAAGTTGTAGTCACTCCCGGGAGCTTATCAACTTATTATTATAGATATTTCATTAACGTAACAAGAAACGAGACAAATAGTAGTCATATACTACACAACCAATCAACAGGCATCTTCACCACCTTCGCCACAAGAGATAACCTGACGGTTAGAGTAAACGACAATTCTATAAACACATCGGTTTCAGTAATAGGATCTACTTTACAATACAACATAACAAATGAACACCAATCAGGCAGTCTATATTCATTAAATGAAGGTACTTATTATATTGATGTCTGGTATAATGTGGTTACAGGCACCCCGGCAGGAGGTGGCGGTGGAGGCGGTGGCGGTGGAGGCACAGTTGGTGACGGCGTAAACACTACCGGCGAATGTATTATTGACTCCGATTGTTATAACCTCTACGGTTACTCACGACGTTATTGCGTAAACACTTCTTGCAGTGAAATACATGGCTTCGATTGCTGGGTAGATAAGGATTGCATCTATAAATACGGTATCAAGAAACCATATTGTGTAAAGAACGACTGTAAATCCGCCTCCGAAATAGAATGCTGGTATAATTCAGACTGT
>Ga0164318_10004971_pt1 | contig 12832 bp, 8 predicted proteins | sample GuaBasSedimGuay9_FD_113734 | JGI IMG/M metagenome (GOLD analysis project Ga0164318, IMG submission 113734) | Subseafloor sediment microbial communities from Guaymas Basin, Gulf of California, Mexico - Guay9, Core 4571-4, 0-3 cm | ecosystem: Environmental > Aquatic > Marine > Hydrothermal vents >... | reverse complement strand
TACAAAAAGATTAAGGCTTTGCAGGGTCTTAATCTTCATGTTTCCCCAGGTTCTTTTTTCGGTCTTTTAGGCCCTAACGGAGCAGGGAAAACAACTATCGTCAAAATTCTTACTACTTTGATACGTTCCGATTCAGGCAGAGCCTTTGTAAACGGATTTGATGTTGAGAAAGAGCCAACCCGTGCCAAGCTGGAAATAGGAGTTGTGCCTCAATCGATCAATCTTGATATGGAACTTACATCAAGAGAAAATCTTTTGATCCATGGTCTTTTGTATAAAATGTCATATACTGAAATTAAGCGGGCGAGCGGTGAAATGCTCTCTCTTGTCGGAATCAATGAGAATGACAACAGGCCTGTAAAAACCTTTTCAGGAGGCATGAAAAGAAGGCTTATGATTGCCAGGGCACTGATGCATAAGCCAATGGTTGTTTTTCTTGATGAGCCTACGGTAGGTCTTGATGCAACGACAAGAAGAAAGCTTTGGATCCTTTTGAGGAAGATCAATAATAATGGGGCGACAATCCTTATGACCACTCATTATATTGAAGAAGCCGAATCTCTTTGTGATATGGTGGGGATCATTGATTTGGGGAGACTCATCGCATTTGATACCCCAAAAAATCTGATTAAAAGTGTTGGACGTATTGTGGTTGATGAAATGACTGAGAAGGGGATTAAAGGTCATTTTTTTCTGGGCAGAAAGGAAGCATCTTCTTTTGTTGAACATGCGAAAGGGAGCGCGCTTGTCAGAGAAGCAAATCTTGAAGATGTCTTTCTGGAACTTACAGGAAAGCGAGTTAATCAATGACCGGTTTTTTGGGAATATTTTTAAGAGAGATGATGATTATCCGCAAAAGGATATTCAAGATGCTGCTCTCATTTTCAGTTTCACCCATGCTTTATATGGTGGCATTCGGCCTTGGACTTGGAAGAAGACTGGAGGTGGAAAATGTTCAATACCTGATCTTTCTGGTTCCAGGTCTTATAGCCATGAGCACGATGGGGCAGAGTTTTGCCATATCGAGTGAAATCAATATTTCCAGGTTTTACTGGAAAATATTTGAGGAATTTCAGTCAGCTCCGGTTTCCTGCACCGCAATTGCCTTAGGTGAAACATTAAGCGGAATTGTAAGAGGATTCTTGTCGGCACTTGTGATTATTCTGTTGGGAATCATTTTTGGTGTCAGGCTTCATCTCTCTCTATTTTTTTGGATGGCTCTGTTTGTGAACACCTTCGTATTCAGTTCCCTTGCAGTCAATACAGCCATGATTGTCAGGTCACATGCGGACCAGGCCATGCTGAGCAACTTTGTTATTACTCCAATGGCCTTTCTGTGCGGCACTTTTTTTTCTCTTCAGTCACTTCCCGGCTGGGCATACTATATCGTACAGGCTCTTCCTTTAACCCATACCTCTAAAATGATACGTGCGGCCGCTCTGGGTCAGAATATGCCCTGGAACAATTTTTTTATTGCATTTGGATTTGGCATGATTTTTTTAGTTTCAGGTATTTATGCTGTGAAAAGAGCTCAAAGTTGATGGTTCCGTAAGGAGTCACAGCGACTTGGAATTTGGAATGAAATTAAAAATTTTTATTATGTAAGTGCTTGAATTTTCAAAAAAAACTATGGTGCTCTATCAATAGATAATGGTATAAATTTTGCTGTGCGCATAAGGGTAATGAGGGGTGAGTATTGAGAAAAATGCCTGAGGAGAATGAAATAACTCCCATAAACAGGCATCACCCGGAGCCGTGATGCTTATTAGCGCAAAATAGCAGGGGGCAGCCCCCTGTGGACGCCCCTGCAAGCATTAGAGAAATTATTTCATCCCCATTCCTGATCTCAAAACTCATCACTCAAAACTCGATACTGAAGATTGGGTTAAGCAATTATAATGCCAGACACTAAAACTATTTTTCGAAAACTTAAGTAAGCAGCCGGCTATGATAAATAATATAGAAACTAAAAATAATCTTTTTGAAAAGCTAAAAAGAAAAAAGACGATTATAAAAAAACAGCCTGCCCATACATCAATCTTTTTTCAGCTTAATTTTGATGAGAAAGGTGCTTATATTAAAGTAGTTGATAAAGCTAAAAAGGATATTGAAGCGGATTACGAATATTACAATGGATATACCCGCTATGTATTGAAATCAATCAAGAATATTAAAGATAAAAAGAGTTTTCATATTGACTGGGCGGTTTTCAGTGACAGAATCTATCTTAGTGAAAATGAGCACCTGATTGAGCAATTAAAACTTTGTGATAATTTTGTTAATGATAAATTTAAACGAATCTCTTTTAAAGAGGATTTAGTTAGGGTACTTCTAACAATAGAAGAAAAAAATTCGTCATTAATGGTTAAGATCATCTACGTCTATAATGAAAAAGAATTGAGCAAGGTTTTGTTTTTAAATGAAAACCATATATATTGCCAGGGTAAAATTTTTCAGGTCCTTCCAATAGGTGAAAATTACTCAGATATTCAACTCTTTGAAACAAGACTGATGCCGTCAGATCTTGAAAAATATCTTTCTTTATTTTTTTCCGGTCTTAAAAATATTTCTGTAAGCTATAAAGATTGCAAATGTGTCAAGGGAACAGATAAAAAGACCAGGCCAGCATTGGTTTTTGAAAAAATAGATGTTGATAATTCATTATATTTAAGAGTCGCAAGATCTCTGCCGGGATTTGATGTGCATTTTTTTGATACTTATGACGTGACAAAAATTGTCACGTTAAATGATTTTGAGAAAAAGATCGTTATTTCCGATCTTTTTCATGAAGAAATCTATTCCTGTTTTGACGAGATAAACAGGCTTCTTAAAAAGTATAAAAGACAGCTTAAAAATAGTTTTTCCTATTACATAGAGGATAATCTTTTTATAATAGACGAAGTTTTGGCAAAAGAGTTCATACATAATGAATTAACCCATTTAATTACTAAGTTTTCTATTTATGGTGCTGAAAATCTGAAGTCATATAAGGTTACAGCGGACATTCCAAAACTTAACCTTTCTTTATCTCATGGAATAGATTTTCTGGAAGGAGATGCGTCTCTGGAAATAGAAGGGCAAAAGATTTCTCTTTTTGACGCGATAGACCAGTATAAGAAGAACTCTTATATCTTGTTAAATGACGGTACCCATGCGGTTGTTAATAAAAATTATTTTAACAAATTAAAACGAATATTCAAAAAACAGAAAGATAAGGTGAAAATTTCTTTTTTTGATCTTCCGATTATTGAAGAATTGATTGATGAAAAGATTGCCATGGAATCATTCAGGCATTCAAGAGAAATATTTTCAGGTTTCAATAAGCTGAAAAAATCAAGGACGAATTTTCCGAAACTGAACGCAAAACTCAGAAGTTATCAAAAAGAGGGATTTAAATGGATTAAATATCTTCATAAACATGCATTGGGCGGATGTTTAGCGGATGATATGGGACTTGGAAAAACATTGCAGGCGATTGCTTTGCTTGCTGATATTTATCCAAAAGAAAAGAAAAGCTCTTTGATAATAATGCCAAAAAGTCTCCTTTTTAATTGGGAAAACGAGATTAAGAAATTTAAACGTGAGTTAACATATTATACTTATCACGCTAATAATCGTAATTTGGAAGAAGCGAAAAAAAAACAGCTTGTTTTGACTACTTACTCTATGGTTCGTATCGATATTGATAAATTTAAGGATACGGAATTTTATTACATTATTCTTGATGAATCACAGAATGTCAAAAACATAAATTCTCAAATTTCAAAATCGGTGATGCTTTTAAAATCAGATTATCGATTGGCGCTGAGTGGAACACCTATTGAAAATAATCTTGGTGAACTTTATTCCCTTTTTCGATTTTTGAACCCTGCAATGTTCCGTTCAATTAACGATTTCAATAAAAATTATGTCATACCTATTCAGAAAGAGGACGACAAAGATGCTCTGCATGAACTTAAAAAGAAAATCTATCCCTTTATCCTGAGGCGTTTAAAACAAGATGTATTAAAAGACTTGCCGGATAAAATAGAACAGACGCTTTTTATAGATATGTCAGATGACCAGAAAACTTTTTACGAGCAAAGACGTTTATTTTATTATCATAATATAAAAGATCAAATTAAACAAAGCGGAATCAAAAAAACACATTTTTTTATTCTTCAAGCCCTTGGCGAACTCCGACAGATAGCTTCTATACCTGAATCCAAAAGTGAAAATCAGATAATTTCTCCCAAACGTCAAATTCTTGTTGGAAATATTTTAGATGTTGCTGCAAATAATCATAAGGTTCTGGTTTTTGCTAATTTTCTAAATGCACTCGACTGTATAGCCGAGGATCTTAATAAGGCGGGTGTTGATTACTTACTGATGACAGGTGCTACAAGAGATCGGAAAGAACTGGTTGAAAAATTTCAAAATGATGAATCATACAAAGTATTTCTAATGACTCTTAAGACAGGAGGAACGGGTCTTAATTTAACTGCCGCAGATTATATCTTTATTTTTGATCCATGGTGGAACCGGTCGGTAGAGAACCAGGCAATTGACAGAACCCATCGAATTGGACAGGATAAAACCGTTTTTAGTTATAAATTGATCACTCGGGGAACTATTGAAGAAAAAATACTTCAATTACAAGAAATGAAAAAAGAACTTTTTGAAAGCCTGATTTCAAGTGATGGCGCATCAATGAAATCTCTTGATGAAAAAGATATTGATTTTATCCTGGGAGGTTGATCCATGAGCCAAATAAGTCTGAACAGGCATATCTTCGAAGCCGGGGACTATTTAAAAGAAATAGAATCATCGTTAACCTGGTTCAGCAAGAGTTTAACAGGTGTTTTATGTTTTTCATGCCGCAGGCAAATAGAAGTATCTGCTTTAAAAACTCCAAAGGGATGTCTCTGTAAGTCTTGTGCCTTGTCAACATTAAGAGCGGTTGCTGAGAATATTGATTTTTCAGTATGGCCGCCAGTACATTTTAAAGAGTCGCTCTCTGCGGAAGGGCGTTTGAGCGATCGTTTAACGGTTCTTTGGCGGTTTGTAGAAGTGCGGCAGGCTATGATGAAACGAAATTCATCAGATATTCAAAAACTGATGCCTCTTTTGGTGAATAATCTTGGATACATGCAGTTCCATCCCCTTGACAGAGAGGTTCGTCAAGCCGCATATGAAGCCTGTATTGCAGCCGGAAAAACGATTCTTCCGCTGCTGCTTGAAATGTGTGATTCAAAGCCGTGGGAATTCTATGCAAATGTTGTTATGGCTGCCGGTTCGATTGCTCCCGACGATAAAAATGTCCGGTTGCTGCTGGAAAAAGCCGCCATGGATTCCAACCCGGGTATAAGAATACGTGTACTGTATGCAATTTCAAACCACAAATCACCTTGGGCTGATAAATTGCTCCAAACTTTTAATTCTGATTCAGATCCTGCGATCTGCAGATTGGCACCGGAAATCATTGCGAAATGGAGAAAAATAGAAGAGAACGCTGTTTCAAAGAAGATTGCAATACCGGAAGATCCGTACCAGCTTAAAATAGAGTCGATTGTTAACAAATTATACAGTCCCGATGCCCTCAAGAAAATTTATAAATGTTATTTACATCATTTTTTTGATAAAAAAAGTTTTAATATTGTTGGAAAGTTTTCTATAAATAAAATAAGAAAAAACCAGCTTGTTCGCGCATTGACTAATATTTATTGCGATAAGAAATTATTTCAGAAGTTGCTGACATATATTCCTGATGATGCAAAAAAGATATTAAATATCCTGGTATGGGAAGGGGGAATGCATGAAGTTGAAAAACTTGAAAAAATGTTTAAATCTGAAATAATGAAGGATTCAGAAGCAAAACAATTCTTGAGAAAAAAGACAATACAAGACAGCTATTTATTGTTTCAGATTCGTAAGTACAGCAAATTTATCAATTTCAGCGATGTTGATTATAATTATTCCTTTTTTTTGGTGCCGGAATTCAGAGAATTATTTAAGAATTATCTGCCGCATCCGGAAGATTATGATTTAATTGAACTTGACAGCGTAAATGAAAAAACAGATTTTATTTATGCAGACAATAATCAAATAACGAGACAGATAATACTTTTTTGTACTTATATTCAACAGGGCTATCTGAAGTTTTCAAAAAACGGCGATAACATCCTTAAAACTTCTATTTTAAAAATGAACGGGTATTGTAACGTCAAGGAATTTTATGACAATAAAGATAAGGATCTCCAGTTTTTAAGAACTCAAATAATAGCTGATTTTTTAAAAGATGCTGAATTTAAAAGCAAAGAGAATGCATTTGTATTGCTGAAAGAGATATTTGATAATTTTTTTTATAATAAAGGCTTTAAGAATTTTGAGCTAAAAGAATTATTATATTATTTAAAAGGGACTTATTTCGAATTTAATCAATCATATGAAAAGAGACAGGAAAAAGTTAAAACATCTCTTTTAGATCTTTTAAAAAAACTTCCATTGCAAAAATGGGTCTCTGCTGAAAATATTATTAAATATGTTTCCTACAGGAATATATTTATGGAAATTGTGGACAAATCATATGCCTGGAACAATTTATATTATCATAAAAAAGTTGAGCTTAGACGTCAGTACAGTACTTATGAAAAAGTAAGTATTTCAGACAGGATTTATAAGGATGTAATAATAACACCATTTATTAAAGCTGTTTTTTTTCTGTTTGCATCTTTTGGAATTGTTGATATCGCTTATAATTATCCGGAAAATAAATTTTTTCAGGATAAAAACAAAGAATATCTCTCCTTTTTCGACGGCCTTAAATATGTAAGATTAACGGAATTGGGCGCTTATATAACAGGAACTGCGACCGGGTATAAAGCGAAATTTAAAGAAAAAGGAGCAAATCTTATACTGGATGAAAAAAGGCTGATTATCAATATTAAAGGAGACGATCCATTAAAAAAATTAATGCTTGAGAAAATTTCAGATAAAATCAGCCGCAGTTGCTACAAAATAAATTATCACTCGTTTTTAAAGGAATGCTATTCAACAGCGGATATCAAAAGGAAAATAACTTTTTTTAGAGAGCAGATATCTGCTGATCCGCCGCAAATATGGATAGATTTTTTAGATGAAATTTTAAACAAAACAAATCCATTGGCAGCGGATCAGGAAATGGTTGTTTACAAATTAAATCAACAAAATGATGAGTTAATTTCTCTGATTGCAAAAGATAAAATATTAAAAAAATATATTCTGAAAGCAGAAAATTATCACATAATTATCGCTAAAAAAAATTTAGGCAAAGTTAAAAAAAGGCTTGAGGAATTTGGGTATTTTATTGAAAGAATGTATCCGTAATGCATATTACCTAAATTCTGCAAGCGCTGCTTTTGCCTGAGACCTGCCTGCGGCAGGCAGGTCTCAGGGCATCAAACGCGCAGCCGTATATGTTAATACTGCAGGCGTTTGATAACGCAGCAGATCAGGTAAAAGCGGCGCTCCCGCGGGGTTTGGTTTTTGCGGAATATAATGGCGGAATTCCCTTGATTCTGATTCATCAACAGGGGAATGTTAATTATATGCAGTATTATCAATTAACAGGCTGAAACATGAGGCAGATATAATCATTTCGCGAAAACTGAATACAGGATTTAGGTACCGCATTTATATTTACATATCGGGTAAAATCGATTTTATGTTTGTCAATACCCGGGACGGGGAAAATATGTTGAAAAAAAGTCTTGTAGTAAAAGATCCCCTCTTTGGAAGACATCCTGTTCTGTATGGCAGCGTTGCTGTTGGTAGGCCTCACCCCTTTAGTGATCTGGATATCAGCATATATACGCCTCAAATGCCGATGAGAGAAATGCTTGCTTTAGAAATGTCTTTAGCGTTGGATATAGATAAAAAACTTGAAGGTAGTCCGCTGAGTGATGTCAGGTTAATAAACACCCTTCCATTGGTGCTTGCAGGCAAAATCATCACCGGAGGCATCCTGATTTATTGCCGGGGCGATGATGCCAGGGTTGAATATGAGACGTCCATCCGGAGTGCATATTTTGATTTTTTACCAGTTATTCACAATTATCAAAAGACATATTTAGAACAAATAGCATTGTAATCCGATACATAAGGTCTGAAAAATGGTTTCAACTTAGAAAATATCACAAAAGTTTATTCAACTGGAAAACTATCTGGGGTTATTAAAAGAGATTTCCAAAGTTTAGAAAAATTATAATCGAACAATTCTTATAGCTAACCCCAAAAATAAGAGAATCCTGGGTTGGTCATGACATCGGCCAAATGTTATGAAGCTCTTGCCATGCACCTTCTGTATCCGGCGGGGAGATCCATTAAGCAAAAAAGGGATATTTCCTATACCATTGAAGCCCATTGTCTTACCCTAACAGGTCTTTTAAAATCAGAAAAGACTTTCTTTCTGATAAAAGGTTGACAGATAATCACTAAAAGCTAATGGCTAACAGTTAGCAGCTAACCGCACAGGCCGAATTATTTCAGCCAGACGTGCTCTCAAAAGATAGCCGGCAACGCCCATGGCAATCCGGTATGACTGGGGGAAATAGCCCAGACAGCGGCGGCGCAATATTTGCATCTCTTGAAAGCCTCTCTGTTCAATCAGCGCAGAAGTTTTCTGGTTGGGATGTATTCTGAATAATCCAAGAAAATATGGTAATCTCACCATCTTTGCCCCTGCTTCCCTGAAACGGAGCAAAAGATCCCAATCAATGGCGAATTGAAACGATTCGTTCAGTCTTCCGCCCACTTTTCGCCATAAAGTTCTGCGCCAGAACAGAGTCTCCTGGGGAATAAAATCCGCCCATGTCAATACAGTATCATTATGAGCAGGTAAAATCCAGCGGCCTATCTCTTTATCATCTTCATCGATAAGAATGCGGTGGCCGTATACCACATCGACATCCGGCCGTCCGGCCATAAAAGCCGATATTGCTGCCAGTGTATCGGGCAGATGCCTGTCGTCCGCGTTGAGCCAGGCCATAATATCACCGGTCGCGTGTTTAAAACCTTTATTTAAAGCATGAGCCTGACCTCTGTCCGGTCCGCTGCACCACCATGTAAAGTTCGATGAATATTTATTCAATATTTTTAAAGAATTATCGGTTGAGCCGCCGTCGATAATTATAAGCTCTAAACGAGGATAATTTTGATCAAGCAGACTGCTGATCGCCTTCTCAAGAAAAGACCCCTGATTAAATGATGGAATAACAACCGATATTAATGGCGGATTTGAAGGGACCTGGTGATTTTGACCGGAGGGGATTTTTAAAGGCAGGGGGTTGTATTGAGGTCCGTATCTAACAAAAGATGGCCATAAGAATCCGGTTCTTTTTTCTATCCGGCTTGCCATCTGATTTAAAACCGGCCTGAAATCCGTTTTAAACATTTTCAAAGTCTTGTTTATTTTTTCAACCTTTGTAAACAGCTTCGCGCGGTAACCATTAAAGGCCGGGCTAAGTGCCATTTTACAGGTATTTTGCCGGTATGTCTTAGTACAGTTTCCATAGCTTCCTTATAATGCTCTTCGCGTCTTTGTGATGTTTTGGCTGCAAAGTGCCGTCTGGTTGCGGCGATAAACTTGTTAATATATTTCAACTGCCCGTTTAAACCGTATAACCTCCACCATAGATCATAATCGAGTGCCATCTGGAGCGACTCATCCAGACCATTGACACTTTCCCATGCCCTGCGGCGGATCAGGGTTGCTGGCTGAGCTATAAAGCAGTAATTTTTTAAAATTTTCGGCCAAAACGGCAATGTCGGATACGGAACAGTTTTCCTTCCGCTGGAATTTATGGTCCAGCATTTTCCATATGCAGCAGGACTTGCAGGTGAAGACTCCAGTTCGGACAGCAGTATTTTCAGACCGCCCGGTAAAAAGATGTCATCAGAGTTAAGCCAGCAAACAAAAGGAGCTGTTCCGCTTTCAATTCCCTCATTAATGGCAGCGGCCTGTCCTTTATCAGGCTCACTTCTCCACCATAAGAGTTCAGACGACCATTTTTTAATTATTTCAGCAGAATTATCAACAGACCCTGCATCAAGGAGAACGACTTCTACAGGCATGCCCTGGTCAAAAATTGACTGCAATGCTGCGTCAAGAAAAGCTCCCTGATTTAATGAAGGAACCGCTATCGTCACCAGGGGTTTATTATGTGAAAGCACGTACTTAGGCCTTTTGTTAAACAGGGTTTTTTATCCATAATAGTCTTTTTTCCCGGTATCTCAGCGCCTTTCCTTTCTCAGGCAAAAATGCTGCAGGTTCGGGTTTTTGCGAAATATAATGGCAGAATTCCTTTGATTCTGATTCGTCGGCATGAGGATGAATACCATTCATATCAGATTGAAATATAAGGTAAAATATAATCATTTCGCAAAAACTGAATGCAGGATTTAGGTTACAAGGATGGTCGATGCATATTTCAGAGAGTTTCACGAATATGCTTGCGATACCACTGATAGGTCTCCTTCAGGCCTTTCTTCAGAGAAATTTTTGCCCGCCAGCCTAACCGGCTGAGTCTCGACACATCAAGACGCTTGACCGGAGTTCCGTCCGGTCTGGACGGATCGTACAGAATTTCGCCTTTAAATCCGACCACCTGAGCGATCATTTCCGCCAGCTCTGCAATGGTCAAGTCTCTGCCTGCACCGATGTTAATAATCTCTGATTCATCATAGTGATTCATCAAGAAGACGCATGCATCGGCAAGATCATCCACATGCAGAAACTCGCGCTTAGGCGTTCCTGTACCCCACAGTGTCACCCGATTTTCCCCCCGCTCTTTAGCTTCATGAAATTTACGGATGAGAGCCGGCAAAACATGCGATGTTTCCAGATCAAAATTATCATCCGGACCGTAAAGATTGGTCGGCATTACACTGATATAAGATGTTCCATATTGCCGGTTGTAAGCCTGGCACATTTTGATCCCGGCAATTTTGGCGACGGCATACGGTTCGTTGGTAGGTTCGAGATAGCCTGAAAGGAGGTACTCTTCTTTTATGGGCTGGGGACATTCTTTCGGATAGATACATGAACTTCCCAAAAAAAGGAGTTTCTTTACTCCATAGAGATAAGATGCATGAATCAGGTTGGTTTGGATCATCAGGTTATTATATATAAATTCAGCAGGATAGGTGGAGTTGGCCCCTATGCCTCCTACTTTGGCGGCGGCCAGGAAAAGATAATCAGGACGGTTTTTGTCAAAAAAGGTCATTACATCCTGGCTTTTCAACAGATCCAGCTCCCGGTGAGCCTTAAACAGAAGATTTCCGTATCCCAGAGTCTCAAGTCTGCGTCTGACAGCCGATCCAACCAGTCCTTGATGACCGGCAATATAGACTCTGCTCTCTTTTTTCATAATATCTATTAGTCCGTTGATTTACACCTATTCAAACCGGTTGAAGGTCCTGAAGCCTGCGCTGCTGCATAATTGATCCTTTTCAGCTTCAATTAAGTCTTCACGAACCATCACTTTTACAAGTTCATCAAAGGAGATCGTAGGTTCCCATCCGAGCTCTTTTTTAGCCTTTGAAGCGTCTCCCAATAAAAAGTCGACCTCGGCAGGTCTGAAATAGCGGGGATCTACCCGCACAAGAGTTTTGCCTGTCCGGCTGTTTAGGCCTGTCTCTTCAACTCCTGATCCCTTCCATTCAATCGTTATTTCAACTTCCTGAAAAGCCTTTTCCACGAATTCCCTGACAGAATGACTCTCCCCGGTAGCAATTACATAATCATCCGGAGTCTCTTTTTGCATCATCAGCCACATGGCCTTTATGTAATCTCCTGCAAAGCCCCAATCCCGGCTGGCATCCAGATTTCCGATATAAAGATTATCCTGGAGTCCCAGTCTGATACGGGCTACTGCCCTTGTAATCTTTCTTGTTACAAAGGTTTCGCCCCTGACCGGAGATTCATGGTTGAAAAGAATTCCATTGCAGGCGAACATGTTATAGGCTTCCCGGTAGTTCACGGTAATCCAGTAGGCATACAGCTTGGCCGCGGCATACGGACTCCGCGGATAAAATGGTGTTGTCTCTTTCTGCGGAGTTTCCCGCACTTTTCCATAAAGCTCACTCGTTGAAGCCTGATAGAACCTGGCTCTCTTTTCAAGTCTCAGGATGCGGATGGCCTCCAGCAGACGCAAAGCCCCTAAGGCATCGGAGTTGGCTGTATATTCAGGGGTTTCAAATGATACCCTGACATGACTCTGGGCAGCCAGGTTATATATCTCGTGAGGCTGGATTTCCTGGATGATACGGATCAGATTGGTTGCGTCCGTAAGATCTCCATAATGCATAATAAACCGGACATCTTTTTCATGAGTATCCTGGTAAAGATGGTCCACCCTGCGCGTGTTGAAAGAGGATGAACGCCGCTTGATGCCATGCACCAGATAACCTTTACTCAGTAAAAATTCGGCCAGATATACCCCGTCCTGGCCTGTGATCCCTGTAATCAGCGCTCGTTTCATCTGAATAACGTGCTTTCTTTGACCTTTCTCTAAAAAATGTCAACCGGTTTGTATGAAATATGAAGAAATATGAAAATGACAAATAGAGGAATTTCAGCGGCTTATAAAATGTGCGGGGGCAGGCCCTGCGCTCTGTCTCATCTTTATGCTTTATCGTGTCCTCTAAGGCATGGTGATGGTGGTTATCGAGATGTTACGTTATTTTTATAACAATACTGCCCGATTCTTTGCTTCGGCTTAAAGGGAAACCGGCTTTGAGACGCATCGCCGATACGTCTCAAAGCGCTGGTTGTCAAAAATCCTTTTCCAATCATAAGCAGAAAATGCCCGGCTTA
>Ga0164318_10004969_pt1 | contig 12834 bp, 11 predicted proteins | sample GuaBasSedimGuay9_FD_113734 | JGI IMG/M metagenome (GOLD analysis project Ga0164318, IMG submission 113734) | Subseafloor sediment microbial communities from Guaymas Basin, Gulf of California, Mexico - Guay9, Core 4571-4, 0-3 cm | ecosystem: Environmental > Aquatic > Marine > Hydrothermal vents... | reverse complement strand
GCTTTTCTGATTTAACTCTATCACATTTCTAAAAATATTGTGATATCTGTTTATTGTTTTGCGATTAATAAGCATCATACTGCTATTATATCATAGGTGATGATGGTCTAGAGCCTTGTAAATTATGGCGTTATATTATTATTAGAAACCTGATCGCAAAGAAAACACGGAGGAAAAAATAAAATCGGATTAAAGATTGATTTTGCGCATATTCTGTTTGCTGTAGTATAAAACCAAAAAAGTGGGTAAGCTGTGGATAGCTTACCTGTTTTTTTATTGCGGAATTTAGACTAAGTTTTATTAAAAATGGCTTAAATAAACAGAAAAACGGTTTTTTATGGTTTGGGGACGAGTGGTTTGACTATTGTTATATATGGTGTATAATGGAGATATGGTGTAGAAAAGTGGATGAAAGTGGGGAATAGTTAAAAACAACACCCCTAACCCCTCTCAAGAGGGGAATTAAAATAAAAGAGTATGTTTATTGGCGAATATAATCATAACCTAGACGAAAAAGGGCGGCTGGCTATTCCTGTTAAGTTTAGAGATGATCTGAAAAAAGGAGCTGTGGTCACGAAAGGGCTTGATGGTTGTTTGTTTTTATATACGATGAACGAATGGAAAATCTTGGCTGAAAAGTTGAGTCGTTTGCCAATCAGCCAGTCTGGCACGCGCGCGTTTGCCAGACTAATGCTTGCCGGCGCAATGGATGTGCAAATTGATAAACAAGGAAGAATAGTTATTCCTGATTATCTGAGGAAATACGCGGGAATGAAAAAGAAAATCGTTGTGAGCGGACTATATAGTCGTTTGGAAATATGGGATGAGAATAGCTGGGAAAAATATAAAAAGAGAACAGAGAAAGAAAGTGAAGATATAGCGGAGAAGTTGGGAGAGATTGGGGTATAGAAGAAGTCAAAAGTTCATAAAGTTTGCAAAGTTGAGGATATGAGAATAGAAAAGTTTGAAGATATTATTGCTTGGCAAAAATCTGGAGAATTGTCTTTGGCTATCTATGAGAAATTTAAGGATAATAATGATTTTGCTTTTAAAAATCAAATACAGCGAGCTACTGTTTCTGTAATGAATATATTGCCAAGGGATTTGGAAGGAAAGGCAATAAAGAATTTAAACATTTTTTATTTATTACCAAAGGTTCTTGTGGAGAAGTGAGATCAATGTTCTATCTGGCTTCAAAACTGGAATATTTGCCAGAAGAAGATTTCAAAAAGTTTTATAATTTGTCAATAGAAATTTCCAAAATATTATCTGGTTTCATTAAAATATTATAGTTATAAAGTAGAAAGTTCATAAAGTAAAAAGTTAAACTTTATAACTTTATAACTTTATAACTTTATAACTTTCTACTTTTATGTCTTATTTTCATATTCCAGTTTTATTAAAAGAAGTTGTTGAAGCGATAGATCCGAAACCCGGAGAGAATTTGGTTGACGGAACTGTCGGGGAAGGAGGACACGCTAAGGCGATTTTAGAAAAAACATCTTCTGATGGAAAATTGTTGGGAATTGATCTAGACAGTGAAGCGATAATAGCGAGTAAAAGAAAACTGGAAAAATATTCGGAAAGAATAATTTTAAAAAAAGGAAATTTTGTTGATTTCAATGAATTTGCGAAAGAATATAGTTTTTATCCAATCAATATATTTTTTCTGGATTTGGGAATTTCGTCCCAGCAGCTCAATAATGAAGCGCTTGGAATTTCGTTTTTAAAAAATGCTCCTCTTGATATGAGAATGGGCGGATACAGTTATAAAACAAATAATAAAAAAACTGCTGAATATATTGTTAATAGTTACAGTAAGGAAAAAATAGTATCAATTTTAAAAGATTATGGTGAGGAAAGATATGCTAAAAATATCGCCAGCGAAATAGTAAAAGAGAGAAAAATAAAAAAAATAGTCAACACGCAGCAATTGGTTAATATAATTTCAAAGGCAGTTCCGGAACGATATAAAAATCAAAGAATTCATTTTGCAACAAGGACCTTTCAGGCGTTACGGATCGCGGTTAATGATGAACTTGAGAATCTTGGAAAAGTATTGCCACAAATGATGGAAGATTTGGAAATCGGTGGAAGAATCGCAATAATATCTTTTCATTCGCTTGAGGATAGAATAGTCAAGCAATTTTTTCGAAAAGAATCAAAGGACTGCATTTGCGATTCGGAAGTGCCAGTGTGTGTTTGCAAACATAAAAAGAGACTGGAGATTATTACTAAAAAGCCAATTACCGCAAGCAAAGAGGAAATTTCAAGAAACCCGAGGTCAAGAAGCGCGAAATTGAGAGTGGCGAGAAAGATAGCGTAGTTCTATCGTTCTTCCTCTGATAAGGGGGGGGGTTAGAGGGGGTTTTGAAAACAGGAATATTATAGATAAAAAATTAAAAACCCCTCCCAGCCTCCTCTTATCAGGGGAGGAGCTTAATTTAAATTCCTGTGTAATTAATTATGGCAAAATCTTTATCATTCAAACATTTAAATAGAAAGAGAAACAAAATAAGAAAAAAAACTGTTTCTTATAAAATAAAAAAGAATAAGTTAATTCTCGGTTCTTTTGTTGTTCTCTTAATTTGCGCTATGGGTTTTGTGTATATGTCTAAAATAAATAATGTCGCGACTAAGGGTTATGAGATAGAAAATTACAAGAAAAAATTGTCTGAACTTGAAAAAGAAAAACAGAAAATGGCAGTTGAGTTGGCTGATCTGAAATCAATCCGGATTCTTGACAATGAAAATGATAATCTTATAGCTATTAACCATAAAGATATTGCCTATGTAATTTCAGCTTCTGATACAGTTGCTATGAAATAAAATATGTTATGAGAAAAATGTCCAGAAATTTTTGCGGTAAGTATAATTTTGCTTGGCGCCTGCGTCTGCTTGTTGTGTTTATCGCAATATTTTTTTTCATAATTTTATTTAGAATTTTTCAAGTTCAAGTTATAAAACACAATTTCTATTCCGTTTTAGCGCAGGATCAGCATGAATTTTTTGAAAATATATTTCCAAAAAGGGGAGAAATATTTATTAGGGATGCATATTCGGATAATGTTTATCCTTTGGCTATCAATAAAGAAATGAATTTCGTTTATGCTGTTCCGGTAAACATCGAAAATAAAAAAGAAACAGCAAAGAAACTTTCTGAAATATTGGAGATGGATGAAGAAGATGTTTTTAATATTATAAATAAAGAAAACGATCCTTATGAAATTGTAAAGCGCAGAGTTTGCGATGAAAAAGCGGACAAAATAAGAAATGAAAATATTTTGGGAATAGCTGTTTCCTCTGAAACATTCAGGTATTATCCGGGCGGTTATCTGGCGGCGAATGTTGTTGGATTTTTGGGACATAAAGAGAGCAAAAAGATAGGGCAATATGGAATAGAAGAATATTATAACGAAAGACTTGAAGGAAAAATGGGTTTTCTGGAACTGGAAAAAGATGCCTCCGGAAAATGGATATTTTTTGGATTAAAAAATACGCAGGATTCAAAAAATGGCGATGATATAATATTGACCATTGATCAGACGATACAATATATTTCTGAGAAAAAGCTTAAGGAGGCGGTTGACAAATATGAAGCGGAAAGCGGAAATCTGATTGTAATGAACCCGAAAACCGGTGCGATTATTGCCATGGCGCAATATCCAAGTTACAACCCAAATGAATATTTCAAAGAGGAAGATATGAGTGTCTTTTTAAATTCAAATATTTATAGTGTTTATGAGCCGGGATCTGTTCAAAAACCGATTACAATTGCTATCGGAATTGATCTTGGTAAGATTAGTCCAAATACAACATATACTGATGAAGGAGTTTTAAAAATTGATGGTTGGACTATTAATAATTCTAATAGAAAAAAAAACGGCAAGCAAAATATGATTCAAGTTCTTGAAAAGTCTTTGAATACCGGAACAGTGTTTGTTCAACAGCAGATAGGCAAAGATAGTTTTTATAAATATCTGAAAAAATTCGGACTTGACGAATTAACAGGAGTTGAAATTAGCGGAGAAGTAAAGGGAAATCTTTCTAATCTTGAAAAAGGGAGAGATATAAACTATGCGACAGCTTCCTTCGGACAGGGGATTTCCGTTACGCCCTTAGCAATTCTTGCGGCAATTTCCTCTTTTGCAAATGACGGAAAACTAATGAAACCATATATTGTTGATGAATTTATTTATCCTAACGGCTTATCAGAAAAAAATAATCCAAAATTTATTCGCCATGTTGTCTCTGCAAAAACAGCGAATCTGGTTTCGGCGATGATGGTTAGTGTTATAGAGAATGGTCATGCGAAGCAGGCAAAAATAGATGGATATAAATTTGCGGGAAAAACGGGAACTTCTCAAATTCCAAAGAAAGAAGGAAGAGGATATGAAAAAGATAAAATGATACACACTTTCGTCGGCTTTGGTCCGATCCCAAATCCAAAATTTTCAATTTTGGTTAAATTGGATAGTCCAAAAGTGCCTTATGCTGCAAACACAACAGCTTATGTTTTCAAAGATATGGCTTTGGAACTTGTAAGTTATTATAATATTTCGCCAAATGTATTTTAATGTTTTTAGAATTTCCTCACTTTTCTGTCATTCCGGAAAATTTCTGGGATGACAATGGTGTGGGAAAGTCTTGATGTGAATATTTTAACAAGTTTTTTATATACTAATTATGCGATTCATAATCATAAAAATTCTAAATATTTTATCCAAAAAAATACTGGCTAAATATAAACCAGTGGTTATTGGTATTACGGGAAGTATTGGAAAAAGCAGCGCGAAAAAAGCAATTTATGAAGTATTAAAAAATAAGCAAAAAGTAGTATGTAGTAAAAATTGTCATAGGACAGATGTGGGAATTCCTTTGGCGATTATTGGTGTTGAGAGCGGAGGAAAATCAATCGGTAAGTGGATAAAAATTATTTTTTCTGCTGTTAAAATGATAATTAAAAAAACGGAATACCCGGATGTATTAATTCTGGAGATGGGTGTTGACAGACCGTATGATATGGAAAAAATGCTTAAAATCGTAAAACCGGATATTGGAATATTGACTGGTATTGGAAAGTTTCCTCCGCATTTAAAATATTTCAAAAACGCGAAACATATAGCGAAAGAAAAAAGTATGCTTATCAGATCTCTTAGAAAAAGAAATGTCGCAATATTGAATTATGATGATGAAGTTGTAAAGAATTTAATAGAAAACACAAGAGCTAAAATAATAACTTATGGATTTGGTGATAGCGCTGTTATAAAGGCGGAAGAAATATTTTTAGGGGACAGAAAGTGGAAAATAAAAAGCGGTTTGATTGGGATGAGTTTCAAGATTTCTTATCAGGGAACAACGATTCCGTTTAGACTTCCTTTCTCTTTGGGCAGGGGGCATATTTATGCGGCTCTTTCGGCTGTTTCTGTTGGAATTCATTTTGGATACAACTTAGTCGAAATATCTGAAATACTTTCCAATTACAAACCGCTTTCGGGAAGGATGAATCTTATCAAAGGAATAAACAATTCATTGATAATTAATGATACCTTCAATTCCAATCCCGCTTCAGCGATGTCAGCCCTGGAAACTTTAAAAAAACTTGACGCTGTGAGAAGATTGGCGGTTCTTGGTGATATGCTTGAGCTTGGAGAATATTGTGAAACGGGGCATCGGGAAATAGGGAAATTTGTTGTAAGATCGGCTGACTTGCTTTTTACCTATGGGGAAGGAGGTAGGATTATTTTTGAACAAGCGAAAAAAAGCGGAATGAAAGAAAATCAGGTTTTTCATTTTGACGATGTTAATGATTTAATCAAATTATTAAAAAACACAATCAAATCAACTGACGCTATTTTAGTTAAAGGATCAAGGGCGATGCGAATGGAAAATATTGTAAAGGAAATTATAGCAGAGCAGGGAAAAGCGGAAGAGTTGCTGGTGAAGAGCATATAGTGTTTTGATAATTATATAACCTTTTTATTTTAATCTGTTTGTGAAAACCTGTTATTCTGAACTTGTTTCAGAATCTTTGTTATTTTTAGATTTAGTTTATATTTATAATGCTGTGAATTATATTAAAATGCTTATCGTGTTTTCGATTTAGTAAAAAGATTTAATGATCTGTAGGTTTGGTCAGATATAGAAGAGAATAGATTCTGAAACAAGTTCAGAATAACAAAGTTTACCCCTGATTATTATAAACCTTTTTGTCTTTAATTCCGTTCAACAACTTTTTAACTTCTTCAACACTATCTTCATCATAAATTGAAACAGGCAAAACATTTGCGCTGATTTTTTTTAGTTCCTTTATTTTTTTCTTAACTTCTTTTTCCGTTATCAAATCAATTTTTGTCAGGAAAATATATTCTCGTTTTTTTATTAGATCTTCGCTATATTTTTCAAGCTCTTTTCTGATAATCTTATAATCATTCAGTAAATCTTCTGATTCCGAAGAAAGGCAGTGAATGAGAGTTTTGGTCCTTTTAATATGTCGCAAAAATTTTACACCAAGTCCTTTTCCGGTTGACGCGTCTTTAATAAGCCCGGGAATATCGGCGATAATCAGTCCGTAAAAATTTCCGAGATTCGGTTCAAGGGTCGTGAAATGATATGAAGCGACTTTCGCGTTTGCTTTGGTAAGAACATTCAATAAACTTGATTTTCCCGCGCTTGGCAAACCAATAAATCCGACATCAGCGATCAGGCGAAGTTCCAGAAGAAAATCAAATTGCTGTCCGACTATTCCTTTTTCGCATTCTCTCGGTGTTGTGTTTGTTGATGATCTGAAAAAATAATTTCCTCTTCCTCTTTTTCCGCCCTTAGCTAACAAAACTTTTTCGTTGACTTCTACAACTTCCAGATCCCTGCCAGTAATAAGATTGTGAGCGATTGTTCCAGTTGGAACTTTCAAAACCAGATCTTTCCCTTTTCTGCCAATAAGAATTTTATTTTTTCCGTCAATGCCGTCTTCGGCCGAGAATTTTTTTTTGAAACGAAATTTGTTCAAAGCAGTTAAATTTGAGGTTCCCTCCAAATAAACGCTCCCGCCATTTCCACCGTCTCCGCCAGTCGGTCCTTTCTCATATTTGTTTTTATTAAAAGCAACACAGCCGTCTCCGCCTTTTCCTCCATTTATTTTAATTTTCACTTCGTCTACTAACATAAGGTTATTTTAATATTTTAGACATTATGTTTTAAAGCTAGATTATATTTGATCTGTCGTTCCTGCGGAGGCAGGAATCCAGGTGAAATATCTTCAACTCTTAGTATTATTACAACAGTTAAAATATCAAAAGAATTGTTATCAATTTGTTTGCAAAACTTTTGTTTTAAGATAATGATTAATAAAATTGCGTCTGAATTTCTGCCTTCGCAGGAATGACAAAAATCAGGAAGCGCTATTTTGCAATGCTGTATTTACAATCTTATAATCTTACAAAACCATCTCCGCCGCTTTAATAATCGGATAGGCCGTTGGCGGGGCAGTGATCAAAGGGTGAGTGGCAACTTGTAAATTAGCCAATTCCTGCGCAGTCATTTTTTGTTGAACTGCCACAGCGATCAAGTTTATCATTTCAGCGATACTTTCTGGACCGGCGACTTGTCCGCCTAGCAATATTTTGGATAATTGATCAAAAACAAGTCTTACTTTAATTATCTCGGTATTCGGCAAAGTTCCGGGATGATGGTTGGGCGCTTCGCTTTTTCCGACAACTATCTCTATATTTTTCTTATTTGCTCCCGCTTCATTCAGTCCCACCGATCCCAAGACCAAACCGCCAAGGCAAGTGGAAAAAGCGGCGACTGTTCCGTTGTTTTCTATCAAATCTTTTTCGTCGCGATATAAATTAGCGCCGGCGATTCTTGCTTCATAGCAGGCAACCGAGGCAAGCATTATTAAATTAGGTTTTTTTGTAAAGAAGCTCATAGTTTCTGCGCAATCGCCGATAGCAAAAACATCCGGAATATCCGTTCGCATAAATTCATCCACCCAAATTCCTCCTTTCCTCACTATTTCAATTCCCGCGTCTTCAGCTAACTTAACGCTTGGTCGTGCGCCAATTGCCATAATTACCAAGTCCGCCGGAATTTCTTCGCCGTTATCAAGTTTCACTTTTTCCACTTTATCTTTTCCTGCTATTTCCTCCACCGCTGTTTTGGTATAAATTTTTGCTCCTCTTTCTTTGATCTTTTCCTCGCCGGCAATAGCGAATTCTTCATTGAAATTAGCGATCAGGCAATGGTCCATAATTTCTATAATACTAACAGTTTTATCTTTCATTACGCCCAACTCTTCTGCTAATTCTACTCCGATGAATCCTCCGCCAATAATGACAATATTTTTTGCCTTAATGATTTCCTCTCGTAAATTCTCCAGATATTTTATATTTTTTTTGATCTGATAAACACCGTCCAGTTCCACTCCTTTGATTGGGATCATTACCGGATTTGAACCGGTAGCCAGAACCAATTTTTCATAATTTATTTCTTCGTTGTTTTTAAGAGATACTTTTTTATTACTCGTTTCAATTTTTACCGCTTCGTTGATCACCAGATCAATTTTGTTTGCTTCGTATGCTTCGTCTGGCATTAAGTCTTTTTGTACGGCTGGCAGTCTGTTAAAAATATAAGGCAGTCCGCAGGGGACAACGCACTTTTCAGTTTCTCTGACCAAAGTGATTTTTTTGTCAGGATTATTCTTTCTGGCGGTCACCGCAGCGATCAACCCCGCCGGACCTCCGCCGATGATTAGAATGTCTGTTTTTATCATAGTTGTTTTTGTTATGTTGTTTAAGTTTTACATTATTATAATAGCATTGATTAGGGTTAAAAGCAATAAATGAGCCTATTTACTTTGTTGACTTTTTTGGTTGAGTTGATTTGTGATAAGGTGGAGGTAATTAAGCAAGAATGGAATTATTAAAAAATATAAAAACAGAATATCTAGAAACAAAAAAACTATTTAAAGATTCTTTTACTGGTCCTGTGCGTATATCTCTAGTGGTTGCTCTATTTTTTTTCTTCTATTATTGTGTTTTTAACTTACTATCTTACTAATAATTATCGTAGTAATACTTTTTTAGAAGGAATACTGATAGAGGTTCATGGAATGCTTTTTGATTTATGGATCATAGGTGTGCTTATATTATTTTTTCATGAAATGGAAAGAAGGTTTAGCGAGAATCAAAAATATAAGGATGAAATTGATGACTTTAGGTATTGGGAATCTGAAGAAGCTAAATATAGAATAATTGGCGATATAAAAAGGTTGAATAGAAATAATGTTACTAGAATTGATTTATCAGGATGCTATTTAAAGAAAGCCAATCTTGTGATGGTCAATTTTAGGGGAGCAAGACTTCTTGGAGCCAATCTTGAAGGAGCTAATCTTTCAGGAATTAATCTTAGCGAGGTTAATTTAAATGGGGCTAATCTCGAGGGAGCAGATCTTTGGAAAACTGATCTTAGTGAAGTTAGCTTTTTTAGATCCAATCTTATAGCAACTAACTTTTTAAAGCTAATCTCAAGGGAGTTTTTTTCAAGGAAGCCAATCTCCTTTTGTCCAATCTCAAGGAAGCCAATCTCCTTGAAGCTAATCTTCAAGGAGCTATAAATTTAACTATTGAGCAATTAGCTAAAGTCAAAACGCTTTATTTGGCAAAGTTGGACTTGGAGCTTATGGAACAAGTAAAAAAGAACTATCCTCATCTTTTAGAAAAACCAAAAAAAGAAGATAATTAATATACCTCAAATCTCAACCACAAAAAATCAAACATTCCTTTTTGTCATTTCGAAATGGAACGGAGCGAAGCGTAGTGGAATGAGAAATCGCTTGAATGTTGAAAATGGGACGGACGGTGGGATATTAGCGTTTAAGGGATTCCTCGCCTACGGCTTAGAACGACAAAAAGGAGTGATTGTTTGCTATTGCATAAAATAATAAAGAAGGAAAATAGAACGACTCTTTGCGGGAACTGGTTTGTAACCAGTTTCTAATGTTTTCCAAATAGATAAAATTTATCAAGATCTTATCTGTATAAAAACATAAAAGTAAAAGCCGTTGAGATTTCAAAATAAAAGGAACTGTTTACAAAACAGTTCCTGCAATAATTCTCACGATAACCAAAACTTGCTATAACCAAAGCAGGTTTTGGATTAGACAAATAATTTAAAATCGTCGTAGGGGTTGACCTGTGTGTCAACCCGGAATATGGGACAAAATAAAATTTATCGTATATTCAGGGCAGACACATAGGTCTGCCCCTACGATAATATCCCAACAATATCATTTTATAAAATCAATAAAAAAACAAGAGAGGATTTAAGACTCACTTGTTTTTTGAAATATTTTTTTGTTTCTATAATAGCAACAACTCTAATCATCAAGTTCTTTTCTAATCTCCACCGCAACTCCCATTTCCTGCAATTTCTTTCTGGCCTTTTCGCCAATTTCTGGCGTGATTATTTTATTTGCCTTGATCGCTTTAATAAATCTTATTCCGTGTCCGACTCCGGTGGCAAAATAGGGATTTTTAACAATTTTGCGTTGAACTGTTTTCCCTTGTTTATCTTTATCAATAACCAAATATTCAGGAGCGCCAAAATCACCATAGAATTTTCCATTTTTGTAAGAAATAATGGTTCTTTCTCCCTTTTTTTCTAAAAATATCTTTTGGGGAATTTGTTTGAATCTGGTAATTTGTCCGGTTTTTGATTTAATAGACCCTTCTTTGAAATTATGGGAAGCTACTTGGATAGTTATAAAATTTAAGCTGTCTATTTTTTTCAAGAGAATGTTCTCCAGATTTTTTATCACCTCTGAAACTCTTTCCATTTTCCATTCTTTATTCAATCCTATTTTTAATTCAGCAAAATTTTTCGCTCCTATCTTTCGTGTTTTCATTTCCAGCAATTCTATTTCTTCTTTTGAACAAATCTTTTTAATTTTTTCTTCAATTTGAGGATTGGAAACATCCATAAGATTATCGGTAACTTCTTTGCTTAATCCTATTGTTTCATAAAGGATGTAAAATCCTACCAAAATAGCTGTTACTCCGTCAGCTTGAGGAAACCAGTGAATCAAAGATAGTCCGATCAGAACGGCTATTGAGGAAAGAGAATCAGCGTGGGAGTGTTCGGCGTCGGCGATCAGAGCCAAACTGTTTTCTCTTTTGCCAACCTTGAATTTAACTCGCGCCATCGCCTCGTTAGCAATAATAGAAATAATTACAACCAGTAAAGCTATTCCGCTAATGGTGTGTGGTTCGTTTTTAGTAATACCGATTATTCCTTCATAAATGATCCAGATAGCTGAAAGAAAAAGTAGGAAAATAACGACAAACCCGGCAATTGTTTCACTGCGATAATGACCGTAAGGATGTTCTTTGTCCGCCGGTTTTTCCGCTCCTTTAATTCCCATATAAGTTACCATGCTGGAAATAATGTCCATTCCGGAATGAATTCCGTCAGCAATCAAAGCAGCACTTTTTATTGAAAAACCAACCAATAATTTTAGGCAAGCTAAAACAACATTGACCAAAGTGCTGATAATTGAAATGTTTTTTTTGTTCATATTTTTATATTTTAGGGCTCCTCACTTTAATAATATGCTGGGTAGGTTCAAGCCCTCGCTTAAACTTTTTGTCTAAGCTATTTCAAGTTCAAGCGAGAGCTTGAACCTACCCGATAGAAAAAGTGAGGAAGTTCTATTTTTATTTCTTTTTTAATTCTATCACAGTAACTTCCGGCAGGCAATTAAATCTTATTGGCAAAACAGCTGTTCCTATTCCACGATTGACATATAAAATTGTGTTACCAATTTCAAATAGCCCGCTGGCGTATTTGCCGTGATTTTTTGTTGGTGTCCAATATGGCCGTACAAAAGGAATCACAAATTGTCCGCCGTGCGTATGACCTGCTAAAATCAAATCAATGTTTTCTTTTTCCAAACTTTCCAAATCATTTACAATATCCGGAGAGTGGGCTAGTAATATCTTGGGAATACTTTTTTTCGTATCAGCTACCGCTTTTTCCAAATCATCATTTCCGGTATGCGGATCGTCAACGCCGATCAAGTAAATATATTTATCGTCTTGAAATATTTTTTCGTTTTTATTGTCCAAAATAACAATCCCGTTTTCTTCCAATAAACTTTTGAAATCTTCAGCATTAATGCCATTGTTCCAATACTCGTGGTTTCCCGTGATGCCGAAAACTTTTCCTTGATATTTATTTCCCAATTCCTGCCAAAATTCTTGGCAGGAATTTATATCTTTGGTTTTATGGTCAATAAAGTCTCCGGTAATAAAAACAAAATCGGGATCTATGTCTTCTAAAATTTCCAGAACTTTCTTTTCTCTTTTGCCAAAATTGTAAGAATGAAAATCAGTTAAATGAACTATTTTTGTTCCTTCAAATTCTTTTGGTAAGTTTTCTAGGGTAATGCTTATTCTTTCTATTTGAATGTTGTTTGGCTCAAAAATAAGGCTGTACCAAAGCAAAGATGATAGGAAAATTAGAAAAACCGAGGTTAAAAGCATTTTTTTAAATTTTCTTTTTTTGATGTTTTTGAATTTCATAGTCTTTTTATTGATATATTTTGCTCATATTGACTTTTTACTGTTTCAATTATGGCGTAATGGATATCTGTCTGATTTTAGCAATAAACATTCAATTTATAAAAACTGTTTTGATTATAGCAGGTTTTATGAAGTTAGTTAATTTATTGGATGAATAAGTTCACTCACATATTGGAATCCAAATAAGCTAAATACATGCAATTAGGATTCAAGTATGGTCATTGCAAAGGTTTCTCTAGATTGTATAATTATG
>Ga0164318_10004968_pt1 | contig 12835 bp, 9 predicted proteins | sample GuaBasSedimGuay9_FD_113734 | JGI IMG/M metagenome (GOLD analysis project Ga0164318, IMG submission 113734) | Subseafloor sediment microbial communities from Guaymas Basin, Gulf of California, Mexico - Guay9, Core 4571-4, 0-3 cm | ecosystem: Environmental > Aquatic > Marine > Hydrothermal vents >... | reverse complement strand
AGAGGAAGAAGTAGAAGGAGTCATGGTAGAATTCGATGTAGTACTAACTTTTACTAAAGTAGCCTGATTTATTTAACAGTAATATTAATTTTTTTATAACTTAAAAAAAGTCGGGAATTTAAAATTCCCGACTTTTTTATTATAGCTACTACATAACTAATATACTCAAAAAACAACAAAACAACCTAAATTGCAGTAAAACCTCAAAAACCGACACAGAGATAAACGCAGATATTACTTGCAATTTTAGCAGATTTATATATATTAAAAATGATAAAAACATCAACCTCGATTTGTAAGCATCTATATGAAAAGTCTTGGTCAATATTCCGATAATATTTATTTAGAATTTAGGAGAAAGTATGAAACCAGAGTATCAAAAAAAACATAAGACAGCTAATATAGTAAGTTTTATCCTAATAGCGTTACTGTCTATTATGTTTACTACAACAACTGTTACTGCAGAGCAACTGGTAATTGAATATAGTTTTGACCGACCGGAAATTGAAACTATAATGATAGATGGAGAATCCTACGACCGTGTGTTTATAAACAATGCACCCGGAGGTGGAAATATCGGCCAACCGGCACTTCCGACCGATGGTGCTCATATTCTTCTGCCGCTTGGTACCAAAGTTGAGAATATTGACGTTGAGTATGGTGAAAAAATCTTTTTGGGCGATGGTTATTTCATTGAACCTGTGGCAAGACCCGTTAAATTATCATCTGCCCCCGGCTCTGCCCCTGCATTGACACTTGACCCGACAATTTATCAATCAACCCAACCATTTCCTGAAAAAAGATTTCAGAATATCGGCATTCAGCAATTCCGAGGATATCAGATTTTGATTCTAAAACTGAATCCTGTTGAATATATACCGTCAACAGGAGAATTGTATTATTACCCAAAACTCACTTTTACTGTAAATACAGTCGATGCAAACCAAGAGGCATCACTATTCCGCGGATTAAATGACGATTACGCACAAATACTCGATATGGTTGACAATCCGGAAGTTGCTGAATTAAATAGCACTACTAAAAACTCTCAAGCCGGAGATTATGATTTACTGATAATTACTACTGAAACACTAATGCCATCTTTTCAACCCCTCAAGGATTTTCATAATTCAACTGGAATTGATACAGAGATTCATACTACTACTGATATCGGTTCTACCGACCCCGATGATATTCGTGATTACATAAGGAACCAATACCTCGCTAATGGTATTCAATACGTAATTATTGGAGCCGATGATGATATTATACCGGCAAAAAATTTATATGTCAGATCTTGGGATGGTTCTGAAGCCGAAATAGAATACGAAATGCCATCAGACATTTACTTCGCCTGTTTAGATGGTACTTATAACTATGATGGCGACTCCAACTGGGGCGAACCTAACGACGGTGAAGGCGGTGGTGATGTTGATTTAATAGCTGAAATATACATTGGTCGTGCCGCCGCGGGAAATACTGAGGAAGCTGACCGATTTGTGAATAAGACAATTCAGTACCTAACGTCAAATGATGCTTATCTTAATAATGTTCTTATGGTTGGCGAATATCTTGGATTTGGTGGATTATCAGATTATGCCAAACCAATTATGGAACAGAATGTGGACGGATCTACTGCAGACGGCTACACAACTATTGGAATTCCCTCTGATATCTATACCGTTAATGATTTATATGAACAGGATTACACATGGCCTCAATCAGATCTTACCAATTATATAAATGACGACCTTCACATTATTAATCACTTAGGACACGGTAGTCCAGACTATGCGATGAAATTATATAATAATGATATTCTAAATCAGCTAAATAATACTAATCATTGTTTAGTTTATTCCCAAACATGTTTAGCTGGACATTTCGACGGCACCGACTGCTGGGCGGAATATATGAATATAAAAACTGACGCTGGAGCTTTTGCTGTAATAATGAACGCCCGATATGGATGGGGTTCAGGTTACAGCACTGATGGTCCCAACCAGAGATTTAATCGCGAGTTCTGGGACGCTATATTTAATCCAAGCGAAGGTAATGCTTCGATAGGCAGAGCTAATCATGATTCAAAAGAAGATAACCTCTATCGTATAAATGAAAGTTGTATGCGATGGTGCTACTATGAAATTAACCTTTTTGGTGACCCGACAGTTTCCATAAGACAAGCTCGCGATCTTGCTTTCAGCTATCCTGAGAGTATCCCTGAAACTATATCCCCACTCGAAACTAAATCATTTACAGTTATGGTTACTAGTGTCGGTAGCGGTGTACCGGTACCTGGTTCAGGAAAGTTGCATTATACCATCAACGGTGGATTGGTCCAAACTGAAGATATGTTTCTGGTTGGAATTAACGAATATGAAGCAACGCTTCCAGCCGTCTCATGTAATGACGAGCTATTGTTTTATATAAGTGTTGATGAAGCTGTAAACGGTACTATGTATGACCCTGATCCATCATCACCATGGTCGATAATAGTTACAAGCGGTATAAACAATGTTTTTGAAGATCATTTCGAAACCGACAAAGGTTGGACGGTAAGCGGAATCGTAACAGCTGGAGACTGGAATCGCGGAGTTCCAATTGGCGGCGGAGATAGAGGAGATCCTCCTAATGATTTCGATGGATCCAGCTTTTGCTATCTGACAGACAGCGCTGATGATGATTCTGATGTTGACGACGGAACTACTACTCTAACTTCACCTACTATAGACCTCTCTACAGTCGATGATGCCTTGATCCATTACGCTCGTTGGTACTCTAACAACAATGGGGCTGATCCAAATAATGATGAAATGAATATATTTATATCTAACAACGACGGTGTATCCTGGGTATTAGTAGAAACAGTAGGACCCGTAAATCAGGCTAACGGTGGATGGTTTGAGCATTCTTTTTATGTAACGGATTACGTTACACAAACAGCACAAATGAAAATGAGATTTGATGCCTCTGATTTGGGTTCAGGCTCTGTAGTTGAAGCGGCATTAGATGATTTCCAAATAACTGTTTACTCTTGCAACTATGGCAGCGAATTGGAAATTATTACAACTTCCCTTCCTGGTTGGACAGCAGGTATTGCCTATTCCGAACAGTTGGAATCAAACGGTGGAATAGGTACGCTCACATGGACAGATAAAAATAACGAATTATTAAGCACTGGCCTAACTATAAGTTCCAGCGGTCTTGTTTCCGGAACACCAATGAATAGTGGTACAATTACGTTCACAGCAGAAGTTACCGACGAAATGGACAGCACTGCCGAACAAATTTACTCCTTTTCAATAAATCCTGCAGTAGAAATAGTTACAACTTCTCTTCCTGAGTGGACTGCCGGCATACCTTATGCCGTTCAGCTGACAGCAACCGGCGGCAGTGGTTTACTGAACTGGTCTGACAAGCATGGTGAATTAGGCGGTGCTGGTCTCTCTCTTGCTCCAAATGGGAGCTTGACAGGCACTGCTATTGTTGCAGGACCAATTAATTTCACCGCAGAAGTTAGCGATGTCGTTAATTCTACAGATGAAAAAACTCTGATAATAACCATCAACCCCGCTGTCACCATAACAACCGATTCATTGTTAGAAGGCACCAATGAAGAGCAGTACGAAGCTCAACTTACTGCATCAGGTGGAACGGGAACTCTGACATACAGTGATAAATACGATGATTTCGCCGCTTGGGGATTAGCTCTCAACAATGCAGGATTAGTAAGTGGCATCCTATCTGATACTGGTATGGTAACCTTCACTGCCCACGCCGAAGATGAAACAGGAAGTTATTCAGAGAAGGAATTTAGTTTCTATAGTGCACCTAATTATATCTGTGGAGATATAAATGGCGATGGTGAAGGACCTGTTATTAGTGATCTTACATATTTGGTTGCTTATCTTTTCCAAAGCGGTCCATCTCTACCATTAGAAGTTTCTGGTGACTTAAATAGCGATGGACAAATAACTATCAGCGACCTAACCCAACTGGCAAATTATCTATTTGGAGGTGGACCAGAACCGGATTGTTAATCATCTAAAAATACAACAATTAAATATTTATTGATTTAAGATAATTTTTGTTTTTTCAGAGAAAAACAGGTTGAAGCCCGTGTGGTAACGGTATAAGTAGATGATCCCAGAACAAGTGTTAATTCTCTTACCCATACAACTTCGTAAATTAATTCAGCTATGCCTGACACAAAAAACAGAAATTGCAATCAGAACCCGAAAAACTAAATAAAGACATTAACAATCGCTCACTTCCAAACTACTATCTTTGCTTTGCTGGCATTTTCTATTTAAAAATAGGGGTTAGATACTTCTCCCTCATTATGACAACAAATAAACGTTTTTTCTTTTATTTTGATGAAAATCTTCACCAAATAACTTTCTATATTAAAAAAGTATCTGCAAACTGTGCAAAAGTGTTACAATTTTATAAAAAATTTGATTTTGTGGTTAATCTATTAAGAAGTATGCAGTTATGCCAATTGCCTGTCAAATTTCTTGTATGATTAGGGTGTTTTAATAACAGCAGTCATATTTTTTCAATATAAGCCGATAAGTCAAATAGATTCTGTTTGCTATTGTAGCTTGCAGAGCCCACACAAGCTTAATTTGGCAAATAATTTGAAAATGGGACACATGCAAATAAGAGATAAAAACCAAAAGGAGAGCGTTGATATTCCAAGTTGTAGCGATGAAAGGGTAAGTATTGCTGAATATGAACAAGCTGAATTAACGCTCCAGTTTGCTCAATTTGCTATGGAACATTTTTCAAATGCCATCATTTGGACAAGAGATAACGGTAGCATTAATTTTGTTAATGATGCAGCCTGTAGTCTTTTGGGATATGTTCGACCTGACTTGGTAACTAAAACTATATTTGATATTGTCCCTGACTTTTCGAAAACTACGTGGGTTGATAACTTCCAAGCGATACGCAAAAATCTATCTCGTGTTCAGAAATTAACCTTGGTAACATCGGACAACCAGAAAATTCGCGTCACAATGGCTTCTCACTATCTTGCTTTGAGAGGAAAAGAATACAACTGTTTTTTCGTCAATGATATGCCCGATGAACTCTCCACCAAAGAGAATGAACAGAAATTTAAAGAAAATCTTGAACATCAGGTTGCTTTGCAGACGACCTTATTGAGAGAGGAAATTGATGGTCGTGAGAAAATAGAGTCTGTGCTCCTTGACGAAGCTGAAAGAATACAGAATATTTTGGATAATGTGGGACAGGGATTTCTCACATTTGGTCAAAATATGAAAATTGATCTGCAATATAGCCAAGAATGTAGAATTATGTTTGAGGGAGAAATATGGGATAGATCTTTTCCTGAATTAATTTTCCCTGATGACGAAGCTCAAAGAACATTTCTGAAATCGGTACTAAATGATATTTTTGTTGAAACAGACAAAGATAGACAAGAAGTGTTTTTTAGTCTATTGCCTTCAGAAGTATCTTTGAGTGATAATAAGTACATCGAAATTAAATTTCGCAGAATTATTGGTGCGTGTCATGGGGAAATGAAATTGATGGCAATCCTTACTGATGTTACTAAAACCAGACGACTAAGGGATCAAGTTGGAGAGGAAAGAAGAAACCTCAAAATGGTTGTCGGGGCAGTAGTACAATATAAGGAACTTGTCGAATCACTTTCGGATTATGAAGATTTCTGCACCATACATTTTGGACAAATTCTTCAAGGACCTGGGTCAGCTGACGAGAAACTTTATGAAATTTACAGGCGTATTCACACATTCAAGGGAACTTTTAGTCAACTTGAACTTACGCACTTAGTATCAAAGCTGGATAGTATGGAGACACACCTATCCAAATTACAGAAGGATAGCGAACATACAGACATTGCAACAATCGAAAAATTATTTGATGAATCAAATATGAGAACATGGCCAGACAAAGAAATTAAAATTTTGAGAGCCACCCTGGGCCAGTCGTATTTTGATTCTGAGCCTGCCCTTGATATCAAATCTTCACAGATTAATGAAATAGAAGAAGAAATGACCCAACTTCTATCACCTAGTGAACTCAGACAACTTCTTCCTAAAATAAAGAAATTGCGCTATCGTTCCATTAAGGAATTGTTGCGTTCATATCCAGAGTATGTGGAAAGGTTGTCAGATCGGCTCCAAAAACCGACAAAACCGATGATTATTGAAGGTGATGATATTTCTGTAAATCCTGAACTGTACGGTAATTTTTGTAAAGCTTTGGTACATGTATTTAGAAACTCTGTTGATCATGGTATTGAATCTATTGAGAAACGTCAGGAACGAGGGAAAAACGAATCTGCCCAAATCAAATGTTGTATTAAAGTTAATGACGGAACTCTTATTTTGGAGATTAGCGATGATGGAGCGGGAATAGATGTACAACTAGTAAAGCAAAAGGCAATTGCAAAAGGGATTTGTGACTTAGATACAGCTAAGAAAATGAATGATACAGAATTACTGAAATTAATATTCGAAGATAATTTATCTACTCGAGAAACACCGACTGAATATTCAGGAAGAGGAATTGGATTATCTGCCATTAATGAAGAACTTAATCGATTGAGTGGACAGGTTGAAGTAAAAACAAAAATAGGCGAAGGAACAACTTTTATATTCTCTGTCCCAGTCAACGAAGCCTTTGAAGTTCCTAAGTTCTCCATAGAACTGACAATGGATACTATTATTGATCGTGCAAAATCATATATGACCGAAGAGATGGATCTGACAATAGATACTGAGTTAAGTAAATCGAAGATGAAAACTGAACTTTTAGAGCTTGATGGAGTTATTTCTCTTATCAGTTTAAAAGGTGCTCTTTCAGCAGTGTTCGCAATGGGCTTTGACAATGATCTTGCATTGCACCTTGTTCGTAAATTCGCTATTGGCGAACTTACCGAAAGTGAAGAAAAAGAATATTTGGGTGACACTATGTCCGAAATTGCAAATATCGTTACTGGAAGTACACTTAATGTTCTTCCGAAAACGAACAACATGATAACTATTGGAACACCAACTACTTGCACAACGGAAGGTGCTTCGCATCTTAGCTTTGCAGGACCGGAAATGTGGACAGCTGTTATAAAAACCAACCAAGGTAAGTTCAGTGTTAGTCTTCTAATGTCTGAAGGAAACTAAGAATACACAATTTATTGTAGCTATAGTAGGAGAGTAAGAATGGCAAACATTTTGATTGTAGATGATTCAAAAATGATGAGAAGAAATCTTGTTAAAATTCTGACTGATGCCGGGCATGAGGTCGTAGCTCAGGCTGAGAATGGATCGCAGGCTTGTTCGGCATTTGCGAAAAACCAGCCTGATCTTGTGACAATGGATATTAATATGCCTATAATGGACGGTATCGAAGCTGTAAAACGAATCATAGTAGATTTCCCTGAAGCCATAATTATTATGATCAGTGCTCACAATGAACAGAGTCAAGTGTATGAAGCTATAAAATGTGGAGCTAAGAACTACATTGTTAAGCCAATCAATTCAAAGGTTGTAACTGCAATGATAGAAAAAACTCTTGCCAAAACAAACATCTCTTAGAATGCTGGTTATGTATAATTCTAAAGCCTCACATGAAATAAAAAAACGAGTTGTTTTATTATTTGAGATAACATAAACAAAATTGCAATTATTTTCGATGAAGGCTTGTGGATTTCACTTTAAATCTTTCGGTATTTCGAATCTATAATAAAGACAAAATTATCTTTTTAATTAATTTGAAATAATTCTCGCCACGAATCAACTAACTTTTACAGTAGCAATAGGAATTTAACTTTTCCAACAATCCTCTTTGAGCCTATTTAGTTAGGATAGTAATATTGAAAGTAAATAAGAACTGCAATTACCAGCATAAACAAAAGACCGGAGAGAAAACCGGTTCTGAAATTATTTAATTTAGTAAAATAAGAATTTTTTTTCTTTTTTTGTGATAAGTCAGCATGGCAATGCTTACAACGAAGTGCACCTGTTTGAATCTTTTCCTTACAAAAGGGACATTTTTCTGTTTCATTTATTACACTCATATCAACATAAATTGATATGAGTGTAATTGTTATTCAACAAAAATAATACTTTTTAAACTGGATATTCTACTTTGGCAAACCATTCAAGTTCAATTTCTGAAAACAGTTTATCCCGTGTTTCGCAATCTTCAAGAAATTGCAAATCAGTATCTAAAACTTTTTTGGTTTTCATGTATCCTTCGGCAATTTCAGCTATTTTTTTGAAATCTGAATAATGCTCAGATAATCTTAATTCTGCATAATCTCTGGCGGCGAAAGTTGAAATCAAAAACTGCCAATCAGAGGCTGACATTAACATTAATTCTCTGGCTAACTGTTTAAGAATTCTTTCCAGATATGCATCATGCTTATATTTTTCAACCCATATGGCCGCCAACTGACACATCTTTTCTTCGGACTCATAAATATGAGTCCAGGTCCATTCATTGCTTTTATTTAACCATATATAGTGATGATTACCTTCTCCCCAGCTACCTTCAGGAATTGAAACTACCTGATTTGGCTTTGTGTTTTCAAGATGGTCGGAAAGGAAAGTTAAATCAACTTTTTCACTTACACATAGATTTTTTAAAACAGCTTTTAAAAATTGAGGGCCTTCAAACCACCAATGTCCGAAAAGCTCAGCATCGTAAGGAGCAACTAAAATCGGAGTGCTATTCTTATCTTTTTCACTGGCATAGTTAGATAAAATCTCTTCGATTTTTCCTACAAAGTGGTCACTATTTTCAGGAATTCGAGCTATTGCTGATTCAACATTATACTCAACTTTGTCAGCCAAATCTGCTTGAGATGAAGTAACTGCCCAATAACGATGTCCGCCGGGAAATCTTTTTTTATGAAAATCAAGATAGTTCCCATCACCCGGATAACCATGTTCGCCTGACCAGACTAATAGTCCTGTCTCAGGATCACGAGAAAATATAGCTGTTGGTTTTTTGCCTTCTTCAGCAGAAGAAATTAGGTAAACTTCTCTTGGAGTTTTATCTTTTTCTTCTTCTCTTGGTTGATACTGTTTTTCAAATTCACCCCAGAGTAATTTTAAGGCATCAAAACGATCAATATAAACACCTACCGACTTCCCACCTTTTAACAGAGCCGAATCAATAATAAAGTAATCAATCCCATTTTCTGATAAAAATTCATCAACTCCTTTGCGTGGATAACTTTTCTGTTGTCCATTAATTGGTACCGGCGGAGTCCAGTTGTAACTCGGACGATAGGCACATTCCGGCAACCATATTCCTTTAGGTGCTTGACCAAAATGTTTTTTGTAATTCTTAACAGCCATTTTGGTTTGTGCCTGCAAAGATTCATCACGAGATAAAAGCGGATAATATCCGTGAGTTGCTCCACAGGTAATAATTTCTACATAACCACCATCTTGAAGTTTTTTGAATTCATATAGTATGTCCTGGCCAATGTCATTAAACTGATTAAGCGTATCAGAATAAAATTTTTCCCAAAATAGCGAATTTTTATGCATGTTTTTCTGACCAAACTTATAGAACTCTTCGCTATCATATTTGGCGGCTTTAATCTTTTGATTCAGATAAGTTACAAATTCCTCTTTGAAACTAAAATCGTTTAGTTGTTCACAAAGAACAGGAGATATACCAATTGTTAATTTGGGATGATATCCTTCTTCGACAAGCTCGCCAATTACTTTAAGAATGGGTAAATAAGTTTCTGCCGCGGCTTCGGTCAACCAGTCTGTACCATGTGGCCACCGTCCATGCGAAAGAACATAAGGTAAATGGCTGTGTAATACGAAAGCGAATTTTCCATCGCTCATTTTTTTTCCTCACTTTTGCTATTATCGAAATTTTGTTCAAACCCGATATTTTTGTTCTGATGATTCATGCCTTGGATTTTAATTTCACCGTGTTTATCCTCGAATTTCTTAATATTATCTTCCAGGGTTTTGAGGAGTATTTTAGCGTGCATAGGAGTCATAATGATTCTTGATTGAACTCTGGCTTTACTGGCACGCGGCATAATGCGGGCAAAATCTATGATTATTTCCGTTGGTGAATGGACAATCATTGCTAAATTGGCATAAATTCCTTCGGCTTCTTTTTCGCCTAATTCAATATTTATCTGTTGTTGTCTCATTTCTGACATATTTATTCCTTTTTTTTAATTCTTCGCTTGTACGATGCTATACATTTTAATATTTTTGACTGTTAAGTCAACCAATTGTTTATGATGAAGGGAAAGGAATTTGCTTCTAAAAAAAGAAAGAGTTGATCTGATTACACAAAACATCGGAAAATCAAAAATATTGATTTTAGGCGATATTATGCTCGATGAATACCTTTTCGGAAATGTGAATCGTATTTCTCCGGAAGCACCGGTACCAATTGTGGAAATCGACTCTGACAAACTATTATTAGGCGGTGCCGCCAATGTGGCTTCAAATATTAGGACATTGGGCGATGAACCGATTATGATTGGCACAGTTGGTGCTGATGAAGCATCGATAAAGCTTTCCCAGCTTCTAAAAAACTGCCAAATTTCATCAGAATTCCTTGTTACTGATAATAATCGTCAAACAACCATTAAAACGAGAATAATTGCCAATAACCAACAAATTGTCAGAGCAGACAGAGAAAACAGACATGAATTAGATGATACAGTTCAAAATAAAATTTTCTCTGTTTTCCAATCTGTCCTTCCTGAAATCAAAGCCGTTATAATATCTGATTACGGTAAAGGAGTGATTACAAAACCGTTACTTGAAAAAGTTATTGATGCTTGTTTGAAAAAAGGAATATTTATAGCGGTTGACCCAAAAGAAACTCACTTTTACAATTATAAAAAAGTTTCGGTTATTACACCCAACCATCACGAAGCAGGATTCGCTTATGGTCGGAGAATTCAATCTGATTTGGATTTAAAAGAGGTTGGGCATGGCTTGCTTGAAAAATTGCAGGCAAAATCAATTCTGATTACAAGAGGTTCTGATGGAATGTCATTGTTTAGAGAAGGAGTCGAACCAAGCCATATTCCTACTTTTGCAAGAAAAGTGTATGATGTTACCGGTGCCGGCGATACGGTTATCGCTACTTTTGTTTCAGCTACATGTGCCGGAGCTGATTTAGTTGAAGCCGCTATTATTGCTAATGCCGGAGCTGGTATAACTGTCGGTGAAATCGGAACTTCTTCGGTAACAAAAGAACAATTATTAGAAGAACTTGATTATAATATCCAAAACGGCAATGTCACTGCCTCGAAAAATTCTGAGTGAAAATGAATAAAAACATTATACCAAGATTACAATTAGTTGATTTTGCGAAAAATCTAAAACGAAAACGAAAGAAAATTGTTTTTACAAATGGCGTATTTGATATTCTTCATAGAGGACATGTAGAATATTTGATAAAAGCCAAATCGATGGGTGATATCCTTATTGTTGGCTTGAATTCAGATATTTCCGTCAAACGGCTCAAAGGTAAATCACGCCCTATACAAAATCAGATTGACCGAGCAGTCATACTACTTGGTTTGGAAGCTGTCGATTATGTTACAATATTTTCAGAAAACACGCCGCAAAAAATAATTGAACTTATTACGCCTCATGTTTTAGCAAAAGGTGCTGATTATAAAATATCGGAAATTGTTGGGGCTGATTATGTGAAACAGCATGGTGGGATTGTCAAAAAAATAAAATTGACTAAAGGGCGTTCATCGAGCAAAATCATAAATTTTCTCAAATAAATTTTATTAAATAATTACATATCATAAAGTTGATAGTGATTGTCAGAGACAGTGTGTGAACAGTTAGAGTTTTATCTCATTATAAATGAGATATTTTACTCAATTGTAACCTAACCTTTTATATATGTATCTTTTACTGAAAAACAACAATTACAATTTATAATTTGATGAAATATCTAATTCTCTCTTTTTGTTCATTAAATTATAATCATTGTGAATATATATTATTGTAATATTATATTCTGAAGTATTTGAAACGGCAACTCCGTTTTTCTTATTATCTATCCACATTGATCTTATTTCTCCGTTATGAAATGACTCATCTAAAGGAGCACCATATTTTCTTGTGAGAGCAAACTTCATATTGTTGTATTCTTCTTCTGCAATAATAGTTAGTTGAACGAGCTTTTCATTACTTGCATCATCTTTTAAGAAAGAAGCTCGAATTGCACTAACTTTCATTCCCAAAGATGATAGAGTATATACAAACCCTCCACCCTCAAAGTAAAGAATCTTCTCATATTTATCTGAGTCCCAATGAGTTTTAAACTTTATACCAAGTTCTCTTTTAAATGTAGTAGGGTTACTGTGCCAATTTAACTTGCCAGGTAAAGTTATAAGTTGCATAGATTCTATTTGGTTTTTATCAACTTTTTGATCACTCTCATTATATTTATTACAACTTAAAGTTAAGACAAAAATAACTAATAATATTTTTTTCATTATTAACTTTCTCTGTTAGTTAAGATAACTGGACTTAATAAAATTCATTAAATCTACTATTTGTTTGTAAAAACTTTAAATACCTCCTTGTGTACGTCGTCAAAGGTGTTTGGACATATTCGCACTTAACCTAAGATACAGTTTCAGTTAATACAAGTTCTTTTTTCTTCCCCAATATTTTTGTTTTTCTACGTTTTTGATTTTCTTTCCTTCGTAATTTTAAAGTTTTGTGGGCGGCAGACGTCCTCGCCTGCCCCAGCTTTGACTTTTGCTATATCTCGGCAGGTGACGGCTCGCCACGGTGAACCGGACACAAAAATAATAATTGTT